>Ga0233423_10000736_pt1 | contig 16699 bp, 16 predicted proteins | sample Watercolumn_Mata_FD_180713 | JGI IMG/M metagenome (GOLD analysis project Ga0233423, IMG submission 180713) | Freshwater microbial communities from Lake Matano, South Sulawesi, Indonesia - Watercolumn_Matano_2014_112_MG | ecosystem: Environmental > Aquatic > Freshwater > Lake | place: Indonesia...
CGAGATTCTTTCCCTCTTAAATGATTCTCTTTCTAATCGCGGTTTTGAAGTCGTACTCTGTAGAGAATCAAAAAATGCCCTCTATTTAATCAAATCGCTAAAACCTGCCCTTATATTGCTTGACTTGATGATGCCCGATGTTAACGGATTTGAAATCTGCGAAATCTTAAATAAAGACCCGGAGACTTGTGGTATCCCTATAATTATAATTTCGGGTTTTGACGATGAGATTGCTGTAAAAAAAGCTTATAAATTAGGAGTGGTCGGTTATTTTGTAAAACCTTTTGCCTTAAGCGACTTGTGCAACGAAATAGAGAAGGTTCTGGCTAACAAAGAAAAACCGCTTTAATCATTTGCCGACACAAAAATCAGCAAAAATCCTATCTAGAAGGTTTTCTGAGAAATCTCTGCCCAATATCTTATCTAAAAAAGCACAGGCCTCTTTTAGATTTTGAGTTATGAGTTCTTGCGGCAACCCCCTGATTAAAGCATGCTTGGCTTGGCTAATTAGTTTTTTAGCATTTTTAAGCGCCTGAATATGCCTTAAATTGCTCACTATCAGGGAATCTGGATCCTGTGATTTTCCTTTAAATACAAAGTCACAAAGCGCCTCTTCAAGCAGATCAATATTTTTTCCCGACCTTGCACAAAGCTCAACTACCTTAGGAAATTCTTTCCTAATCTGGTTTTTTTCGATACGGCCCTTTAGATCAATCTTATTGATTACCGCGATAACATTTTTATTTTTTACTTCCTTGATTAATTTCTTGTCGCTTTCTTCCAGTTTATGGCTGGAGTCAAATAAAATAATTACTAGGTCCGCTAATTTAATATATTCTCTTGAGCGCTTAACAGCTTCTTTCTCAATCAGATCTCGCGGCTCAATAATCCCGGCAGTATCGGCAATTCTGACCGGTATGCCCTTTATATCGATTACCTCCTCGATAGTATCGCGGGTTGTACCGGCAAAAGGAGTAACAATAGAGCGTTCTCTCTTAAGCAAAGCGTTTAAAAGTGAAGATTTCCCTACATTTGGCCTACCGCAAATGACCACGGCGATACCTTCGCGCAATATCCTGCCGGCTGAAGCAAGATTAAGTAATCCATCCAGTTCCTCACTAACAGCGGCAATGCCTTGCGATATTTTTGCTGCGTCCTGCTGGAATCCTTCTTCAGGAAAATCAATATTTGCCTCCAAGGTTGCTAAAACATTTAATAACCTCCTACGTATTTTGCTTGTCTGTTTTGATAGGCCTCCGTTTAATTGTCCTAAGCTTAATTTAAGCGCGGAATAGGTTTTTGCGCGGATGACATCAATAACCGCTTCTGCCTGGGTAAGGTCTATTCTACCGTTTAAAAAAGCACGCCTGGTAAATTCCCCAGGCGAGGCAAGACGAGCCCCATTGTCAATGGTCAAATCCAAGACGTTACGTAAAGCAATGACTCCGCCGTGACAGTTTATTTCAACAACATCTTCTCTAGTATAAGACTTGGGTTTGCGCATGACCGTAAGTATGACTTCATCGATAACCTTGCCCTTATCAACAATCTTGCCGTAATGCATCGTGTAGCTTTTAAACTCTGAGGGTTTTTCTTTTGTCTGTCCGACAAATATTTTATTTGCGATAGCCAATGCTTGGGGACCGCTCATGCGCACAATGCCAATTCCTCCTTCTCCCTGCGCAGTTGAAATCGCTGAAATTGTATCGTCTAAATTATCTGTGAGCATTTCTGAATTCTCCGACTACAAATAATGAACCTGTAACTAAAATTAGGTCTTCTTTATGCGCTAAAGTTGCGGACAAAAGTTTAGCTTCTTTAACGCTTTGTGTCAAATATACTCTCCTCTTGAAATAAGCGGAAAGCTTCTCGGGATTAACTGCGCGCGGAGTCTGCGCACGTGTAAGGATAATTTCATCTGCCAGAGTATCAAGCGTCCTGCATATACCGGGAATATCTTTATCCTGGGATATCCCTAAGACTAAAATAATTTTTTTGTATCTGAAATTATCTTTTATCGCCGATTTTAAAACACGCGCTGATGCTAAATTTTGTGCGCCGTCTAAAACAATCAAAGGTTCTTTTTTAATTACTTCACATCTTCCCGGCCAGCGGGTATTTTTTATCCCTCGCCTTATCGCTTTCGTACTTATCTCTATACCGTAGTTTCCTAATGCCTCTATAGCCCCGATCGCTGCGGTGGCATTTGTTAATTGATGCCTACCAATTAAATTCATTTTTAGCTTAGGGTATTTAATATCTTTACCTACTAACAAAATTCTTGCCTTCATTTTTCTGCATCTCCTCTGGATTACTTTCAACGCCTCTTTTTGCTGCGGCGCAGAGATCACTATAGCGCCACTATTTTTTATAATCCCAGCCTTTTGTGAAGCAATCTCTGCTAAGGTCGTCCCGAGTTTCTGGGTATGTTCGTAGCTAACTGGAGTAATCACCTGCACCAAAGAATGAGCAGTATTCGTAGCATCGAGTAAACCGCCGATTCCGGTTTCTAAAACTACAAAATCAACTTGGCTACGCTTGAAATAAAGGAAGGCTATAGCGGTGTAAACTTCAAAAAAACTAAGCGGGCCATATTTTGAAGAACGGTTATGTTTGTCGATTGCTGGCTTTAATTCTCCTACCAGAGAAGATAATGTATCTTTGGAAATCATCCCTTCAAAATCTCTGGGCGATTTGCTGCGTTTGCCAAGAAAAGGCGTAAGAATTCTGATTCTTTCCCTAAAATCGCTCAAATGCGGAGAGGTATATAACCCAACGGAGAATCCTGCCTCTCTAAGAATATAGGCAATAAATGCGCAGGTTGACCCTTTGCCTTTTGATCCTGCAACATGGACAACGGCCAGGGAATCTTGAGGATTGCCTATTAGAAAAAGAAAATTCTGAATACGCTTAAGTTTAAATGTCTTCCTATAGCGGTAATGAGTATTTTTTTCGTAGTTAACGAGGGCGTTTAGATATCTTAAAGCTTGCGGGTAGGACATACATCAGTGTTTAAAATGCCTTAAGGCCGTTGTAACCATGGCGATTTTATATTTATCGCACATATCAATAATTTCTTGATCGGCAATAGAGCCTCCGGGCTGAATTATAGCCTTCGCTCCAGCTTTATGCGCCCAAACAATAGCATCCGGCTTAGGGAAAAATGCATCGGAGGCAAGACAGCAACCTTTGCTAAGCTTGCCGGATTTATTTTTTGCGATCATTACCGAATCTACGCGGGAGGCCTGGCCTGCGCCAATACCTACGGTCTTAGTGCCGTCTGTTAAGACTATGGCATTAGACTTTACATGCTTGGCAACCGTCCAACCAAAAATCAGACTTTGCATCTGTGCCTTGGTGGGCTTCCTCCTAGTTACCACCTTAAGTTTATTTGTATCTAAGGTTAACTGGTCTTTAGTCTGCAGAAGCATGCCGCCGCTTATGCGTTTAAACTCCGGCTCGTCAATTGCGCTTAAATCTTTTAGTTCAAGAAGACGCAAATTTTTCTTTTCTTTAAATAAATCCAGGGCCTCGCTTTCAAAACCAGGGGCGATAATACATTCTAGAAAACCGCTTTTAATTATTAATCTTGCGGTTTTTAAATCCATTTTTCTATTTAATGCCACAATACCGCCGAATGCCGAAAGCTCATCGGCCCTAAAGGCATTTAAAAATGCCCTGCTAAGTTCTTTATCAACGGCGACGCCACAGGGATTATTGTGTTTAACAATTACTGCAGCCGGATCATGAAATTCTTTAACCAATTCAATCGCAGAATTAAGATCGAGAATATTGTTAAAAGAAAACTCTTTTCCTTGTAACTGCTTTAAATTGATCAGTCCGGAAGACTTGCCTTTTTCCTGGTAGAAGGCTGCTTTTTGATGGGGATTCTCGCCATAACGTAAATCTTGTATTTTCTCAAAACTTAAAACCAGCTCTTCAGGAAACCCTACAGGCTTTAAACTGTTATCAGCAAAGTATTTATTTAAATACACATATATCGCTGCATCATATTTACTGGTATGGTCATACGCCTCAATGCCTAGGCGGCGCATTAAATCTTCGCCTAAGGCACCGTTATTCTTTTTTAATTCAGCAATCACTTCAGAATAACGTACGGAATTACAGATTACCGCTACAGACGAAAAGTTTTTAGCAGCCGCTCGCAAGAGACAAGGGCCGCCGATATCAATATTCTCAATAATCTCCTCCTTGGTTACTCCCGGGTGTGCAGCAGTTTTTTGGAAAGGATATAAATTAACAACGACCATATCAATAAGCCCAATACCATATTTATCCAGGGTACGCATGTGATCTGCATTCTTCCGCAATGCAAGGATGCCTGCGTAAATTTTAGGATGCAGGGTCTTTACTCTTGCGTCAAGTATCTCAGGGAATCCGGTGTATGTTGAAACCTCGGTTACCTCGATATTATTTTGGCGCAACAGTTTTGCCGTACCCCCCGTCGAAATGATCTCTACGCCGAAATTCTTTAACTCTTTGGCTAATTCAATAATTCCGGTTTTATCCGATAAACTGATAAGCGCGCGTTTAATCTTAACCATTATTTATTAAAGCGGAAATTAACCAAATCCGCATCTTGCATTATGTAATCCTTTTGCTCAAGGCGCATCTTGCCTGCCTGCTTAGCTGCGGCTTCCCCGCCGCTTGATATAAAATCCGTAAAACTTATGATTTCGGCGCGGATAAAACCTTGCTGTATGTCGGAGTGAATAACCCCTGCGGCCTCCCAGGCACTGGTACCTTTTTTAATTAACCAAGCACGGTTTTCTTTATCGCCTACGGTAAAAAAACAGATAAACCCGCTTTCTGATAAAACTTTAAGTAAGACTGTATTCATGTCTATTAACTCTTCTTTATTTATGATGATTACGGGTTTAAGGGTAAGTAGACCATATCCACAGATAACTTCTTTCTCCTGACCGGTTAATCCAGCCGTAGAAATAAAATCCTCTTTTTCTAGAACTGATTTTATTCTCTCCAATAATATCTTTTCTTTATCAGGAGGGGATTTGGCAAGCCTGTTCTCCACAAATTCTAAATCCTTAAGAATCAAATCTGTCTTGGCGCCAGGAAAGATAATTATAGCATCTGTTTCCAAAACCTGATCCTGACCCACTAATTCCACTTGGACGTAAGTTTTCTTCTTGGCCTTGACTAGTTTATCTACCTGATCAAGCCGTCCGTCTTTAACATTGTGCCTGCATAAAACGATTTGGTCAATTGCAAACGCACTGATTTTCATAGGTTCGCTTAGGTCAAAAGATTATTCCAGGTAGGTGTAAATCTTGCCTCTGTAATTACGCAATACATATTTGCCCTTGGCCTGGGATAGGATATAATTTGGGCCTACAGGGATTTTCCCGCCGCCGCCAGGACCGTCGATAACGTAGGTTGGAACAGCATAACCGGAGGTGTGCCCGCGTAATTTTTCAATGATATTTATCCCGACAGCCACGGGGGTACGAAAATGCTGGGTACCTCTTACAGGATCACACTGATAAATATAATACGGCCTGACTCTTATCTGCAGTAGATCATGTACAAGACGCCTCATAATAAACGGCCGGTCGTTAATTCCCTTCAAAAGCACCGTCTGACTGCCTAAAGGAATGCCACCTTCAGAAAGCATATCGCAGGCATTCTTGCAACGCTTGGTAATCTCTTTTGGGTGATTAAAGTGAATACTCATCCAGATTGGCGCATATTTTTTGAGCATATTTACCAAATTTTCAGTAATACGCTGCGGTAAAGTCACCGGTATACGCGTGCCTATTCTTAACATTTCAATATGCGATATACCGCGGATCTTTGCAACCAAAGATTCCAAAGCCTCATCTTCCAAGATAAGCGGGTCGCCTCCTGAAATCAGCACATCCCTTATCTTTCGATTGGCCTTAATATATTCTATGGCCGCGTCAAATCTGGTTTCGCAATTTGAATCCTTTTCTTCATGGTCGCCCACTAAGCGCCTACGGGTGCAATGCCTACAATACATCGCGCAATGATCAGTTGCCAATAACAACACCCTATCCGGATAGCGATGCACCAAATGCGGCACTGGAGAATCGCGGTCTTCAGCGCAAGGGTCTGCCATCTCGTGGGGGGCAATGGAAAATTCAGAGTTAACCGGAACACACTGCCTTCTTACCGGACAGGTGGCATCCTCGACGTCGATCAGTGTGGCCCAGTAAGGAGTAATTGCCATTGCCAGCCTGCCCTTGGCTTTATCAATACCCATCTCTTCTTCGGGGGTCAGTTTAATAATTTGGGCTAGCTCTTCTTTTAAGCGTATCCTGTGTTTGAGCTGCCAATGCCAATCCTCCCAGTCCAGAGGATTGACATCTTTGTAGAGAGGAATCTGCTGATAATCACGTGAACGCTTTGGCGGCTTTGGAATAGCCGGTATTTCGACTTGGGCTTTCTGATTCTCTAAACTTACAGGATTATTCAAGTTAAGCCTTTTTCCTTTCTGAGGCGCTCATCAGTATAGCCTCGATAAGATCTTCGTATTGCATGCCTGCGGCATATGCCATGATAGGAAAATTAGATTCTTTCGGATCTAACCCCGGTAAAGGGTTTATTTCCAATACATAGGGCACATTAAATTTATCCAAACGAATATCGGTGCGCGAAATATCTAGACACCCCACTGCGCGATGCGTGCGCAAGGCTACATCTTTTACTTTCTCTTCTGTCTCCCGGTCCAGTCTCGCCGGGCAATAAAATTCCGGGACTAATCCTAATTCGCTATTTCCCTGGAACTCTTTCATTTTCCAAGAATAAAAGTATTCTCCGCTTTCTTTGCAATTGGAGAAATCTATTTCCAAAATCGGCAGCACCCGGGTTTTTCCGTTTTCTAAAATCCCCACTGTCAGCTCTTTCCCCTCGATAAACTCCTCAACTAAGGCCTCCTGGTGGTAAATATCTATACACTCTCTGATTCTCTTAAAAAGATCGTCTTTATTATCAACCACGTTTGCTTTATTTATCCCTTTTGCCGAACCTTCGCAATTGGGCTTAACAATCAACGGAAATTTTAACTCTATAGATAACGATTCGTTCCCTTTTGTAAAAAGCTGAGAGGCGGGAGTAGGAATATCTTCCGCTTTTAATATTTTCTTGGTTAGCGCTTTGTTTAATGCCAAAGCAAGAGAAAAGGTATCCGAACCAGTGTAAGGTATATTTAAATAATCCAATACTGCGGGTACCTCCGACTCGCGGAAGCGGCCGTGTTTTCCTTCGGCAATATTAAATACCATATCCACGCGGTTTTTTCTAAAATATGAAAACAAATCCGGCTGCTCCACATCAATCGCAAATACAGAATGGCCTTTGGTTTTAAGCGCCCAGACTACAGAATTAATCGTCTCCTGCGAATCGAATTCAGAGAAATAATCCGCCGGCTTTAGAGGGTCTTTCTTTTTTAAGTTATAAGTCAAAGCAACTCTCATCTGGATCTTCCTTTTTGTTTGGTTTACCCTAACCCACTAAGGGATTAGGTTAATCAATTCAATCTGTTTCTTATAATAGCGCTGTTTAAAATCTTACCCACCATTTGTTCATAGGTAATACCTATATTTTTAGCTATGAGCATAAAAACATCCTCGGTCGATAAAGAAGGCAGTGGGTTTATCTCTAACACATAGGGATTACCCTCATTATCAACCCGAAAATCTACTCTACCAAAATCCTGGCAGTCGACACTGCGATAAACTCTTAAAGACAGATCTTCCAGCTTCTTCGTTAATTCCTGCGATATCTTGGCCGGGCAGATATATTCTAGCCTATCGGAGGCAATCCGCGCAAAGGTATAAAATTTATCATTTAACTTTAACTTCCCGTCTATTTTTATCTGCACTACTGGCATAATCTCAGGGTTATCGTTGCCAACAATAGCTACGGTGAATTCCTGGCCTGAGATAAACTCTTCAACTAAAGCCGGCTGTTTATAGGTTTTAGTAATAAAATCGACCTGTTTTTTAAGCTCATCAGTATTTTCGACACGGGAACTCTCACTTAAGCCTTTTGATGACCCTTCAAAACGCGGCTTAACAATTAATGGAAATTTACAATGGTCCTGGTCGATTAGGGCTTCAGCGGAAGAGACTTCAAAAAACTTAGGGGTAGGAATTTTCTCGGCGATAAAAATCTTTTTGGCCATAACCTTATCCAGCGTAAGCCCTAAAGTTAAGGCATCTGCCCCTACAAAAGGAATTTGCGCCATCTCAAGCAGAATAGGAACTTGGGATTCACGGTTCCTTCCGCTTTGGCCTTCAGAGATGTTAAAAACAATGTCTACTCCCAGATTACCAATTTTATCCAATAAATTTGTGGCATTGCCGATTTTCTTTACCTTAAAACCATTTGCTGCGATAGCATCGGCAATAACGTCAATCGTAGAAGGAGCGTCAAATTCCGCATTGGCATCAAGAGGGTCCCCCTCTTTAAATTTATAGTCTGTCTTCAGGTCGTACGTTAAACCGACGGTTTTCATCTAATTTTTATTAAAATCTGTCGCCAGTTAAAAAAATAAGGGCCCGGTTAAATTACTTATGCCAGCAGCCCTTAGGAATCTATCCAATTTTTTCCAACTTCGTTTATTAACCTCCAAAAATCTTCACTAAATCTAGTAGTTACGATCTTTTTTTATCATAATATATTGGCATTGTCAAGTATTTTTTCTTAAAAAACAGGGTGCCTATCTTTATTTTTATCGTCGGAGAAAGTTATTCCTGCGTTTTTAATATCATTTACCAATTGCTCAAAATTTACAAAGACGCAACCCTTGATGCCAACAGAATTGGCAGACTCTACTAATTCTTGCCGATCATCAGTATAAAATATCTCCTCCGGACTGACTTTAAGCTCTTGGATAACTTTTTTGTAGATTTCTTTATCCGGTTTAATCAATCCGAGCTGGAAAGAAAGAAAAATTTTGTCGAAAACTCCGAATACCGGAAAATTCTTCTTTAAATATTCATAGTGCAAAGTATTTATGTTGGATAGTAACGCTGTTTTATAGTTTAGGCGCAAGGCATTAACCATCCTGTAAACTAAACGATTCTTGGCGGTTAAGAAAAAAATATCGTTCCATATCGGAATAAAAGAATTAAAGCTCAAGGTCAAATTCAGCATATCTTTGACCTTAAGATAAAAATCTTCCGGCGATATCTTCCCCGCCTCAAAGGCAAGCGTCACCTGTGATTCAAAAAAAAGATCGTATATTTGGCGTGGACTTTTCGAACAAAAGGCTGATATTCTTTCTGATGCCCTCCCGTGATCAAAATCTATCAAGACTTGTCCCAAATCAAACAGAGCGACTTCTATTTTACCGTTGGTCATACGTTAATTCCTATTATCAGTATTTTTTTTAAAAAGATCCAAGAATCTGTCTTCGTATTCCTTGTAAACATTCCATTTATCTAGTTCAACCTTTAGTTCTCTGGCCCTGGATATGTTCTGGCGACTTTCCTCAAAGAGTTTTTCAATTTTTTCTTTTATCGAGGCTGGTAATTTGGTAAGCTGACTTAATGTTTTCTTTATCAGCTCCACCTCTTCCTCGCCGATAGGTCCGGACTGACCGGTACCTCCGACCTTTAAATATTCTAATAATTTGTTAATCTCATTTTCCATAGCCTGCGCCTGTTCAATGAGAGGCTCTAGATTTATATGTATACCTAATATTTTTTCCAAAGCCTGTAAGACTGCGGCTGAGGCCTTAGGATTCTCAATCTGAATAGTATACAGAGGAATATCTCCGAGAAGGCAAAACCCCTTTAAGCCGGCTTTCTTAGCTAAGGCTAAAAACAAGCCGTTCATGCCGCTGATCTGACCTTCTTGTAATATATTAAGATTAAATTTTTTTAAGTTCTCTTTTATTTTTTGATCCGTAGCTGCAAACCAAACTGTAGATTTCTGGGTGTGATCGGTTGCCTGAGGCATAGAGGCAAAACTTATGACCAATTCTACTCCTAAATCTTTAGCCATGCCGATAATTATCTTTGCGTAATTATCTGCCTTGGATAAATCTGGCTGGGCATCGCTCAAGAAAATAATCAGGTCATTTTTACCGGTTTTATTTTTCCAATAATAGAATTTTCCCTGGGGCAAAAAAGGAACTTCTAATATCCCCGATGATATAACGCTGCCAGTAAAATAGAAAAATTCCTCCGGGGCAATTTGAGCAAACTCCTGTGCTTTTAAATCATTGATTAAATAATTTGCTGCTGCCAAAGCCACCTCTCCCATACCCGGCCAGGCGACAATAAGATAAGGTTTTTTAGGGCGCGGCCTTTTAGAAACTATTAAGACTCCCATATTTTCTCCTCTGCGTTAATTATTAAACTTATATTTTTTAAGAAATTCTACTAAAACTCTTGCGCCATTATAGAGATTATTGATCTTGGTGTATTCGTTGGCAATATGGGCACATCCTTCTGTGCCAAAACCGCTGGCAATTGCCGGTATGCCCATCGTTTTAAAAAAAGTTATCACTGTCGCACCTTCCGAGCCGCTGATACGCGGTTTAACTTTTAAGCTGCTGCAAGCGGCAACCAGAGTGCGCACCAAGGCATGGTGCGGGGAAATGTAATATGGCTTTTGAATCCCCTGGATTTCAATCTTAAAATTATTGGTATATTTGATAATTGCCTCTCTTAAAAACCGCAACAGCTCTTTTTCGCTTGAGCCGGGGAGAAACCTAAAATCGAGCTCAAACTCACACCAGTCGCTAACCACATTGACTTTATCCCCTCCCTTTATTGTACCAACATTTATCGTCGGGCCTCTGAGATATTTATTTTTGGGAAGCTGTTTATTATGTTGTTCTTTAAGATCGATGATTACCTTGGCTGCTATGTCAATTGCGTTAATTCCCAACCAAGGATAGGCGCCATGCGCTTTCTTTCCGTAAATCTTAACTTTAAGATGCACCAGGCCTTTTTGCGTAATTACGATTTTAAAATCATCAGCATCTAAGACAACTGCGGCATCTGGTCTTAAAATCTTGTGCTCAAGTAGAGGGATTAAACCTAGACCGGAGCCGCTTTCTTCATCTGCTGTGGCGGCAAAAATTAGATTATAATCAAGTTTAATGCCGTCTTCAACTATTGAATTAAGCGCCTCTAGGGAGCTGGCCAAATTTCCTTTACAATCTGTTGCACCCAAGCCGTAAATCTTACTCCCTATAATTTTGGCGCAGAAAGGATCGGTATTCCATCCTCCTCCTGCCGGAACGGTATCCAGATGTGGTGTAATTAGAAGCGATTTTCTGTATTTTTCTGATTTGAGAGCTGCGATAACATTTTTTCTCTTATTGCTAAATGCGTATGTTTTGACTTTTAGACCCAAAGTCTTTACATATGATTTGACAAAATCAGCAATCCGGATTTCGTCGCCACCTGGATTTTGATAATCGATGGAGATTAATTTCTTAATGGTTTTTATTAAACGTTTTTTATTGACCATTGAGCGGACAAATTTCGCATTTAGGGTTTTGCTTATGGCAGTAATCCTTGCCCAGTTTTACTAAAAGGGCGTGATATTCATTAAATAGCTTTGTATCGGCCTTAAGATTACGCATAAAAATATCCTGCACTCCTCTATAATCCGTGCCTTCTTTAATTAGTCCGTGCCGCAAGAGCACCCTTTTGGTATAGGTATCAATAACGAATATGGGTTTATTTAAAGCGTAAAGCAAAATGGAATCCGCGGTTTCCTGCCCAATTCCGTTTACCTCAAGTAATTGTTTGCGTAAAGTCGCCAAATCCAAAGAAGCCATGATGTTAATGTTGGCGGAATAATTATTAAAGAAAAAGCTAAGAAAACTTTTCAGTCGTCTAGCTTTAATGTTATAATATCCTGCGCTTTTAATTAAACCTGCCAGTTTCTCTGGTTTTATTTTATAAAGTTTCTTAGCATCTAAAAGTTTATTGCTTTTAAGAGATGCTATTGCGGTCTCTACATTCGACCAGTTTGTATTTTGAGTTAGTATTGCCCCAACCATTACTTCAAAAGCGCTCTGGGCAGGCCACCATTGCTGTGGACCAAAAGCAGAATAAAGACGCCGAAAGATACGGTTTAATTTCTTTCTCATTCCTTAAGTTCTAAAGGATTAAAACTATAATAGGCAAAAAGAGCGTATACCGTTCCGGAGACCGAACCCGTATGACTGCCCTTAGGAGTCATCCAACCATGCCCTGTGTCTACATAATCCTGGGTCGCATAAGGCAGGCAACCTTCCCCTTGACCCGAAGGTGAAGAGCTGGAGATAATCATGTTGCCTAACTGGCTTAAATACATTTCTGCTTTTTGTCTATAATGATTCGCTTTGATCATCTCGCCTTTTTCGGCATAATAATCCTCCATAATTTTATACGAGACGATCATCTGGCTAGTCCACTCAGAAGATACCACCCCTCCTCTTGATATGTTGCGCTGCGGAGCAAAATCAAACCCTCTAATTTTTACAATTTGGTTATTTGAACGTAGGAAATCTGTTTCAACACTACAATTTTCTTCGACAAATTCCATAATTTTATCCGGATCCATGCCTAACTCTTTAAGCTTTTCTGGTCCGATAGCAGCAATCGACCAAGCATAAGTATCCGTTGCAATAGTAGAATCTCCCTTGCCGCGTTTAACTGGCAAATCCTGTTGATTATAGGTATTCTTGAGGATCCAATCAATTGTCTTCTGAGCAGCTTGAGAATATATTTTCTTCCCTGTAATTTTGGCTAACATGTTGAAAAACGCGTAGGCATCTAGGTTGTGTTCCGTAGAATACCATTCAACTTGGGGCCCACCGCGTATTCCTCCATCCGTGTCTTGATTCTGGATTTTAATAATCTCGGAGGCAATGGTTTCTGCCAACCCCAGATAACTCTTGTCATGACTCATTTGCGTATACTGCATAACCGCAAGGCCCAACCAGATATTCGGTCCGCTGTGCATGATAAATTCCGCCGGACCTCCATCGTTCACATAATAGGCATTAAGAAACCATCCGTCCTTTCTTTCTGCCTTATAGGCAAAAAAATCCAAGATTTTCTTTGCGCGATCAAAATCCCCTAATCTCGAATAAAGCTGTATGAGCAGTGCCAAATCATAAGTAAATGACCAGTTGGCAATATCTTTATCCCCCTCAAAACTCATTACTAAACCAGTACGGCTGTTCTGGTGAATTCTAAGCCATTGGTACATCTTATCAAAATTAGCTTTTTGGAGCACCGCTTTTTTATCATCCAGCTGGGACAATTCTCTGACAGCAATATCCTCATCAGCCAAAACAGCAGCTAGCTCTTTTTCTAAAAGAGCCTTCTCCTTTGTCAATCCGGCGATCAGATCATTCAGTTTCCCAATCTGGGCTAAATCGCTAGTTTCTATCCGCACCTTCTGGGATTCAACAGATTTAATCCGCTCTTCTAGAACTTTTAATTTAGACTGAAAACTTTGGCGCTCGGCAACAAGTTTTTCTGTTTTTTGTTTAACTAAAGTCGAGTCTCTTAATACAGCAGCCAGTTTTTCTACCAACAGTTTATTGCTCCTGGTTAACTTAAGATTTAAATAACTATTGATGCCTAAGATTAAGGCTAAAATTATAAGTGAGGATAAGGCGACCGGGATAAAAAGCTTTTTAAACCAAGCATATCGCATTAACTTACTATTCTGTTTTGCGGATATCTGGTCGTAGTTTAAACCAATTAAGTATTTGCGGTTATCGCCCAAAACATCCCGGATCCAAACAAAACTTGCCAGCGCACAGATAGGCTTTCTGCTGACCGGTGTCTCAATCTCTAAAGATATTCTGAGATTTTCTTCATTAAGAAGCTTGATTAATTTGGGTTCGAGGTTATTTATAGAAAGGCAAATGCCTCCGCGGCTTAGGTTGTTAGTAAAACCCTGCAGCCAATTGGAAAGGAAAACTTTACCGTCACAAGTTTCAAAGCGGAACTGCACAGGAAACACCGTATCCAGGCGCAGATATTTTCTATTTTCTAACACAGGCGTTTTGTTATTTTTTAACCGCATTCTTCCTCTTAGGGAAATATTATAAATTATATTTTATAACAAATGGAAACTAATGCAAGAATAATGGGGTCAGAATTATTTTTCTAGAATACCCGCCCACAGAAAAATAATTCTGACCCCATTTTCATTTTCTAACGTCTGGGATTAAAGGCAAAAAGGCGGGAGAAATCGGCAATACTCCTAATGCCTTTTCCCCGACCAATCATTTTGAGCTTAGTAAAAACCTCCCAGCTCATCTCTACGTCGGCTAAGGCCCGGTGTTGCTGCACTGATTTAACTCCCAGTTTCTCTGCAACAAACCAAAGGGCATAACGGCTAAGACCGGGCATAAACTGTCTGGCCATAGCAAGCACATCAAGCACAATAATATTCTTAATCGCAGCCAAACCGATTAATTTAATCTCATTGTTTAAGAAATTCATGTCAAATTCAGCATTATATGAACAAAGGCAGTGGTCTTGAATGAAGGCTAAGAATTTCGGCATTACTGTTTCTATCCGCGGAGCGTCTTTTAACATCTCCGGAGTAATCTTATTTACAGCAAAAGCTCCGGGAGAAATCTCTCTACCCGGATTAACCAACTCATCGAATACGGCAACCCTATTTTGGGCCTTAACCCTTAAGGCTGCCAGTTCAACTATGCGGTCGCCCTCTTCAGGTTTTAGACCGGTAGTCTCGGTGTCAAATATGACTATTTCTATATCATCGATATGCTCAGACATCTCTGGTGACAATATAAGCCGGAATTAACCGGATCGGTTTATAAGAAAGCTTGGTGTTTCGCAACTTCTCTAAACCTGAATCGTCCATAATATTAATATATTTGTATCCTTCGAGCTGCTGGCTGAACTTGCGGAAAATAAACTGCGCCAGGCCCCTTAAAGAATGGTCGGTTATCTCATAAAGTATACAGAAAGTATCCCCGCTTAATTTATAACCGAAGCTAAATGCTCTGATTTTTTTACCAATACTTACCACTATTCCTTCTAAATTTAATTCTTTATAATTAACCAACGCTTGCTGGATTGCTTTACGGCTATCCTGGAGCATACCGCAGTAAATTGCGTCATTGTATTGTGTTTTACGTTGGTTTGCCCATGAGTCAAATAAACTTAAAACTTCGGCTACATCTGTCGCCATCAGCTTGCGCCATTTAAAATCATAATGTTTGATGAAATAATTATAACAAGCGCGCTGGGATTTATATTTGTTCCCTTTAAGATTAACCAAGTTGTCTTTAAGGCAAAGGTAATCCGGATATTTTCCATGGCAAAGATATCCTAATGCGCGATAGTAATCTAAATCTTCCTGCTGGATATTTTCAATGCGCGAGATATCTTTATTCTTGTTAATCCTATCCATAATCGCAAAAGCCTCTTCTATAACCTCTGGTTGCCGATTGTCTGCCAAAGGAGGCAAGTACATAAATGAACCAATTTTATCCCGGAAGAATACGCAGAGACTGTTTTCAATTATCTCCCACTGGATATCGTAAATAGAATGCCAGATGTAAATATTAGCGAAAGAAAATGCCGCTAATCCATGGGAAGATAAAATTAGATATTCATTAAATAGCGTCTGGTCTTTTAAGGTTAATTTCTGCAACTTCTCTTACCTCTTCGTAGGCTTGGATAATCTGGGGATTGTTTTTAAAGATCTTTAGCTGATTGGGAGAATTCAAATAATCGGTTAAATAGGTAATGTAATCTTTAACCTCCTGGCTGTTTATCCTCTCATAAACATACGGGCAATTTAAATCAACGGTAAGCAGTACTTTATTTTTACGTAAATTGAGCAAAAAAGGATAGAGCTGACATTCAAACGGCCTTATATCATAAATCTTACATTTGTTATCCAGGGTACTTAAATACGGACAAAGAAAATCTCTACCGCTAGGATCAGCTATTGCCTGGATACGACGGTTAATAGAAATTAACGCCACAGGTATATCTTTTTTATTCAGTAGCCCCTGTATTTCTTCATCGAGAAGGCATGGAGCCCATACGGAATCTGCTTCTTTAAAGCGGCAGCAACCCTTACATTGAATGCAAAATTCTGATGGAACAAATTGTTTAATCATTTAACAATACTTGTGGGTTTTAATTTTCTATCCGGGCTAATGATCGCAAGCGTATTTTCATCCGAACCAGCCAGAATCATTCCCTGGCTTTCAATCCCGCGTAAAATTACCGGGTCTAAATTATCTATCAAAACAACCTGTTTACCCAAAAGTTCTTCTTTTGTATAAAAAGCCTTGATCCCGGCAACTACCTGTTTCTGCCGATCGCCTAAATCTAATTTTAAAATTAGTAACTTATCTGCATGCGGATGATCGCTGACCTCTTTTATCTCTGCTATCCTTAAGTCTAATTTTTTAAAATCATCTATTGATGCCATTTTAAACCTCCTCGTTCACAAGGCGTCATATTCTAATATGCATGTCACTTAAAATCTTAACTCTGCGTAGAATTCGATCTGGTAGGCATTATTTGCCGAGCCGTCGCCACGCAAATAAGGGCTGAATAGGCTGCCATTCGTATCGTCGCGCCTCTCTTTATAAAACCTGCCCGGAATAAAATAACCTCCCAGAAAACCAACTGTCATATGTGTATTTAATTTATAGTCGACAAATAAATCCGCTTCATAA
>Ga0233423_10000737_pt1 | contig 16694 bp, 17 predicted proteins | sample Watercolumn_Mata_FD_180713 | JGI IMG/M metagenome (GOLD analysis project Ga0233423, IMG submission 180713) | Freshwater microbial communities from Lake Matano, South Sulawesi, Indonesia - Watercolumn_Matano_2014_112_MG | ecosystem: Environmental > Aquatic > Freshwater > Lake | place: Indonesia...
GCAGAATGCAGAATGCAGGATGAATGCGGCGCGGGGATTCTGCAGTCTGCGGTTTGCAGTTTGCATTGGCCCTACCTGAAGCGGTCTTCCGGCGGAAGGACGTATTGGATCTCGAGACGCGGCGCATTGGGGCCGGAGCGGGGGATGCGAAGACGGAAAAGCGCTGACCATTCGGGCGAGGAGGTGATGAGCAGGCCGTGGTTGGGTATGGTGTCGTTGCCGCTGGTCCAGAGCTGCACCAGCGACCGGACGTCGATGGTGACGGCCGTGTCGCTGTCTGCCGGCACGATGTACCTGGCTATCGAGCTCGGCAGGCTTTCGAAGCGGGCGTTGGCGCCTTTGACCGTGAAAGACTCGGTCAGGCGGGACGCACCGAAGATGATCGTATCGGTGCGCCGGTACTTGGTTTCCGGCTTGAACTTGAGGTCAGCCTTGGCGATGGTGGCCGCCGCCGGTATCGAGTCGACGTTGAAGGTAAGCCACGTACGGAAAGCGACCCCGGAGCCGACCAGCAGATCGAGGGGCTGCGAACGCGTGACGACGGTGTCGACCAGACTGGCGTCGGCAACGTCGTTGATGACACGAGTGGTCTGCTTGCCTTTGATTGTGTAGGTTACACGCAGCCGGGGAGCTGTGGTTGTGTTCGAGCCGGTCCCGGCGTAGATTGCCACGATGCCGGTGTCCTGCGCGAAGATGCCGATGCCGCAGTTGCGGATTCTCGCCTTGAGCGTCGAGTCAAACCCGGCATAGCGGAAATCGAAGGTCGCGCTGTCGCCGGACAGCGTTCCGGTGGCAAGAGTCTCGCGCAGGAAGTCACCGCCGGGTATCAGCCAGTGGTTGAACGAATCGGCCATCAGCCACGAAACTCCGCTTTCCATCCACTCTGAGGAGCAGGGCCGGCAGATGAAGCCCATCGACTTCGCCGTGTCCGGTTGATGGAGCACCAACTGGAAGGAGGTGATGGAGTCGAGGCTCATGGTGTCGAGAATCGAGAAGCGAAGCACCGGCCGCGCGACATAGTCGGCGTCCCCGCCCAGGTAGAGCAGGCTGGAGCCGCCGAGCGGCACGTAGCGCGCGTAGCTGGAGGCGGAATCGGGCAGCAGGGTGGTGTCCGCGGTTCCGGTTACGCGGTCCCGGAGCTGGTCGTAGCCGACCGGCAGTGTGTTGCAGGCGGTCGAAAGAACCAGTAACAGGGCGGCAAGGCAGGAAGAGAACAGGAGGCTGTTCCTGGTCGCCTGGTATCGCAGTCGCGGTGAGTTGGCTCTCATGCTGTCGGCAGCGGCTGGGCGAACCGGTCGCGGATGTGCTCGACCAGGTTGTCCCCGGCCGCGTTCGCGGCCGAGTGAAGAGCGTTCATGATGGCGCGGGGCGAAGAACGACCATGCCCGACCACGACCGTGCCCAGCACACCCAGCATCAAGGCACCGCCGTGCTCCTGGTAGTCCATGCGCTCTATGAACTCCCGCAGGACCGGCTTGGACAGCCAGCGCCGCCAGCGGCGGGTGCGGTGTTCGGAGTCGGGTTCCAGGTACTGCTCAAGCAGGCCGGTAAGGACTTCGGCCAGGCCCTCGGCATACTTCAACAGCGCGTTGCCGACGAACCCGTCGCAGACGACGACATCGACCGTGCCTTTGAGTATGGCATTGCCTTCGACGTTGCCGACGAAGTTCAGGTCGTGCTTCTTGAGGAGCTGGTAGGCGTTGAAGGTCAGCTCGTTTCCTTTGCTGTCTTCATGCCCGATGTTGAGCAGCCCGACCGACGGGTTGGCTTTCTTGAACAGGTAGCTGGCCGCCGTCGATCCCATGATGCCGAACTGGAGGAGCTGGACCGGTTTGGTGTCGACATTGGCGCCGATGTCGAGCAGCAGCGTGCTGCCCTTTACCGTCGGGAAGAAAGCCCCCAGCGAAGGGCGGTAGACACCGGGCACGACGCCGAGCATTGTCACCGCGAACGCCATGATCGCCCCGGTGTTGCCGGCGCTGACGACGCCGGAGACCTTGCCCTGTTTGAGCAGGTCCATGCAGATCGCCATCGAGGAGTTGCGTTTGCGCTTCACGACCTCGTTCGGCGACTCGTGCATGCCCACCACCTGTTCGGCCGGGACCAGTTCGAGCCGGCCGGAATAGCCTTTCACCGTCTCTGCGTCGACTATGCCAGGTGTCCCGACGAGCACGACCTCAAGGTCTTTCCATTCCTCGAGCGCGAGCGCTACCCCTGCGAGTTCGGCCGCGGGCGCGCTATCCGTGCCCATCGCGTCAAGGGCGATCCTCATCGGTTCAGTCCGGCACGGCCGCGCTGGCCCGGAACGCTACCTGCGTTCCTTTTCCTTGTTGATGAAGATCACTTCTTTGCCCGCGTAGTATCCGCAGTGCGGACAGACGCGGTGCGGCAGCTTCGGTTCGTGGCAGTGCGGGCAGTCCACGACGGTCGGAGCGGTGAGCTTCCAACCGGTGCGACGTTTGCGGCCGCGCGTATGGGAATGTCGTCTCTTAGGTAGTGGCATTTGTCCTCCAGGAGTTCATCTCAAAGGCGTTTCGATTCTAGCGGCAGAAGGACGGGAGTCAAGACAACCAGCCGGAGTCGAGGGACAAGAATCGGCAGGCGGAAGACAGAATCGAGGAATCAGACCGGCGGCGGGAGTCCCGCGTTCGCGCTTCCGTGTTGGGAATCCTGAGGCCCGGGTTCTGATAAGGGCCGGTTCACCCGGCTACATCCGGTCGGTGACTTCGATTCCGAGCAGGGCGAGGCCGGTGGCGATCACCTTGCCGGTCATCTCGACCAGGTAGAGCCGCGCGTCGCGGAGTTCGGCTGTCTCGGCCTTGAGGACGGGCGCTTTGTCGTAGAATGCCGAGAAGTCGCGGGCGATGCGGTAGATTCGCCCGGCAATCCGGTGCGGTTCGTAGGACTCGGCGGCGGAGGCCACGGCATCCGGGAACCGGGCAATCGACTTGAGCAGCGTAAACTCCTCAGGCAGGACCAGGCAGGTTGTATCGGGCGCTCTGTCACTCGTCCTTTGTGCTTCGCCCTTTCTTAGAATCGAGCGGGTTCGCGTGTAGGCGTACTGGAGGTACGGCGCCGAGTCGCCGTCAAGCGCCAGCATCCGGTTCCAGTCGAACACCACTTCTTTGATGCGGCTCTGGGAAAGGTCGGCGTACTTGATGGCGCCGATACCGACGATACGGCTGATCCTGGCCTTGTCCTCCGGCGAGAGATCGCGGTCCTGGACCACGGCCTCTGCCCGGCGGACCGCCTCGGCTATCACGTCTTCGAGAAACACGACCCGGCCCTCGCGCGTGGACATCCGGCCTTCCGGCAGCCGCACCAGGCCGAAGGTGACATGAACGCAAGGCACGCCGATGCCGATTTTGGCGAGGGCGGCGCCAAACTGGCGGAAATAGAGCTCCTGTTCCTTGCCGACCACGTACAGCATCTTCTCCGGTCGCCAGCGTTCAATGCGGTACTCGGCCGTGGCGATCTCCCGGGTGGCATACAGGCTGGTGCCGTCGGACTTCTGCAGGATGAGCGGGGTCTGGATTCCCTTGTCGTCCAGTGGAATGATAACGACGGTCTCGTCCGGGCCGACTTCCTCGCCGCCTGTCACCATGGCGGCGGCGGGTTTCTCCCGCCGGGCCGCTCCGGAGTCGAGCGCGCGGCTGATGACCCCGGACAACCGGTCCTCGTATGCGCTCTCGCCGCGCACCGAGTCGAACTTCACGCCCAGCAAGTCGTAGATGCGGCCGAACTCGGCCGTGCTGAACCTGACGAAGCGCTGCCACAGCGAGCGCGCCTTTTCATCGCCGGTCTCCAGACGCCGGAACCAGTCCCTGGCTTCGAGTTCGAGGCCGGCATCGGTCTTGGCCTCTTCGTGGAACCGCACGTAGAGGCCGAGCAGACTGGCGGTTGGGTTGCGCTCCAACTCCTCCTCGCTGCCCCAGCGGGAGAATGCGCAGAGGAGCTTGCCGAACTGCGTTCCCCAATCTCCCAGGTGGTTGTCGCCCACCACGCGGTAGCCGAGGAAGCTCAGGGCATTGTGCAGGGCCTGGCCGATGACGGTCGAGCGGAGATGGCCAACCGAGAAGGGTTTGGCGATGTTGGGAGAGGAGTAGTCGATGACGATGGTGCGGCCAGCACCTACGTCCGAACTGCCGTAGCGTTCCGGGACGCGGGCGAAGTCGGCGATGACTTCCTGTGCGAAGCGCGATCTGTCGAATCCCAGGTTCAGGTAGCCCTTGAGAGCGGTGGCCGAAGCGAAACGTGTGCCCGAGAGTACTAGTTTGCCAGCCGCCCACTCGGCGACTGCCTGTGGGCTGTCGTTGCGTTGTTTTGCGGTCCTGAACATGGGGACGGCCAGGTCTGCGTCAATGTCGCCTTCCACATCACGGATCTCCGAGGGATTGACTTCAATCCCCAACTGCAAAAGGAGTCGCTGAAGCTGGAAGCGCGCGCGAGTGAGGAAGTAGTCGATATCAGGCATTGGTGGCCGGGAAGAACTGCAGGGCTTCGGCGAAAGACCGGAACGCCGGTTCGTCACGCAGCACGAAGCTCACCGAGCCTGGCTTTGGGTTGGCGCGATTGTGCCCGAGTGCGGCGGCAATCATCAGTGGCGCGCAGTCGGCAACCGGGAAGCCGCCGACCCCGGTTCCGAGTGCCGGAAATGCGATCGAATCGAGACTGAGCCGGGCGGCCTCGGCCAGGGCGCTCCGAGTTGCCGCAGTGATGAGTCCGGGGCTGGTCGTGAGGTCCTGACCCATGGCTGCGGCGTGGATGCAGCAGCGGGCGGTCAGGCGGCCGGCCGTTGTCGTCACGGCCTGTCCGGGTTCAATCGGGCCGAGTTGCAGCGCCTCGCGCTCGATCTGCTCGCCGCCTCTTGACTTGATGGCGCCGGCCACGCCAGATCCCATCCACAGGTGGTTGTTGGCGGCATTGACTACCGCGTCGGTCGTCTGCTCAACGATGTTCCCGAGAACCACGGTCAGGTGCAAGCGGCCGATTGTCCTTGAGTACGGGCTAGGACTCATGCTGCACGATCACCCGCATGACTTCGTCGGGTGAGCCGGCCTTGTTGAGGCCGATGCGCACTTCGTCCCTACGCAGGAGCTTGGAGAGCCGCGCCAGGGTCATGATGTACTCGGTCTTCTGTTCTTCCGGTGCGGCTATGAGGAAGATAAGATGCGACGGTTTGCCGTCGAGGCTGCTGAAATCAACGCCCGTGTCGGACCGGCCGAAGGCGAGCACGATGTTGGAGACGGCCTTGGTCCGGGCATGGGGAATGGCGACGCCCAGGCCGATGCCGGTGCTTTCCATGTTCTCGCGCCGGACGATGGCCGAGACGAACTCGGACTCCTCGGCTATGGCGCCGGACGCCACGAGAGGGTGGACCAGTTCGTTGATCACCGCGGATTTCTCTTTCGACTGCAGGTTGAGCACAATTGCCGAGCGGGGCAGCAGCTCGGATATCTTCGCCATCATACCTCCCGGAGTTATCTCACGAACACTACCGGCCGACTGCTTTGGCGTACGAGCTCCGAGCACGTCAGTCGGCAGTCCGCGCTGACCACGATCAGCTCGGCATCGTAGTTGGTGCTGAGGCTGACCAGTTCCTGCAGTGGATCGCCGGTCTCGAGCAGGAGCGAGATGCGGACATTCTTCTGGAAAGCGTCGTCCTCGATCTCATACAGATGGCTCCAGGCCCGCTCCTCGGCGTCTGACGCGTGCGCATCGCGTCGACGTTCGGCATCAGGGCCGATCACCGTCAGCGCAAACACGCGACACGACATTCCTGTGGCCAGAGACAGGGCCCATGCCGTTGCGGTCGGCATGCCCGGCGTGTCTTCGACGTACAGCAGGACGCGCTGCATTCTACTTGCCTACGCAGAAACGGGCGAAGACCCGGTCAAGGATGTCGGTGCTGGTTACTGGAGCATCCACCTGACTCAGCATATCAATCGCCGACCTGGTTTCAAGCGCGGCCGTTTCCAGCGTGCGGGCAGAACCGGCCCGGGCAAGCGCGTCGCGGCAGGCGGAGAGCGTTTCTAGCTGCCGGCGGTTCACCGCCAGCCTGGGCCCGGGTCCGGTTCGCAGGGCGCGAGTAATGCGTGTCCGGAGCGAAGCGATGCCAGCACCGGTGCGGCAGGAGATCGGGGTCAGCCGAGTCGAGCCAGGCAGGGCATGGGAGTCCTCGAATCGACGCGGCAGGTCGGTCTTGTTGAGAGCGCAGATGGTCGGGCGGCTGCCGCAGGTCGCTAGGACCGCGTGGTCGGAAGGCCCCGCCGGACGTGAGCCGTCAAAGAGCGCGATGATGACATCTGCCTGCTCTACTGCTTTGTTGGTCTGAGCCACGGCCAGGCGATTCAGGCGCGCGCCGCCCCGGCCGGTGAGTCCCGCCGTATCCACGAACCTGATAGGCACGCCCGCAAGCACGATCGTGGCATCCACCCGGTCACGGGTCGTGCCCGCGTACGGGCTGGTGATTGCTCTTTCGCCTTCGACCAGCAGGTTGAAAAGGCTCGACTTGCCGGCGTTGGGCCGGCCGATGATGGCGATGTTCGCGCCTTCGATGAGAAAGCGGCCCCCCGCGGCTGACTCGACAACCTTGGCAAGCCGTTTCTCAATGCGGCGGATGCGCGTCCGGGGTGCTGTGCAGCAGTCGTCTTGCTCATCGAAACCGAGGCGAAACTCCAATTCCGTCAGCAGGTCCTTGAGCTCCCCGGTCAGGTCCGCGACAAGGAGAGAGAGCTCCCCGCGATAGCGGCCCAGCGCGCCTCGAAAGGCCGCTTCAGTCCGGGCTTCGGTCATGTCCGCAACCGCTTCTGCCTGGGACAAGGTCATCTTGCCTGCCAGTACCGCGCGACGCGTGAATTCGCCCGGCTCCGCCACCCGGCAGCCGGAGCGAACCAGCAGATTCATCACCGCATCCGCGGCCACGGTGCCACCGTGGCAGGAAACTTCGACCATGTCCTCACCGGTGTAGGAACGGGGAGATCGGAACACAGTCACCAGCACATGGTCAAGAGGTTGCCTGGTATGCGAGACGAACCAGTTGAGCCGGACCGTGTTCGGGCGCTGACGTGAAGGCTTGCGTTCCGCGAAGAAACGGTCAAGGATTGAGAATGTCCCGTTGCCGGATACGCGGACAACCGCGAGCCCCCCGGTTCCGGGCGGTGTGGCTACGGCGCAGATTGTGTCGCGGCTCTGGCCTGCGGATGAATGGCCGTGACCCGGGGACTTCTCGCTGGGCGCGGCGCGCGGCGAACGACCAGCCCTTTTCGGGCCGGTCATTTCTTTATCGGGGAGAGGATGACGATACGCGGTGAGCCCTCGCCAACCGCGCGGGCCCGGACTCCAGGAGTCTTCTTCAACTCGTCCTGGACCACTTCAAGCTCCTCAAAGGTGAGGGGTTCCAGCTCCATTTCGCGTCCGCTCTCGGTCACGATCCTGGCGATGGCCTGGGCTTTGGCGCGGAGGAAGCTCGCGCGGTGCTGACGGTAGCCGGCGATGTCGACTATGACCTTGGGTACGTTCGGGTAGTGCCGGGCTACCATCAGTCGAACGATGTAGCCGATCGCCTCGAGCGTCGCTCCGTGGCGACCGATGATGATTCCGCTGGAGCGCCGGGCGTGGATATTGGCGTAGTATCCTTCCGGGTGGAGCTGCACCTCCACGCGGGCGCGGATGCCGATGTGGTGGGCAAGGAACTGCACCTCCTGTCGGACCAGGTCGGGTTCGAGCGGGAGCGGGGACGGAGCTGCGGCTACTTCGGAGGGGGCGCCGACGCCAGGGACGGTTCCCTGCGGCTCTTGGATTTGCTCCACGGCATTCCTCCTTTCATGGCTATCAGGCTCTCGCCGATGGACAGGATATTGTACATGAACCAGTAGAGCTGCAGGCCGCTCGGCATGTTCAGGAAGATGAGGGTGATGAACACCGGCATGATTATGGTCATGGCGAGGTTCTTCTTGTCGGCTGACGTTATCAGCGTCTGGACGATAGACGACGCGCCCATCAGGATCGGCACCAGCCCAATCGCCGCTCCGCCGACCATGGGCAATCCCTGAGGGAGATGGCCAAAGAGCGCGTCGGGTACCGAGAGGTCGGTGAGCCAGAGTCCGAGCGGAGCGCCACGCATCTCGATCGCGTTGCTCAGCACCGCGTACAGCGCCCAGAACACCGGCATCTGGACCAGCAGTGGCAGACATCCCGACGCCGGGTTGATTTTGTACAGCTTGTAGAGCTGCATGGTTTCAGCGTTGAGCTTCTGCGCATCATTCTTGTACTTCGTCTTCAACTCGTTGAGTTTCGGCTGTAGGAGCTGCATCTGGCGCATCTGCTTGGTCTGGGTACGAGTGAGCGGGTAGAACGCCAGCTTCATCAGGATGGCGAAGACGATGATTGCCAGGCCCCAGTTTCGTACGACCGCGTACAGCAGGCGCAGGAACCAGAGCATGCCAAGGGCAATAGGCCGGGTCCAGCCCAGGCCAATGACGTTCTCGAGCCCGAGTCCGAACGCGCGTAGCCTTTCATGCTCAAGTGGTCCGAGATAGACCGTGAACCGGGTTTCCGGGGACGGGTTCTTCACCCCGGCGGTGAACCCCACGCGGCCGCTATCAACATTAACGGCGTAGGTCGAGTCGAAGGTCCGGCCGTTGGGGATTACCGCGAACAGGAAGTACTTGGACTTCACGCCGACCCATTCGGCGGCGTCGCTCGTCCCCTGCGGCTGCCTCAGCTTGCCGGCCGGCGTCTGGTGGAGTCTCTTGCCTACCTTCGAGTAGAAGTGGAAGTGGATGAGTTCGGCTTTCGGGTTCTTTTCGGACAAGGCAAGACCAGCCATACCGTCGATGGCGAAACTCCGTGCCGGGCCGGTAACTGAAACCCGGTGGTCGAGCGTGTAGTCCTTGTCGATGGTGAAGGTCTTGGTCAGGGTCAGGCTGTCGGTGCGCGCGGTGAAAGTCACCGAGCCGTCGTCTGCCGCTACCTGCATCGGCGTGGCCGCGGTGCTGACCCAGCCCGAGGGTAGCTCCAACATCGTGCCGAGCAGCTCTTTGTCCGCAGGAACGACTTCCGCCCCGTACTTCTTCATCCATATCGACCTGACAGCGCCGCCGACGCTGGTCAACTCGACCCGCAGCAGTTCGTTCTCCAGCGTGACGATGGACTCGGGCGCGGGCTCGGCCGCGAGCGGGACAAGGGATGGCGCCGCGGTGGGCTGCAGAGCCGGCGCGGCCGATGGTCCTCCCAGTGTTGGCTGGGCCGGCTGCGTCTGGGTCGGCTGTGCCGGAGCCGCAGCCTGCTGGGGCGGAGCCGCTTTCGGCCGGAGGAATATCTGCGATAGGATGAGGATTGCCGCCACCAGCACGAAGCCGATGATAGTGGTCGTCGTGCTGGAAGTCTGTTGGTCGTTTCTCATAGGGTAGTCGTTCTCCGTTCAGACGTGCAGTCCGGGCATTGTCGCTGGTCCCGCATCCTTGGTTCTCTTGTTGGGACCGGGTCATAGCCGCCCGCCACCCAAGGATGGCACCGGGCGAGGCGCTTTGCGGTCAGCCAGATGCCGCGGACCGCGCCGTGCTTGTCTAGCGCGTCCAGCGCGTATTGCGAGCAGGTCGGCTGATAGCGGCAAGAGTCGGGGAGGACGATGCCGAATGTGTTGCGGTAGAGCCGAACCAGCAACTGGAGAAGTCCGGCCATCAGGCGCCTTCGCTCCGGCAAGGCAAAGCAGTGTCCATCTGGGTCAGTTGCCGACGCGATTCGCCCGCGTCCGTGCCGCCGATACCTGTTTCGGTTCCTGAACGCGTTGGGTCGCCAGTCGTACCTGTTCCCGCAGGGCGTCGAACGGGAGTCTGCCGGCCGAGTCACTTGGCTGGATGATGTAGTCATGGCCGGCTGGGAACCACTCCTTGTTCCGGCGGTAGATTTCGCGGAGGCGGCGCTTCAGTCGATTGCGGACAACCGCGTTGCCTGTGCTGCGCCGCAGTAGAAACGCGACGCGGCGCGCGGGCAGATGGGACGCGGCCAGATTGTCGGTCGGTGGATCAGAATTCGGCGCGCAGCGCAGGCTGATGTGCCGAGTACCGGTCTTTGCGCCCGACCGTTTCACCCGGGCGATGTCTCGGCGTCGGCGCACGATTTCCGTCCTTGCCAGGGACTCTGTCATTCATACGGCCAGGCGTTTACGACCCTTTGCGCGGCGGCGGCTGATGACGTTCCGGCCTCCGGGCGTCTGCATCCGGGCCCGGAACCCGTGAGTACGCTTGCGGCTGATGTTTGATGGCTGGTATGTTCTTTTGGGCATGGTGTTCCTCATCAGCATTATAGGCCGGATGTCCGAGCAAGTCAAGAAACGGGCCGACCGCTGCAGCTCCGTCGTTGTCTATCGGTGATGGCGGCGGCGTCATCTGTCCGCCGGTGCGTCTGCGGTCGAGAAGCGAGGGCCGCGGATAAACCGCGGCCCTTCTCGGTCAGGGAGGCTGTTGTTAGCCGAGAATCGCCTTGAGGTCTTCGTCGGCAGTCTTGACCGGAGCGATGCCGAAGTTGTCGACCAGTATCTTCACGAGGTTGGGCGTGAGGAACGCAGGGAGACTGGGGCCGATGCGCATGTTCTTGATGCCGAGGGAGAGGAGGGTGAGCAGGACGGCGACGGCTTTCTGTTCGTACCAGGAGAGGATGATGGAGAGGGGGAGCTTGTTGACTTCGGTATTGAAGGCGCCGGCGAGGGCGAGGGCGATCTGGATGGCGGAGTAGGAGTCGTTGCACTGGCCGATGTCGAGGAGGCGCGGGATGCCGTCGATGTCGCCGAGCTGGAGGTGGTTGAACTTGAACTTGCCGCAGGCGAGGGTGAGGACGACTGTGTCTTTGGGGGTCTTCTCGACCAACTCGGTGTAGTAGTTACGCTCCGGCTTGGAGCCGTCGCAGCCGCCGACGAGGAAGAAGTGCCTGATCTTGCCCGCCTTGACGAGCTCGATGACCTTGGGCGCGGCGGCCAGCACGGCGTTGCGGCCGAATCCGACGAGGATGGTTTTCTCCGGCTCATCTGCCGCGTAGCCGGGAGCTGCGAGCGCGGCGTCTATCACGGGGGAGAAGTCCTTGCGGCTGACGTGGGTGACGCCGGGCCAGGCCACGAGGCCGGTGGTGAAGATGCGCCTGAAGTAGGTCTCGCGTGGCTTCTGGATGCAGTTCGTGGTCATCAGGATGGCGCCCGGAAAGTCGGCGAATTCGCGCTGCTGGTTCTGCCAGGCCGTGCCGAAGTGCCCGGCGAGGTGCTTGTACTTCTTGAGCCCGGGGTAGCCGTGGGCCGGCAGCATCTCGCCGTGGGTGTAGATGTTGATGCCCTTGCCCGCAGTTTGCTTGAGCAGCTCTTCGAGGTCCTTGAGATCGTGGCCGGAGACGACGATGGCCTTGCCCTTGACCGGCGTAGTGCGGACTGGCGTGGGAACCGGGTGACCGTAGGTGCCGGTGTTGGCCGCGTCGAGCAACTCCATGACGCTGTAGTTGAGCTTGCCCGCGTTCAGGGCCTCGCCGAGCAGCTGGTCGGCGGCGAACTTGCCGGCGGCGAGGACGTCGAGGATGCGGTGGAACTCGGCATAGTTCTTGTCGTCGTCCTTGCCGAGGGTGTGAGCGTGGTCGGCGTAGGCGGCCGCGCCCATCAGTCCGAACAGGATGAGGTCGTGGAGGTCTGCTATGTCGTCACCTAGCTGCTCGTGCCGCTTGACCGTGCCAGCGTCGCGGCCCTGTTCGACCAGGCCGGCGATGTCGGCGGCAGGCTGCCAGAGCGCGGGGCCGGTGAGCTGCTCCGGGGTCTTGCCGGCCCTTTGCGCCGCAGCTTCGTACGTTGACTTGGCGCGGTCGCGCATGGCCGCGGCCTGCTTGAGCCAGCCGTGCAGCCGCTCGGCGTCGAAGTCAACGTTGGTGACCGTCGTGAATAGCGCCTCGACCGTGAAGACGTTAACCTCCGGGTCGGTCACGCCCAGTTGGCGGGCGCGGTGGGCATATTGGGACACGCCTTTGGCAGCGTGGACGAGAAGGTCCTGCAGATATGAGCAGGTCTCATCCTTCCCGCAGATGCCTTTGACCGTACACCCGGTGCCCTTCGCGGTCTGTTCACATTGGTAGCAGAACATACTCATTCAGTGACTCCTTGTGGGTTAGTGAGAATCGTCATTCGGCCATCCGCGGCGGCCGGTCGGGCCTCGGCGTCTTGACCACGAGGAACTCAAGCCGGTTTCCGGTCTCGTTCCGCACGCGGTGAAATGTCTCTTTGGGATGGGGGACGAGCGTGCCGGCTTCAGCCTGCACGGTCCCGGCATCGGACTCGATGGTCGCGGTGCCGGCGATGATATAGAAGAGCGTGTCAACCGGCGAGGCATGGCGCACGAGCGCTTGGCCGGTCGGCAGATGGATGTGGACGACTTCGACGTCGGGAGAAGCGAACAGACGGTGGGCGTCGAGACCACTCGGGGTGGGGACGACCGGTGACTCGGCGACCGTGATCGGCTTCACTTCGCGACCTTGCCGTCGAGGCCGATGGTCACCTGGGCGAACGGTATCGGCCTGCCCGAGGCGGCGATCGCCTGCTGTACGATCTGCACAAGGCCGAAGCAGCAGGGCACGGTCATGTGCGCGACCATGACCGACTTGGGCTCGTTCTCGCGGAAGAGCTCGGTCAGCTTCGCAAGGTAATGGTCGGTGTCGTCGAGTTTGGGACAGGCGATTATCAGCACCCGGTCCTTGAGCAGTCCGTCGTGGAAGTTGGGGTGAGAGGAGCCGACGCAATCGGCCGAAATGAGGAGGTCGGCATTCTTGAGATAGGGGGCACTGACCGGTACCAGCATGAGCTGGATCGGCCAGTTGCGCAGCCGGGACGAACGCGGCGCACCGGGAGCAGGTGTGGCAGTCTTGGCAGGTTGCGGCGACAGGTCGCGAACGGCGGAGCCGGGGCAGCCGCAGGCGAGGTTCTTCTTCTGTCCGGGCATGGGGATTCCTTTCTTTTCAAGGTAGGCGACCGCCTCATTGTAGTAGGCTGTCGCGCCGTGGTCCTTCAAGTGGCTAAGGTGGGCCGCAATCGTGTTGGGTCCGGCCTTCACGATGTTCTCCATGACGCGGGCTTCATCGTAGGGCTGGGCCTCGCGCTCGGTGACCGCCATGGCGCCCTCGGGGCAGTTGCCGACGCAGGCGCCGAGTCCGTCGCAGAACAAGTCGGATATGAGGCGGGCCTTGCCGTCGATGACCTGCAGGGCGCCTTCCGGGCAGTTGGGTATGCACTGGCCGCAGCCGGTGCACTTCTCTTCATCGATGTCGATGATCTTACGCTTGCTTCCCATTGTTGCCTCCAAACTCCTTCACCAGGTCGGTGAGACGCGTGCGTCCCAGCGTCCTAATGACCTCACGATTGAGCTTGCCGAAGTAGTCGCTGAGGGCACAGCCCTCGGCGTCGCAGACCGGCTCGCCGAACAGGCAAGAGCGGGCCTGCATCGGCCCCTCGATTGCCTCGTAGATCTCGCGGAGCGTTATCTGCCGGGCCGGACGGCTGAGCCGGTAGCCGCCAGCCGGGCCCCGCGTGCCGGTAACGAGACCGGCGTGTTCCAGCGCCACCATCACCTTCGCCAAGTGGGCGGCCGAGGCCTTGAGCCGGACCGCAATCTCGCGCGTGGGGGTCACGGGCCCAGGTGAGGCGGCGATGACCGCCAGCGCATGAAGGCCGAGGTTGGCCGCCTCCGATACGCGAAAGGGGCCGGAGCCGTTCGGGCGGGGCTTATTTATCATTTCAGTATAAGAATACATAAATAGCGTCGGGTGTCAAGCATCTTCTTTGGAGAGGGGTCGAGGGGTTCAGGATTCTAGGGGTCGAGTGAGCCAACAGGGGGCTGGGTCAAGTGCCGGGGACATCTGTGTTCATCCGTGTTGATCCGTGGTTGGCTGACTTCAGTGCCGACCAGCTATGTGGCGGACAGGAGCGCGCGGGCGATGGTCTCGGCACCGTTGATCGGATAGCGGCCCCAGCCGCTGCGCGCCATCTCGGCCAGTCGGCCGCTTCGTCGCAGTTCTGCCAGGGTGTCGTCAAGCCGGGCAGCTGCGGCAGTGCCATCGAGCGGGAGGCAGACGCCCTGTTCCGAGGCGAACGCGAAGTTGTCGGGCGCAAACGGCCCGATGTGGGGCAGCAGCGCGAGCATAGGCAGCCCGAGGCCGACTGCCCAGCCGGTTCGCTCGTGCGCGGCGCAGACCATCAGGTCCAGGTCAGGAATGGCACCCGCTACTGCGGCGGTTGATGACCTGCGGTCACGCCCCCAGATGACCCGGAAAGACTCGTCAAGCGCTCCGGCCCGGCGAAGTGCGAACTGGGTCTTGGCTGCCTTGAGCATCCCGGTGCCCCACGAGACGACTGCTTTGTGGCCGGCGCGCGTGACCGATGCCAGGCCAGCGGCGATGACGGCGGTATGGGGTCTGGGTTCGGCGCCGGAGGCGAAGAAACCGATGGTCAGCGGCTGGTCAGAGGCGAGCCGGGCAATCCGAGCCCGGAACGTCGATTCGGCCTTGTCCGTCAGTTCCGGTTCGACCACCAGGCCGGTCACGAACAGCCGCTCGTGGCTGACGCCGAATGCTTCGAGCTTCTGAGCCGTGGCTTCGAGCGGTACAAACGTTCGCCACGCCGCGGGAACTGCGGCAAGCGCGGGCGCAGCGATCTCGCAATGAAGGTAGGCGACGCGGCAGACTGGAGCGAGGATGTAGGCGAGGATCGGGTGGTCGACGATGCAGACACCCTCGTAGCCGGTGAAGGTCTTGCGCAGGCTGGAGCCGAGAAGGCGGAGTTGGAGTCCTGACGGTGTCGCGTCAGGGGAGCGAAGGCGGTTGTACAACCAGGTGGCCGGGCCGCCCTGACCGCCAAGCCGATAGGCAGTGCGGGCCATGCTCCACGCGAGCCCCGAGGTCCCGGTGCAGAGTTGGGGAACCATGTAGCGAGGAATCGCCGGACCTTCCCGGCGAAGGCGGTCCAGCGCCAGCAGAACCGAGTCGAGGTAGGACGGATGGCCGCGGCCGATTTCAGAGCAGACAGAGACCAGCGAAGAATGACGAACGTCGAATGACGAATGTCGAATGACGGGAGCGGACGCCGAAGCAGGGCCAGTCACTTGAGGAACTTGGAGAAGCGGCGGTCGGCCAATTCGCGGCCCTCGGTTTGACAGATTGGGCAGTAGTAGAGCGTTGATTCGCTGTAGCTCACGCGCTTGACCGGCGTTGAGCAGGCAGGGCAGGGCTGGTCGAGCCGGTCATGGACGCGCAGGAACGTACGGTCCCTGCGTTCGGGCAGACGGTCAAGAGCCCGGAGGTGCACTATGGCGTCCTGCAGCACCTTCTTCACGGCCATGTAGAGGCGGATTGTCTCCTCGGCGTTGGTTGCTGTCGAGAGTGCGAAGGGGGAGAGTCGCGCCTCGAACAGGATCTCGTCGGAGAAGCAGTTGCCGATGCCGGCGATGGCCGACTGGTCGGTGAGGAATCGCTTGAGCGTGCGCGAGCGGCGAGCCAGGGCCTTCTTGAGGCGGGCAAGGGAGAACTCGGGGCCGAGCGGGTCAGGACCAAGCCGGGCAACGACATCTACCTGCTGCGGGTCGGTGACGAGGTAGATACTCAGACGATGCCTGGTGCTATCCTCGATGACGCGCAGGTCCTCGTCGCGGTCCAGGCGCAGGACAAAGGCGTGGAGCCGGTTGAGCGGCGCCCTGGTCGGGCCGAGCGCGAACCGGCCCGCGAGCATCAGGTGAATGCAGAGGTGCAGCCGATCTTCGAACCCAATGCAGATGAACTTGCCCAGGCGGCTGACTGAACGGACACGCTTGCCGGCGAGCGATTCCAGTGGCGGATCGACGGTCTTCAGTGCCGCTGGCGAGCGAACCAGGGCCGCTTTCGCTGGCCTCCCGGCCAGTGCGAGCCGCAGCCGGTCCTTGGCTACTTCGAGTTCGGGCAGCTCAGGCACAGGCTAGGATAGGACATGCTGCGCCGGGGTCAAACTCTGCAACTCGTGTGCGGTGGCGCGCGTCCGACCTTTACACGGGCTGATTCTACCGCATAATACGCTTTCATGCACTGGCACGGTGACCTCGAACTAGAAGAGACCAAGCCGACCGGCAAGGCCGGAACCTATATCCGTCGGCTTTGGCCGTTCTTCCGGCGCTACCTCAGCCGGGTGATTGCGGCCGGCGTACTGCTCCTGGTTTCGAGCGGGCTGGGGCTGTTGGGGCCGGTGCTGCTGAAGCGCGCGATTGACGTGAACATCGGTCACAACGACCTGCGCGGCCTCGCAGTCACCTCGCTCATCTACCTCGGCATCCAGCTCGTGTTGCTGGTAGTGGGCTATTACCAGCAGGTCTGGCTTGCACTCGTCGGTGAGCGCGGCGCGGCCGACCTCAAGCAGGCGTTGTTCCGGCACGTTCTAGACCTGCCGATGTCCTTCTTCGATAAGACCCCGGCCGGCAAGTTGATCTCACGAGTCGAGAGTGACACAGAAGCCATGAAGATGCTCTTCACCCGGACATCGGTGGTGCTCCTGCAGAGCGCGCTGATGCTCATCGGCATGGGCATAATCATGGGTGTAACCAGCCTGCGGCTGTTCCTCCTGGTGCTGGTGCTGCTGCCGCCGTTCGTGGTGGCCTTCTGGGTGTTCCAGAAGAAGGTGCGGCCGGTGTACATCCAGGTTCGCCGCACCGTGG
>Ga0233423_10000739_pt1 | contig 16683 bp, 17 predicted proteins | sample Watercolumn_Mata_FD_180713 | JGI IMG/M metagenome (GOLD analysis project Ga0233423, IMG submission 180713) | Freshwater microbial communities from Lake Matano, South Sulawesi, Indonesia - Watercolumn_Matano_2014_112_MG | ecosystem: Environmental > Aquatic > Freshwater > Lake | place: Indonesia...
GTGACTATATTCTCTGAAAGGGTGTGCATGGATGTCGCTGCTTATTTTCTTGTCTAACTAACTTTAATATAAGCATTTGCGGTATTTTATGCCACCTTTTTTTATTGCCCTTGTGAATAATTCAGGTGGATAAACACATAGACGTCTCCTCATTATTGTTTCAATCTTCGCATATTGCAAACATCGGCAGTCAAGAAATAATTACACTTCTCAAAAGCGGGTGTTTACAGTTTTCCTTTTTGGCAGTTCTGGTCAACTCACTTTATCAGGAGGCCTGTGACACCCTGAAATCTAAACAACATTTCGAGTTCGTCAAAAAACCAGCTCCCCCACCCGCCCTGCTTTTTGAAGGTTCGCAAAACAACGCTATCTTTCCCCGTGATTCTCCCGCAAACCGGGCGACACCATAAGCCATCACAATACAACGCCTTGCCGCTCTCCCTCCACTCAACGAGGGATAACCGACACCTTCAGCACATGCGCGAACTGCTGCTCATTACCATTTCCGGGCCGGACAAGCCGGGCCTGATGTCGAAAATTACCTGCGTTCTGAAAAAGTACCGCATTCCGGTGCTCGACATTGGCCAGTCAGTCATTCACAACCACCTTTCGCTCGGCATGCTCATCGAGGTGCCGAAGGAGTCCGCCTCCGCGCCGATCCTCAAAGACCTGCTCTACACGGCCCACACCCTCGGCATCGAGATCGATTTCTCGCCGGTCACCACGCGCGACTACCACAAATGGGTCGGCGAACAGGGCAAGCCGCGCTATCTGCTCTCGCTTCTTGGCCGGAAAATTACGTCAGAGCATCTCGAACAGGTGACGACGCTGGTTTCGAACCACGGCCTCAACATCGACACTATCAGTCGCCTCTCCGGGCGCATGCCGCTCGAAGATGAGCGCGATCCCGGCAAAGCGAAGGCGTGCGTCGAGTTCTCGCTCCGTGGTGCGCCCGCCAATGAGGAGCAGTTCCGGGCGGAGTTGCTCGACATCACCGATAGCCTCGGCGTAGACATCGCCTTCCAGGAGGACAACATCTTCCGGCGCACCCGGCGCCTCGTGGTGTTCGACATGGACTCGACTTTGATTACGTCGGAGGTGATCGACGAGCTGGCGCAAGAGGCCGGATCGGGCGAGCTGGTGTCGGCGATCACCGAGCAGGCGATGCGCGGCGAACTCGACTTCACCGAGAGCCTGAAAAAGCGCGTCGGCACGCTGGCCGGTCTGGAGGAATCGACGCTGCAAAAGGTGGCCGAACGGCTGCAACTGACCGAGGGGGCCGAGCACCTCTTCCACAACCTGCACCGCCTCGGCTTCAAAACCGCCATCCTCTCCGGCGGGTTCACCTACTTTGGAAGATACTTGCAGAAAAAGCTGAACATCGACTACGTTTTCGCCAACGAGCTGGAGATCGTTGAGGGCAAAATGACCGGCAAGGTCATCGGCCAGGTAGTGGACGGCAAACGCAAAGCTGAGCTGCTCGAACAGATTGCGAAAACGGAGAACATCCGTCTCGAACAGACCGTCGCGGTGGGCGACGGCGCCAACGACCTGCCGATGCTTGGCAAAGCCGGCCTCGGCATTGCTTTCAGAGCGAAGCCCATCGTGCGCGAAACCGCCCGACAGGCAATTTCGACGCTCGGACTCGACGCGATACTCTATTTAATGGGATTCCGCGACCGCGATTCGCTGACGGTGTGAGCGCAGAATAGACAGAGTGGACTTTGTGAACATGAATAAAGAGGATCAACCGGTAACGCAACGTCATTTTCTCACATTGTCCACTTCGTCCACAACGTCCACTTCGTCCACAATCTTTTCTTCCCTACTCCACGTACTCTACGAAGCGCTCGAAGTCGCGCGGGTCGGGCAGGGTGATCGCGCCGGAGGGGCAGACCGGCTCGCAGCGGGTGCAGAGGACGAGGCAGTTCATGGGGTTGGCGACCTGCATTTTCGGACGCTTCACCACAACGGCATCCGCCTCTGGCGGGCCGGGCTCAAACACTCCTGGGCGGCAGAACTCGGCACAGGCTTCGCAGCCGTTGCAAAGATCCGCATCGATGGCAGGATACCATGCAATCTCCTCCCGAGGCGCAAGCAGTCGTTTTCTCATTCCCACCACCCATAATTATCCATTATCAATTGTCAACTATCAATTATTCAAGATACTCCACGTACTTTTCGAACTCCTCTTTTTTCGGCAGCACGATCGCGCTCGATGTACAGATGGGCACACAGCGGTCACAAAGCACGAGGCAGTTCATGGGGTGACCGACCACGAGCTTCGGGCGGTGAATGCCGGTCGGGTCGGGTTCGCCAAGTTCGAATACGCCGGGTTTGCAGAGCACCTTGCAGTCGCCGCAACCGTTGCAAAGCTCCGGCTTGATGACCGGGTACCACGGAATCTCTTCACGCGGCACGAGCAGGCGCTTTTTGCGCTTGACCGGTGCCTTGCTGGCTGCCGGGGACTTTCCGGCAAGCGTGGCGTCTACCGCTTTTTTCCATGCCTCGTCCGGCTCGACGAACGAGGCATCTTTTTTATTCATCGAGCGGGACTTGAGCGCCAGCCGTAGCGACCGGACAACTCCCAACCTGCAACCGTCACACGAGGGCTTTTCACATCGTCCGAAAAAACAGTCAAGAATCAGCATAACTCATTCAATTTCAAACCGTTCCTCACTGTAACGCAGACTGCACCGACGCGACAAAAGCCTCGATGGCCTTGTCAATTCCGGCGGGGTCCTTGCCGCCAGCGGTCGCCAGCTCGGGCTTTCCACCGCCGCCGCCCTTGACGCACGCTGCGGCTTCACGCACCAGCTTGCCTGCATCGAGTTTCAGTGATCTGACCGCTTCGTCCGATGCGAAGCAGACCAGAGATAGCTTACCATCAGCCTGGCCGCAAAGCAGGCCTACTGAACAGGGAATGCGATCGCGAAGCTCGATGGCTGCCTGGCGAAGTTCATCCGCGCTGACGCCATCCATCCGCTCGGTCATGACTCGGCATCCGGCGATCTCCTCACCACCAGCAAGAGATGCGGCCAAACGGTCGAGCAGTACGGCGAGGCGGCTCTCCTGAAGCTGCTTGTCAAGCGCTTTTTTCTCTTCGAGCAATTCGCGGATTTTTGGCCCAGCCTCTTCGTCCGCCTTGAGCTTCAAAAGATGCTTGATCTCCTGAAGGTTGCGGTACTCCTGCCAGAGCAGCGCTTCGGCTGCCCCGCCGGTAACTGCCTCGATGCGGCGGATACCGGCGGCGACCGACGATTCGCTGACGATTTTGACCATGCCGATCTGGCCGATGTTGCCCACATGCGTGCCGCCGCACAGCTCGATGGAGATGCCTCTAACCTCGACCACCCGGACGCGGTCGGCATACTTGTCGCCGAAGAAGGCGAGCGCGCCGAGCGAGAGCGCCTCTTCATAGGGCACATCGGCGTGCTTGGTGACACTGGCCGCCTTGCGGATCTCCGCGTTGACCTCGTGCTCGACCTGCTCCAGCTCCTCAGCGCTCACCTTAGAGAAGTGGCTGAAGTCAAAGCGCAGCCGTTCGGGCGTGACCAGCGAGCCTTTCTGCTGCACATGCTCGCCAAGCACCTTGCGCAAAGCGGCATGCAGAAGATGGGTCGCGGTATGATTCCGCTCAGTGGCTACCCGCCGGTCACGATCGACTGAGGCTTCGACGGAAACCGCATCATCGAAACTCACATCGGCTGGTGTGACAGCACAGTCACGTATCTTGTCATGGGCCGAGGTGACGATATGGACGATCTGCTCCCCATCCTTGCGTGTGTCGGTGACATGCAGCAGGTACCCGGCGGTTTCGAGCATACCGTGATCACCGACCTGACCCCCGCTTTCGGCATAGAACGGAGTACGATCGAGCACCACCAGAAGCTTGTCACCACTCACCCTTGTCGCAGCAAGCGTCGCTTCCGTTTCGAGGGTCTCGTATCCGACGAACACGGTCGGCTGCTCTTCCGTAAAGCGCTGCCATGCTCCACCATCGTCCTGCACCTGCATTTTGTCTTTCCTGTCCATGCGGGCGCGGGTTTTCTGCTCGGTCATGCAATGCTCGAATCCCTCCTCGTCGATGCCTAAGCCGACTTCGGCGGCCATCAGTCGAGTCAGATCGAGCGGGAAGCCAAAGGTGTCGTAGAGCTTGAAAGCGTCCGCACCGGATATGGTGGAGCTTCCGGCGGTTTTCATGCCCACGACCACTTCGTTGAAGATGTCAGTGCCGCGTCCGAGGGTGACAAGGAAGCTCTCCTCTTCAGCACGGATGATCTTTTCGACCGTCGCCTGCTGCTTCTGCAACTCTGGGAAAATGTCGCCCATCGTCCTTACCAGCACCTCAACCATGCGATAGATGATCGGTTCATGACACCCGAGCGTGCCGGCATAGCGCACGGCGCGGCGCAGGATGCGGCGCAGTACATAACCACGCCCCTCGTTGCCGGGCATGGCGCCATCGGAGAGCGCAAAGGTAAGCGTGCGGCAGTGATCAGCGATCACCCGCATGGCGATGTCGGTAGGGCTGTCAAGCAAAGCGGTGTAAGCCACGCCGGTCAGCTCGGTAATCCGGTCGAAGAGAGGTACGAAGACGTCACTATCGTAGTTCGAAGACTTGCCCTGCAACACGGCGGCCACACGCTCGAAGCCCATGCCGGTGTCGACATGCTTCTGCGGCAGCGGTTCGAGGCTGCCGTCGGCAGTGCGGTTGTACTGGATGAAAACGAGGTTCCAAAGCTCCATGACCCGGTGGTCGCCAACGTTGACGAGCGGGCCGCCCGAACCGTCGGGCGTGAGATCGATATGAATTTCCGAGCAGGGACCGCAGGGGCCGGTTTCGCCCATCTCCCAGAAGTTGTCCTTGTTGCCGAACTTCAGAATGTGCGACGGATCGATGTCGGTCTCCTGTTTCCAGAGTTCGAGGCTCTCGTCATCATCCTGATAGACCGTGGCGTACAAACGCTCTTTGGAAAGCTTCCATACTTCGGTCATCAGCTCCCACGCCCAGCCGATCGCCTCCTTTTTATAATAGTCGCCGAACGACCAGTTGCCAAGCATCTCGAAAAAGGTGTGGTGGTAGGTGTCACGACCCACATCTTCGAGGTCGTTGTGCTTGCCTGACGCGCGGATGCACTTCTGCGTGTCCGCTGCACGAACGTACTCCCTCGCGCCCTTGCCGAGAAAGACATCCTTGAACTGGTTCATGCCCGCGTTGGTAAACAGCAGGGTCGGGTCTTCAGCCGGAATGACCGGAGCGGAACGCACGATCCTGTGCTCTTTGCTGGCAAAAAAATCGAGGAATGACTGCCGTATCTCTCGTGAATTCATAGGTATCTGTAGCTTGCGGGCATCGGGAAAAGCATGAGCGGCAATCCGGCGACACCCTTGTGGGCTTAAGCTGCGACGGGCGAAGAAATAGCCTGACACAGCGGTTTTCGGCCCGAAATTTACGTTTTTTAAACCCCGATGCCAACGGATTTTTCCACCCCCTTTCCGGATGCAAACCCCGAGAATAATGACCGCGACAACTGGTCTTAATGAATAAAGAGACTATATTGCTGAATGGAGCACAAGCGTTCAGCTGGGCGCTTATGCGTCTAAGTCCTATAAGACTTATAAGTCCTATAAGTCCCATAAGACCTATACGTCCTACAGGACTTATTCGTCCCGCAAGAATTTCTCCTGTCAACAGCAAACTGGAAGTCATGTTATGAGCTGGGGAATCGAAGATTCGAAAAAGAGGAAAGATATCCTCGACCTGATGGACATCGGCGTCAGGAAAACGATGGCCAATCCGAACTACGTCAATGAGGTGCCCAAAAGCACCAATGGCTGCTGGATGGATCAGATCTACGGCCTGATGCGCTGCGACATCTGTGATCTGAGCAACCAGTGCCCTGTCAGGGAGGAGGAGGAGTGGCAGGCCTGGCTGAAGAAAAACAACATGGTCGTGGAGAAGAAAAAAACTGACTAACCTTCAGATACTCTTGCATCGGCAATCTTTATGCCCTATATTAATTAGATAGGCAAAAATTTGCCTCGGGTGTAGTATTGTCTGCCCGAACCCCCCGTTGAGTGAATTTCTCCATACAACCTCGACATCATCTCTTCGCAATGACCATGTCATCTGCTGGAGTTTTTTTGTCGTCCAGAACTTTTTTTCTGAAAAAAGGAAGAGGGGATACCCATGAGTGACACCGTAATCTTAAACAACAATGACATGGTAATATCGAAAACCAGCGTGTCAGTGCTTTTTGCCGGCGACTCCGGTGACGGCATGCAGCTTACCGGCACCCAGTTCGCCAACACGGTGGCCGTTTACGGCTCGGATCTGAACACCTTTCCGAACTTTCCGTCGGAAATCAGACCTCCCGCCGGCACTGTCGCAGGCGTATCGGGATTTCAGTTGCAGTTCGGAACAACCGGCGTCTATACTCCTGGCGCGAAGTTCGACGTCATGATCGCCATGAACTCTGCCGCGCTGAAGGCAAACCTGAAGAATCTGCACCACGGCGGCATCATCATCGCCGACAGCGACGGATTCGACGCCAGGAACCTGAACCTTTCCGGTTACGGTGAAGCCAACAATCCGTTAGAAGACGGCACGCTGAATGATTATACCGTTTTCAAAATCCCTGTCGTGAGCCTTACCCGCAAAGCTCTTGCCGATACCGGCCTGAGCATCAAGATGATCGACCGTTGCAAAAACATGTTCGTGCTCGGCGTACTTTACTGGCTCTACAGCCTGCCGCTCGAAACCACGATCGAGACCTTGCAGTCGAAGTTCAGAAACAAACAGGACATCGCAAACGCCAACATCAAGGCTGTTCAGGCGGGGTATAATTTTGGTGACGAAACCGAAATGTTCTCGCAGCACGGACGCTTCTGCGTCGCTCCGGCACAGAAAAAAGCGGGCCTCTATCGCCGCGTGACCGGTAACGAAGCCTCCGCTATCGGTCTGGCGGCTGCCGCCAAAAAGGCCGGACTGGAGCTCTTCCTCGGCTCCTATCCCATCACTCCGGCATCAGAAATCCTCCAGACCCTTGCCGGTCTGAAAAAGTGGGGTGTCAAGACATTCCAGGCTGAAGATGAAATCGCCGGGATTCTGACCAGTATCGGTGCGGCTTACGGCGGCGCGCTTGCGGCCACCAACACCTCCGGCCCCGGCCTGGCGCTAAAGACCGAAGGTCTCGGCCTTGCGGTCATTCTCGAAATTCCTCTGGTTATCATCAACGTCATGAGAGGCGGCCCGTCAACCGGTCTGCCGACCAAACCCGAGCAGTCCGATCTGCTCATGGCCATGTACGGACGCCACGGCGAAGCCCCGATGCCGGTCATCGCGGCCATGTCGCCGGTTGACTGCTTCTATGCAGCTTACGAAGCCGCGAAAATCGCTGTCGAGTTCATGACACCGGTGCTGTGCCTCACCGACGGCTACCTTGCGCTCAGCTCCGAGCCGATGCTGGTGCCTTCGCCTGACGATCTCGCATCGATCACTCCCGTCTTCTCGCCGGAACGTAAAGCTGACGAGCCTGCATATCTGCCCTACAAGCGCGACGAACACGGAGTCAGGCCGTGGGGCATTCCCGGTACACCCGGTCTCGAGCATCGCATCGGCGGTCTCGAAAAGCAGCATGAGACCGGCCACGTCTCGCACGACCCGGAAAACCACGCTCTCATGACCAGGCTGCGCGCTGAAAAGGTCGCCAGGGTTGCCGATATCGTTCCCGATCTCACCATCGACAACGGCCCTGAAAAAGGCGATCTGCTCGTACTCGGATGGGGCTCTACTTACGGCGCCATCAAAAAAGCTGTCGAGCAGGCTCGCGAAGGTGGCCTGGACGTTGCCCATGCGCATCTCCGTTATATCAATCCGTTCCCGAAAAATCTCGGCGCGATGCTTGGCAGCTACAAGAAAGTGCTGATTCCTGAAAACAACTGCGGGCAGCTGCTCAGCATTATCAGAGACAAGTTCCTCATCGAACCGGTCGGCTTCAGCAAAGTGCAGGGTCTGCCGTTCAACGAGATGGAAATCGAAGCAAAAATCACCGATATCTTAAAGGAGCTCTGAATCATGACCGATACACATACCTGTATGACTGCCAAGGATTTCACTTCAAACCAGGAACCGAAATGGTGTCCCGGCTGTGGAGACTTCATGGTCCTCCAGCAGCTCAAAAACGCTATGGCCGAACTGTGCCTGAAAACCGAAGATGTTGTCGTGGTCTCGGGCATCGGCTGCTCGTCGAGGCTGCCGTACTATATCAACACCTACGGTGTACACGGCATTCATGGCCGTGCCATGGCGATGGCTTCCGGTCTGAAGGCGGCCCGTCCCGAGCTCAGCGTCTGGGTCGGCACCGGTGACGGCGACGCACTCTCCATTGGCGGCAACCACTATATTCATACTGTTCGCCGTAACCTCGACATCAACGTCGTGCTGTTCAACAACGAGATTTACGGCCTGACCAAGGGACAGTACTCGCCCACCTCCAAGGTCGGTCTGAAAACCGTCACTTCGCCGAACGGCGTCGTCGATTTTCCGATCAACACCATCGCCCTGACCCTCGGCGCCGGCGGCACCTTCGTAGCACGAGTCATGGATCGTGACGGCAAGCTGATGAAGGAAATCTTCAAACGCGCTCACGACCACAATGGCACCTCGATTGTCGAGATATACCAGAACTGCCCGATCTTCAACGACGGCGCATTCGGAGCATTCAGCGATAAAGAACGGAGGGACAACACGACCCTCTACCTTGAACAGGGACAGCCTCTCGTTTTCGGAACCAACGGATCGAAAGGAATCCGCCTCGACGGCTTCAAACCGACAGTCATCGACCTCGAAGCATCAGGCGTCTCGAAAGACGATCTATGGATTCATGACGAAAACGACCTCATCAAGGCCAACATCCTGTCGCGATTCTTTGATGATCCGAACACCAACGAGGAGTTCCTCCCCAGGCCGTTCGGTATCTTCTACGTTGAAGATCGCTTCACCTACGAACAGGCACTTGACGCTCAGATCGACAAGGCACAGGCAAATGGCGAAGGCACGCTCGAAGAGCTGCTCTCCGGTAACAGCACCTGGACGATCAATTAAGATTTCAAAGAAAAAGCCGGCAAAAGCCGGCTTTTTCTTTGAGTGTTATGTGTCAGGTTGGAAGTGTCTGTGTAATGAACTGAACTGGACTGCGTGGACAAAGTGGACATGATGGCCCACCCTGAAAAAACTGTCAACTATCAAGTGTCCATTATCAATTTTCTTCCCACACCCCCATCGAGGAGAACTTCGCGATCCTTTCTTCAACAAGAGTGATGGCATCCTTTTGCAGCAATCCCTGCAACTCCTCGATTAGCATCGATTTAAGCGTCACGGCCATGCTTTCGGGATTGTGATGCGCACCACCAGTAGGTTCAGTAATAATTCGATCTATTATGCCCTGGGCGAGCAGATCGTCAGCCGTGAGTTTGAGAGCTTCAGCCGCCTGTTCCTTGAAGTTCCAGCTCCGCCAGAGAATCGATGAGCAGCTTTCCGGAGATATTACCGAATACCATGCGTTTTCTGCCATAAGAATGCGATCGCCGACACCGATACCAATGGCGCCCCCGCTGGCCCCCTCACCGATAATCACACAGATTACCGGCACTTTCAGACGAGCCATTTCATAGAGGTTTCTTGCAATAGCCTCTGCCTGGCCCCGCTCTTCAGCCTCGATGCCGGGAAATGCTCCGGGAGTATCTATAAGCGTAATGACCGGTTTACGAAATTTTTCAGCGAGTTTCATAAGGCGAAGCGCCTTGCGATAGCCTTCAGGTTGCGCCATACCGAAGTTCCGGTAAAGATTCGACTTGGTATCACGTCCTTTCTGGTGACCGATTACCATCACGCTCTGCGAAAATCCGCTCTCCTGATCCTCAAGCCGGGCAAATCCGCCAATGATTGCCTTGTCGTCACCAAAATGGCGATCACCCGACAGCTCGACAAAATCCTTCATCATCATATAGATGTAATCGAGTGTAAACGGGCGTTCCGGGTGACGGGCCAACTGCACCTTCTGCCACCGGGTCAGATTCCTGTAGATCGTTTTTCGGAGCGATTCAACCTTCGCTTCAAGCGCTTCGATCTCGCGGCGAAGACCTGCACGGTTTTCAGCATGGGAATCAACCTCTCCGCTTTTCAGATAAACCCTCATCTCATTGAGCTTCTCTTCAAGCTCAACAAGGGGTTTTTCAAAATCGAGGACAACTTTGCTGGCCATAGTATGCTTACTCCTTATAAAAAAAGTCCATCACTGCACATGCAAATGATGGACTCTGAAAACCAGAACGATGGTATTTTACCCTCTAATTACAGCTTAGCCATCAACCTCTTCTTTCAGGGCTTTGCCAGGCTTAAACTTGACAACCTTTTTGGCGGCAATGGTGATCGTCTTGCCTGTCTGGGGATTACGACCCTGACGCTCGGCCCTGTCACCGGTAGTGAAAGTACCAAAGCCCACCATAGTGACATCGTCTCCTTCCTTCAGGGCCGATGTCACGACATTAATGAATGCATTGACAGCCCTTTCTGCATCAGCCTTGGTCATACCGGTCTGCAATGCGATTTGTTCTACTAACTCGGCTTTCGACATAAGAAGTGTTCGATTTACGTTGGAGGAAAATCAGCTTACCTATTTCCAATTACTACTATTTTTTAATTTAAAGACTGACTAACAAACATCCAATTTGTTTTTAACCGCTTGACAGGCGGGTTTTTGCTGGTCATTGTTATTCAGCCCTAGCTGTATTATATTATATGTCTTTATTTTTTTAACATCGATATTCAGGCTCAGTTCTGTATCGCCTATCAGCAAGTCAAGTCATGGTTTCAATCAGCAACGTCTCAAAAGGGGCTATCATCCGATGGAATGGCATGCCTCACAGCATCGAAAGCCTTGTACACCGCACACCAGGAAATCTTCGCGCCTTTTATCAGGCCAGCATGAAGAATCTCAAGACTGGCCGTAACGTCGAGTACCGGTTCAGCGCATCCGAGCAGGTTGACGTAATCATCACCGAAAGAAAAAAATACCAGTACCTGTACCGCGACGGCAGTGACTATGTTATGATGGACAACGACACCTTCGACCAGATACACGTTCCCGAAGTTGCACTTGGTTCTGCAGCCCGTTTCATCAAGGATGGCATCAACGTCGATATCGTTTTTGCCGATGACGGCTCGATCCTCGAGGTAGAACTCCCGACCTTCGTTGAGCTCGAAGTCACTGAAACCAGCCCGGCAAGCAAAGACGACCGCGCCACAAGCGGCACAAAGCCGGCCATCGTTGAAACCGGAGCCGAAGTCAACGTACCGATGTTTATCCAGACAGGAAGTATCATCCGCATCGATACCAGAAGCGGCGAATACATGGAAAGAGTCAAAAAGTGACCTGTTTTGCCAGTTTTCTTCGAATTGCGCGTAAAATCATAAGACCACAATCATGAACCTCAAGGAAATCCAGCAGCTTATCGAGCTTGTCAATGTTTCGACTCTTGATGAAGTGATCATCAAAGATGGTCAGTCCGAAATCACACTGAGAAGAAACAACTCGAAAGCACAGGCTGTGTTACCAACCACCCCTGTCATTGCCCAACCCGTTCAGACCACTCAGCCTTTACAGCGTCCAGCTGTGCTGGAACAACCGGCCCCAACAGCCGCTGAACATTCTGCAAGTGAACTGATCGACATTCATTCACCTATAGTAGGGACTTTCTACCGTTCACCATCTCCGGACTCAGTTCCGTTCGTGAATGAAGGTGACAGGATCAAGCCCGGCGACGCGATCTGCATCATCGAAGCCATGAAACTGATGAACGAAATCGAGGCTGAGGTTTCAGGAACCATTGTCGATATTCTCGTAGAAAACGGTCAGCCTATCGAATACAATCAGTTACTGTTCCGAGTCAAGCCATAACTTCAATCTGCACGACACCTTGTTCAAGAAAATACTTATAGCTAACCGTGGGGAAATCGCCTTGCGGGTCATGCATACCTGTCGTGAGATGGGAATCTGTACGGTGGCCGTCTATTCGACCGCCGATATTGATTCCCTGCATGTCAGATATGCTGACGAAGCGGTCTGCATCGGCCCGCCACTTTCGAGAGAGAGTTACCTGAATATTCCGCGTATCATCGCAGCGGCCGAGGTCACCAATGCCGATGCCATTCATCCCGGTTACGGATTCCTGGCAGAAAATGCTGACTTTTCAGAGGTGTGCCACTCATCGAACATCAAGTTCATAGGCCCCTCGGCTGATATGATCAATAAAATGGGTGATAAAAACACTGCCAAGTCAACGATGATCGCCGCAGGTGTTCCTGTCGTTCCTGGTAGCGAAGGCCTCGTTGAAGATGTAGCCCATGCAATTGAAACCGCCAGGAAAATAGGTTATCCGGTCATCATCAAACCAACGGCTGGTGGCGGCGGTAAAGGTATGCGCGTTGTTCATGAAGAAAGCCAGCTCGAAAAAAATCTCAGGACTGCCCAGAGTGAGGCCGGCATGGCTTTCGGCAACAGCGGTGTCTATATCGAGAAGTTCCTCGAAAATCCACGACACATCGAGATACAGATTCTTGCCGACCAGCATGGCAACGTGATTCATCTCGGCGAACGAGACTGTACCGTTCAGAGACGCCATCAGAAGCTGATCGAGGAGACCCCTTCACCGGTGGTAAGTGAGGAGCTGAGAGCAGAGATGGGTGCTGCAGCAGTTGCTGCTGCTAAAGCCATCAATTACGAAGGTGCCGGTACCATAGAATTTCTGCTCGACAAACACAAGAAGTTCTACTTCATGGAGATGAACACCCGCATTCAGGTTGAACATCCGGTCACCGAACAGCGCTATGATGTTGATATTGTCAGGGAACAGATCAGCATCGCAGATGGTGTCAGCCTGGCAGGCCGAACCTTCACGCCAAGAGGTCACTCCATTGAATGCCGAATTAACGCAGAAGATCCTGAACACATGTTCAGACCGTCACCCGGCGAAATACAGGTATTCCATACACCAGGTGGCCCCGGTGTCAGAATCGACTCGCATTGCTACACAAGCTATGTCGTCCCCTCCAACTACGACTCCATGATCGGCAAACTCATCGTCACAGCACATACCCGTGACGAAGCTATCGCCCGTATGTCGAGAGCACTTGACGAATTCATCGTCATGGGCATCAAAACAACGATTCCTTTTCACAAGCAGGTCATGCACGACCCTGTATTCAGAAGCGGAGAGTTCGACACCAGTTTCCTTGACAGCTTCAGGTTCGAGAAAAACTGAGGTTTTTTAGATTACTAATTACTACCACCCTGCAAACAGCCACATTTTTTTGCTGCTTGCAAAGTTTTAATATTTATAGGTTAGTGCGAAGTGGAGAAAGACAGGATGGAAGATGTGAAGTGATCAGTTGATGGATTTGGAGTGAAACCGCATGGCAAACCGGCCAAGGATAACTGCCCGTTTGAAGGATTGATATGTAAGTATTGTCAGGAGCCGGATGTTATATCCCTGTTCACTTATGGTACCTTTTTTTGTCAGTAATACCTTTTCAGATGTCATTCTTATCCCTACTTTTCAGGATAAGAACCTGGAACTCTTTTTTTATAAACGAGATAGATTCTTGCTCAACAGTTGCGGTAATTGATGAATGAGTTCGGTTCGTCTCAATCTGAACGACAGACCTTTTTCAAGAATCACTTTGCAACGCAATATAACAGGAGTATTATAAGTAAGAATAGAATCGTGTACGGTCAAAGGTAATAATATCTTCAACTCTGCAACATATAGATATTAAAAGGTGTTCTCTTGTTAAATACTTGTTCCTTAACTTGAACTCGCAGATTTGCCAGATTGCCCTGAATAATCTTTACTACTGATTTTTCCTCCCTATACCGATATTAACAGTATCATTCATGATCGATTATCATTGCCACCTGCTCCCAGGCCTCGATGACGGCTCCAAAACTATTGAAGAATCCATCAGCATGGCCAGATTACTTTTAAAAGCTGGCTATCAAACGGTTTACTGCACGCCACACCTGATAAAAAAACTTTATGAACCAACCAATGATACAGTCAGGGAGGCGATCATAGCACTGCAACTTGAACTGGATCGGGAGAACATTCCATTAAAGCTTTTTGGTGGACGCGAATACTACCTTGACAGTTATTTCAACGAATACATGAATGACCTGATGCCACTCGATAACACCAGGTATCTTCTTATTGAAATCCCTGCACACACATACCCTGGTATGGTTAGTGACACATTCTCTGAAATCATAAGAAAAGGCCTCATTCCATTAATTGCCCATCCGGAACGCTGTCATCTTTTTCATGAACAACAAGACTATCCAAAACAAAAATACCGATCGAAATTATTTAATCTTTCAAACAAGGACTATCTTTTCTTTGATTCAGTTATAACTTTCAAAAAAAGAGATCAGGATTTGCTCAATTGGCTTCTTGCCAATCATTGTGGATTTCAGTGCAATCTTCCCAGTTTTAAAGGAGCCTATGGTGAACTTGTTAAAACTACAGCGGAAGATTTTATTGAACTTGATATTTACACACACTACGGAACTGATGCTCATTCCATAAAATGCCTTGAGAAGCTATTTGACAATAATTGAGAATGTGCTATTACAGACAAGCAGAAATAATATTGTTTTTAATATTTTCTAACTAAATAGCCCGGGGTTTATTAACTGAAATAACTCCGGGCTTATGTTCATTTCAATTACGTGGAGCCACTTTTTTCACATCATCCATTTTCATATCTTCTACTGGCTCTGGAGTAACAACAGGTACCGGTGGGGGGGGGGAAGCTATTTCCTGAACGGCTATTTCTTTCGGTTCCGCTGTAGGGTAATTGACCCAGGTAATTGCAGGAATCAGACTACTGGTCACAGAATCTGATGCATTACCACATCCCGCCATTGCAGGTTTGGTTATTGCAGACATGATAATCACAACGGCACATAATCCTGCAAATAATATTGATCGTTTCATAATAGTTTTATTTATGTTTTTTACAATCAGTTTTTATAACATGACACCTGCGCCAAGACTCCAGATAAAACGAATTTGGTCACCACCACGGTTCGTAAGATCAGCTGCACCAACAGAAGCAACAATTGCACTTTGTTTTCCTATCATGAATGTTTTCGATAAACCAGCGTTGAGACCAACGCAATCCCATTCTGCAAAAGCATTGCACTCATTGAAAAGTTCGTATGAAACATTACCAAATATTCGTCTTCCATACTTTTCTTGTCTGACTCCACCGATAGACTTTATTTCCAAAAAACTTCCTTGAGCCACACCAACACTTAATTAAAGTTTACTTTTTCCTGTTTCTTCATTGATAAAATGACTATTCTGCACTGCTTGACTATACACCAGATAATAGCACGGTTCGGAATCACTTGGAAATGCAGCATCTTCAATTATAATATTCTGTATTCCGAAAGCAATCGAGTTCCCATATCCAAGATAACGGTGAAATTTAAGATTGAGCGCAAAGCGTTTCCAGTCACTCAAGTCTAGAGTTACAGCCGTTGCCTGTAGTCCTATATTTTTTACAGGGTTTCCAATACCAACCCCCACTCCGATGGCAGCGTCATTATTATCTGAATATGGCGCAGGAACAGTCCCCCCAATACCACCATAAACAGTGCCATAAGCTGCTCCCCAACCATCCGGAGTTAACATGGACTTTCCATGAATATTGGGTAATGCAACCGCAGAATTTGCCTCAGCCTTTACGACCTTGGGGGCAGCAAAAACCAATACAGCCGAAAGAAGCATCAATTTTAGTCTTGAGCGTTTCATAGAGAATGTATTTTGAATTAAGAAAAATACTCTTCTTTTCGCCTTTGCCACACAATACTGCACCAATACGCGCCATCTTTATCCAATAAATACAACTTGCTTAAGTTCTGGTAACATCTGACACGTTTGGTGTTGCACATGATTCAGTTCCGTGTAAACCACTGATAATCACTTATAGCTTTTACTTCTGGTAAAATATAAACCATCCCCCTCGATGATGCAAAATATTTACTTATCCTGAATTATTCACAAGGGCAATAAAAAAAGGTGGCATAAAATACCGCAAATGCTTATATTAAAGTTAGTTAGACAAGAAAATAAGCAGCGACATCCATGCACACCCTTTCAGAAAATATAGTCACCGGCAAACTGCAACAACAAGAGCTTTTTTTGGATAATTCAACCTGCACACTTACCCCGGTCAGGGGCAAAAAAGTAGCTCTGGATTTCCAGGGTGGCAACATCACCAGCGATGCCGGTGTACTGCTCATGAGCGAAACCGAGGCTCAGATCGGTATTATCGCTGCTTTGACCAAATGTATCCCTGATTGCCGTCGTTCGGCGTCAGTTGTGCATCAGTTGAAGGAGTTGCTTGAACAGCGAGTCTATCAGATCACCTGCGGCTACCAAGACGCCAATGACAGCAACAGCTTGCGCAATGATCCGGGCATGAAAATGTCCCTTGGCCGCTTACCGCAAAGCGGTCTCGAATTGGCCAGTCAGCCGACAATCAGCAGGTTTGAAAACAAGATTTCCCGCACGGAGCTTTACCGGATAGCCGTCGCTTTTGTGGATCATTTTCTG
>Ga0233423_10000740_pt1 | contig 16681 bp, 9 predicted proteins | sample Watercolumn_Mata_FD_180713 | JGI IMG/M metagenome (GOLD analysis project Ga0233423, IMG submission 180713) | Freshwater microbial communities from Lake Matano, South Sulawesi, Indonesia - Watercolumn_Matano_2014_112_MG | ecosystem: Environmental > Aquatic > Freshwater > Lake | place: Indonesia...
GGACTACCGACGGTATAGCAGCCAACATTTCAATACCTGCCTTAAGGATATCTTTGATTTTAAAGGGCGCGACTTCCGAAATATAAAATGCAGCGGCAATGCTTAGCGGCACAGATATAATTATTGCGCCGAGCGTAACCAGAAGCGAGCCTAAAATAAGCGGCAATATACCAAACTGGGGAGGCTCTGAAATAGGATACCAGTATCTTCCGCCAATAAATTTACCTAAAGGGACTTCCCTGAAAAAAGAGACGCCTTCCTTTAACAGGAAGGCAAAAATCAGGATTACGAACAGGATGGAAGCAATCCCGCATAAAAAAATAAACTTCTCAATTACAAATTCAACGCCTTTGCGTATTCTCATTTTACAGGGACAAAGTCTGTCTTTACCACTATCTCCTGTCCTTCGGGAGATAGGGAAAAATCAATGAATTCCTTTACTGTCCCTTGCGGCTCTCCTTTTGTATACATTAAGAGCGGTCGGGAAATCGGGTATTTTCCGCTCCTCACATTCTCAACAGTAGGCTCAATATAAGGGGAATTCTTATCTTTGGCTACTGAGATGGCCTTCTGTTTGGGGCTTATATAACCCATGCCGTAATAACCTATGGCATTGGGGTTCTGCGCTACCTCATCTGCAATTGCCTGGCTGGAAGGCATAAGCAGGGCCATAGGAGAGAATTCCTCAGTGCCTTTTTCATTGCCCTTTCTTAACACGTGCTCCTTAAAATACACGTGCGTGCCGGAATTCACCTCTCTTGATAAAATGACAATCGGCAGGTTATTCCCGCCTAATTCCTTCCAGTTGGTAATCTTGCCGGTAAATATATCGGATAATTCATCTATAGTCAGCTTTGAAACCGGGTTATCCGGGTGCACCACCACTGCCAAGCCGTCCAAGGCTACGGTAAATTCAACCGGAGCTATGCCGTTTTCTTTGGCTTTATCTATTTCTTTCTCTTTCATCGTTCTGGAGCATTCTGCAATGTCAGCAGTGCCGCAAATCAAGGCAGCTATGCCCGTGCCTGAGCCTCCGCCTGTAACCGCGATATTTACCCCAGGGTTCTTTTTATTGAATGCCTCAGCCCAGGCTTGGCCCAGGTTTACCATAGTATCCGAGCCTTTAATCTGGATACAGTCATTCAGCGCCTGTGTATGTGCAGGCCACAACAGAAGCTGCAATACCCCTAAGCATAAAAGTAAAATCCTTATTGATTTCATGTCCTCCTCCTCTTTAATAACAGCCATATCAGGCAGATTATTTGAGAGGCATTATTATATAATCTTATCTAAGCAATGTAAAGGGGAATAAAGGATGGGGGAGTACTAAAGGATGGTGTTTTACGACGGTTATGACTCCTGATTCTGGTTAGCCTCTGCTAATAACATAATCTCGCTTTCAAAATTCTTCTCCGAGGCCCTGGATTCCACTAATCTTAACAGGTCCTCTATCCATTTCTCGCCTTGTTCTGTCCCGGCATTGGCCTCTTCATTTTGCAGCATCGCAGCAATGCAAAAACGTATATTTTGCAGGCGAAGCGATAGTTTAGCCTTATTTGTTTCATCCTTCAGGTATTGGACTATCCTATCCAGGCTTGGCCTGATGCCTGCCTGAAGCAACCGCATAATCTCAGACCATTCTGTGTCGTAACTAACGGCGTTAAGCGGCATAAATTCAGGCTGCCAGCCTTCACCGCAGTCTTTTATCTGAAACATCGAGTCTTGAAGCCTCAAATCAATTCCTCCTACGCCAGCACTTTCAACAGCACTGTGCGCTGAAACTGCTGAAACCTGATTATCTACTGGCGCCGCGGCTTCTTCCTGCTCTAATAGATCAAAAACCGTAAGGCTTGCGGCATTACCCTGCTCTAGAACAGGCGAAGAAGCCGAATCTGAAGTGATTATTTCATAAGAAGCTTCATGCGGATAAGGGACTTGTGCGCGGGACAAAATACGCCTGTTTTTAGGGTAACTTCCTTGTATGACCTCAAAAAGACCGTCATGGAATTCGCGCACGAGCTTATCGTTTATTCCTGTGATACCAAACTCCTCTCGGAAGTGATTTGATGTATAAGGGTAGTCTATAGAATATTTAAGGAGTTCGGCACCGACAGAGCCTCTTTCGATAAGCTTATGCGTAATCAAGCCTAAGGGTACCTTAATGTCAGGGCCCAGGTAAAGCGGCAAAACAACCCCGCCCGAATCCTGCTTCTGTCTCTTGTATTTTTCTATTTCCAGTATGATATTATAGAGCTCCGGCGTAAGGCGGACCACAGTGATGCCGACAGGAATATTTATCTGGAGCTTATGCTTATTCTCCATATCATACCTTCCTGCCTGTATCTCATCCCAAAGCCAATCCGTAACCCTCTCAAACCCGAATTTCTCATAGAGCCTGATAATACGGTTTGTCCCTCCTTCAATCCTGTGCATGCCAGGTTGGCGGCCTGTTTTTTGCCCCTCTTCCATATCATCCAGGCTTGCCCATGCGTCGTATTCGGTAAAGTCTTCTTCTCCCGGATCCCATAAAGGTCCGTCATAGCTAACATCGGCATTGATATGGACAATTGCAGGCGTTCCAATCTTTGGCCTGCCTTGAGCATAAATGGCCTGGGTTAAACGGTATGCATTTCCCAGCGCTTTCTTAAGGTCAAACGGCTTTGTCCCGGCATAAAGCACAACAGGCGTGCCTAATTCTTCTACTAGGCTAGAAATTTTCTGGGCATCAAACTTAAGCCTCTTTTCGTTTAAGCATATTACACCAGGTTTTCCTTTTAGCTCATCTAATAAATCTTTGAATGTTGATCCCGGTTTAAATAGTAAGCTCGATTTGACAAAAATGTCTCCGCTGCCGATCGACATATTTCCAAAGTAAGTGTTGTCAATCACAAAAACAGGCGTTCCCCTTCTTAATAACCCCTGTCCGCTCAACAACTCTGCCTGGACCGAAGCGCTCTCCCGCGGGTTCCTGGTCATCACAAGGATCGCGCCTGCAGTGGCTTCTTCTGCCAGGTTAACCTCCCTGGTAAAAGCATTCTCGCGGGCTTGTCTTTGCGCTTCAAGCATACTCATCTGATAAACCGGCTCTTCTAAAGAGGGTTCTTCTTTGCGGCGGCTCTCCACAAGCTCGTTGTAATATCGCGCTTCTGCTTCATACGATTCCAGCATCTTATTCTGCTTATCGGCTATATCCCCGATAAAACGCTTGTGCAAAGCGATTGCGACAAAGTAGCCGAATGAGCTACCGGCAAATAGACTTAGTAATATCTGCCATACCTGCGGCACTCCTCCCATCATAATACTATTTATCGTAAAAGCCCCTAACGCGCTTAAGAAAGAAGATAGTATGGGCGCGGTCATCCTGGAATGGCGCCTGCGCGCCCTTAACTCTTCATCGCCGCTAGCCTCAACCGGTTTAAGCTTGATAGTTTCCCGGTATTGCCTGGCTATCCGCGTATATCCATCCTCATTTTCCGGCAACCGGTAAAGATAGACATCTTGCCGGTTTCCTTGCACAATGGCATTTCCTGCTGTATAGATTTTCTTCATTAAAAATGCCAAATTATCCTCTGCTTTATCCCCCAAGCCCTTCCAGCCATAAGCCATGGAATACTCCTCTTCTCCATACGGCCCGCTGCTGATCAAATCTGTCATTTGCCCAATTGCCAAGAGGTAGTATGAAAGGTATTGAAAGTATTTGATAAATTCAGCCTGATAAGCATAAAGCTTTTGTTTTTGTTCCGGCTGCTGGGAAATCGCTAGCTCCTTATCAAGCTGAAGTATGATTTCTTTAAGCAGATCGCGGGCTTCGCTAAGAAAATCCGACCTCCTTTTAAGCTCCTCGCGCCGCGCCAGCTCTTCGACGATTGCGCTTTCTTCTGTCGCGATGGGGAGGTGGCCAATAATAAGGTAATATTCGGTCAAGATAGAAGAGAATTTCTCATCTGCCGGCTTCGCATCTTCAAGAAGCTGCCGGATGGTTTGCAGCGACTTCCGGCACTCCTCATAGACCGGTGAAACCTGGCCATTAATTGGAGAGCTGCTGGCTTGATTATCCAGTGGGCTGGAACCCGTCTTCTCTTTGTTGTCCTGGGCTTGTGTTTCATCTGTAATTTCACGCATGGTTTTGATCTTGCTCCGGGACCTACCGACGAAAATTTTCCAGGGGATGAGGGGTTTTAATTCTCTGAACGCAAATCTAACGAATATAAACCCAATGAACCCGATGAACAGGTAAAAACCGATTAAGGGAAGCCTGCCTATGAAATATCTGAGCCTCATGCCGCTTACGGCGTCATATACGGTTTTACATTCCTTTTTCACGCATTGTTCGAGAACGCGTTTTTTTACATCCGGAGTAAAAAAGCTGGCGATGTTGTCTCTTAATCCCTTGGCAGCTGCCTGCTGGGCTGCGCCGACAAAAAGAGGCCTGCCTGCTTCACTATCTGCCAGGTTTTTCAGGACATCAAACGCGGCTTGCGCAGACGGGCTGAATTCATAGGTTATGTTGATATTCGATGTTATTAATGAAATGGCGTCGCTCCTGAACCCACGCTCTATGACTTCGGTAAGCGGGGCTATCAGGTTGTTATTATTGAATCTTAACGTAAGCTTTTCCGCCGATTTGCAGGCGATAAGCTTGACCCCCTCGTTGCCGTCATTGAGCATTTCCCCGGCCAGGCTTATTGCTGCTGGCTTTTCACCTGCTACCTGCGTTCCGCCTAAAGAACCGAGGACAAGCGCCAGCATCGAGCGTTCGTAGGGGTCTTTACTTTGGGCCAATTTCTGCTTAATCGGCTCTATGGCAGGATCGTTCTGGCCGGCCATCGCCTCATATTGAGCCAAAGCCCAGGCGACGTTCGCTACCACTTTAGGGTTATTAATAGATAGGGCCGCAGTTAACACGAGCCTGAAACGCCAATCCTGCAGCTCACCCATCAAGTGCGCTGCTTTTGCCTGCCTTTCAGGATGGGCCAGGTCATGGAGCAAGATATCCGAAAGAGCTTCAAAATATCCCGGCTTGGCTTTAAGCTTAGCTAAGTCTTCTTGTTTTGAGTTAGGCACCAGAATTTCTTTGAGGCCGCTGGCAAACAGTTTTAGAGCCTCCCTCTCTTCATCAAAAATCCAGGGCGGGGCGTTATAAGGAGAAACCAACTGTAGAGGGTCTACTTTAACCGGCATAATTCTAACTTTGCTCATCAGTGCCGCGGCGTCCTTAGGAGCGTATTTCTGCAGAAAAGTAATAAGCGTACAATCAGCGTAATTAAGATTATTAAGGCGGTTTTCCAAAGTCGTCCTAATCTTATCTACAGCGGAATCCTTGACCTTCTCTAAAGCCCAAATAATGGCTTGGATTAATTTTGTCCTTTCCTTTTCCCTTACAGAACCCCTGGCTTCTATTTCGCTGTATGACTTCCATATTGCGTAATATGCATCTATCAAAGGCGCTACAATATAGGGGCTGGCCTCCCTGCATAAGGCATCGAGCCTGGAGAGCCTCTCATCAAAACCCATCTTAGGGTCTTCTAAGCCGTTTACCAACGCCTCGACTTCTTTATGCTTGGCCAAATCTATTTGATAAAGCCTGTGCAGGTCTATCATGGCGAGGAAATATGAAGCTGCAATACGCATGTCTTCCGTCTTAGGGTTGTTTAAGGCATTGAGCGCAAGGCGTATTACTGCCGGATGCATATATTTTTCATCGATGTTGCCAAAGAATGCGAACACTTCAGCCAGCTCTTTTGGTGAAGCATAATCAGATAAACCCATAAAAACCTCTAACGCCTTTTTTAATTTCTCCGTTTCGGATAACCCCGGAAATTCCTGCAGCATGCTTTCTATCCGGGAACCGTACGACAATTTGCCCGAAGCTTTGGGCCTTGCTACAGGGGCGATATCCCTGCCAAGTGATTTTCTGGCAAGCTTGTTATACGCTTGTTCGTTTGCCAGGCGCGCGATGAATAGGATAAGCCTTACCTTATATTCATCCCTGCCCAACAATTCGCCAAGCTTAATATTCAAAGCATAGTATCCGTAAGCGGGATTATTTTTGATTATCTGCACCAATTTAAGATATGCCGTGATTATCTGCGGATGGGCGCGTATTATTTCCGGCTCAACGGGAAGCTTCAGAAAAATATCCAATAAAGCGTCTATCAGGAACTTATCCCTTGAGCCGCTTAACATCGCGTTCTCTGCCGCCTCAACAACAGCCAGCGTCGTGCTCAAGTCATTGACGTTAGTGCTGAGAAGGGCTTCTACTAAAGGATGTTTTCCAGGCGGATAGGCAATACGTAAGCCTCCGAGCTCTTTAATAATTCGCAAGCGGGTAGCTGAATCGGTTGCGCGGTTCAGCTGCTTAACGTTCAGCAACTGTTGCTCTATTGTTGTAGCGCTTTCGACGGGCTGGCCCTTATCTTCCTGCGGACGCACTCGCGGATATGGCTTCTTGGCAGCCCCACCATACCGAGGTAAGCCATCGGTTACAATCGGAGGCGAAGCCGGATTAACAGGCAAGGCAGGATAAGCTTGAGCAAATTGTAACGGCTCCCTTGGCGCGGCTTTAGATTCCTCCTGCCTGCTCTTTTTTTGGCCACTTCCTCTACCCACTCCTTCCAGCAATAATTTCACGGCATTAACTTTCTCATAGTCCTTAAGGTCATTGCCTGGCGTTCTGGCTAATTCTTCTTCATAGCGTTTCTGCAGGCTTTCCCTAGAATAACGTGAATGCCGCAGGGCCTTTATTGCTTCCTGCCGCAGGCGGGAGACTTTTTTCGGCGAGTCAAGATTGATGGGAAAGGCAACTACCGCCTTGATGATCTCATCCACAAGCACGGGGTCATCGCTTTTATCCAGCACCACCGCAGCCAGCTGTATTGCCCTTATCAGCACGTCTAAATCAGTGTCCCTTGCTGAAAGAAGATTAACTATAGGGTTTGTTAAGGCAGCTCCTTCGTGACCGAAGTAAACAAAAGATTCAAGAATAAGCATCTGGATAAAGCGATTTTTATAAGAATTGGTCGCCGAAGCGATCGGCTCTAAAGCATCGGCATCTCCTATCGCGGTTAAAGCACCAATGAGATATCCTGCGGTTACCCAGTCTTTATCATCCACGGCTTTATTGAAAGCCTGGATAAGGCTTCCGTTTTTACCGGTATAAACGAATTGCCAGCGGCCAAGGAGATTACGCAGTGCCCTGGCATTTGCTGCCCTTACTGTCGGATGCGAAGAATCCAAACCTGCCACCAGCACGCGCATGCTTGAGACATCTCCTATGCGTGAAAGCGCGTCTGCTGCCAGCACCTTAAGAGCGGTATTGCGGCCAAAAGTAAGAATAATGTGCAGTGCGAGCCTGTCCTGCCTTTGCTCAAGCTGTTGTATCACCTTAACTAAAGCCGGATTCTTGCTTTTAATCTCCTGCAAATCATGCTGATATTTGTCTTCTGCTTGCCCTAAGGTAGGAAACTGCGGTAAGGCCCGTTGTTTAGTCTCAACGACATTCAAAATAGCTCTTACTACCCTGGAGTCCAGGCCCGATAACAGCGGCTTAATCTCTCCTGTATTAATCCTTAAATGCCTTACAAACTGCTCAAATAAAGGAATTAGATTATAATTCAAAAGGTCATATTTATCTGCTACGCGGCTGGACTGTAAATAATGCAGCTCCTTGACAAACATTGCTAAAAGATACCTGCGCGTTTGAGGAGATTGGTTCCCAAAATTAGCTAACCCCACTGCTATCCTCTTCCAGATAAATGAGTCAACGGAAAAAAGAATGTAGTCTTCCGACGGGCTGAATTTAAGGTTTTTGGTTGCCTGGATAGCAGGCAATACCGCTCCAAACCCTTTAAGGCGAAAAACCGATTCCACCAAAGCCAGCAACACATACGGATGGGTTTCTTCTTTAAGGCGCTCAAACACCAGTTGCTGGACCTGGGGAAAATCTTTTGCATCTATCGCTTCCGCCATATAGAAACGCACAAGCCACTCTTTATCATTCAGCGCTTCCTGCGCATCTTGCGTGCTTACGCCCGGGACAGCGCCGATAGTTATATGGCCTCTTTGCTTGAGCTTGCGTATGCTGTCAGCCGCTGCTATCCGCGTCTGTGGAGTCTTGCTTTTGAGCATCGCCTCTTTAAGGCCTGTTATAACCAATGTTTTCATTCCGACGGGCGGGTCAATCTCACCCAAGACCCAGGCTGCAGCTGCCTGCTCTGAAGGATCCGCTGTGTCAAAACGCGCCATGATATGTTGATAGCCGCTGCGTAAAAGCGAAAGCAAATTTCCAACAGAGGCTTCTATCTGGTAAGTGGGCGGTTTCGGCACTCCTCCCATCGGGATCACTGCCTTAAACAAGGCTCCCAGCGAAAAACCTTCCCATTTGCTGTCATCGTGCTGTTTTAATATCCACAAAAGCCGGGGAATGGAATTTGTATCTTTCTTTCTTATAATTTCATAATACGGCATTAGTTTCTGGCTTTTTAGAAGTTGGGGCGGAATGCTGGAATCCACCGGATTTAGCTGTTCCGGACTAGGCAATAAACTTCCTACCTTGGGAGCCCCAGATATAGAATGTTGGGCAGCCGTATTTATAGTAGATAGCGAGCAGCCGAAAGAAAAGATTAAAGTTGTGGCAAGCATTATTGCAAGAGTTGTTTTGGCAATAGCACGTTCTAGTCTATTAAAAAACCGAAGAAAACCCCCTGTCCCGTTTGGCTTTTTTACGTCGATTGTCTTTTGAAAATCTGGATTGATTATCTCTGGGGGCAAGGCCTGCTTTTTGACTATGGGCGATGCGCCAGAAATAAGGCTGGGTTTACCGGACTGGTCAACCACAATCGAGCCTTCAAGTAGTGGAGGCGCAAAGCCCAGTTTGCTTTCTATAACATTTATGCCCGGCTTAACCGGGCTGCCTGCGGAAAATATCTCAAAATTGATACCGCCTGAAAAATAGTTCCTTATGATTCTCCCGGATAGCGAATAAGCGAGTTCCTGTATATTATATTCCCCTTTTTGGAAGGATTCTTTGTATGCCTGAAAATAGGTTTCTTTATCCCAGTCCTCTTCGGAAGTAAGGTTAGCGAGGTCTTTTGAATTTATAAGCTTGGCTATTTGACTGCTATTAACCGAAGGCCCGGAACCAACAGTAGAGAGCTGGCGTGCTTTAAAGCACTGCGCCAGAATAAGAGAATAATATATCTGCCTAAGCGCAGCGTAGCGTTTGGCAGTGTTTACTTCTTTTGTTAATTGAGGAATAATCAGCTCCCGGATAAGCCGGCTTGAGTGCTCATTGAGGGCTTTTGACCTTTCGTCTTTGAAGACATAGTCTTGCCCTATAACAAGTGGCCGGCTTCCGGCGGCGTCTTTAAGGTAATCTTGCTCCAGCATTACCCTAAGCGTAGCCTTGTAGATATAAGAACCATTGCTGGTTTGCGCGATAACTATTTGTCCGGGAACTATCCAAACACGGGTGAGCGTAGGAATGTTTACTGTATCTGTACCGTAGATCTCTTCTGCTTTTTTGTAAAGGCCGTCCCAATAAAGCTTGCCGGCAGGTGTCTGTGGGTTAGTGGAAGAGGCGAGGTCTTTTTTGAGCTGCAGGTCTGCCTCAAGAAGAGTTTTGCCGAGGTCGGTTTGTCCAAGCAAAGGGTCTATCATCCTGGAAGGAGCGTCGGGGCGTAAGTTTACCCAAAAAGTATCATTGGGAAGGCTAATGCCTATAAAAAAGCTTTTGATAAGCGCCTGGGCCGAGCTTAAAGGCCTTTCTCCCCCATCAACGGCAAAACGTAGCTGGCCCTTATTTGCGTCATAAAGAAGCGCACGTAAATGCTCCTGCCTTATACTCAAGTCGCTTTTTGCGGCTACCATCTGAGAAAGGTGGAAAGAAATATTTAATTCGGTAACACCCTGCGCAAACCCACCCTGCTCCAAAAACAGGCAAAGACACAGCACCAGCGCAATAATCTTATATGCCTTTGCCAGTAACCTTTTGGGTGAAGTCATTTATATATCTCCTCCGACATCTGTTTTATTTAGATTGGCTGGTATATTATTTACTAAAGCGGTGGATATTGCTTTTTTGCTGCGCAACGTCTATCGTGTCTTTATAGCAGATTATTAAATTCCTTTTTTCAACTCTTGGATGGCGCGCTCATATTCATCAGGTGTAAGAATTGATTGCCAATATCCATCTAACACTGGCTCAACGGGCTTGTCAGAAAACCCAAGCTGGCTAGGTGGCAACCTCCCCGGATCCCAATATGTTGAGTCAAGTACAGTGTGTGACGTAGCCGTAACAGCTTGGTTAGCCCAACTATATACGCTAGGTGCGCCGGATGAGAGCCTACCCGGATCCCAATATAATGAGTCCGGCCCGCTTGGTTCAGCGGTCTGGACCGGATTAGAAGACATTCCTAAACCAGAATAAACAGGCACTGATGGGGGGAGCGAAGAAGAATAACCGCTTGAGAAAATCCCTCCAATGCCGCTAAAAATACTGCTGATTCCTCCTCCGATACTATAAATTCCATCTATAACCCAATTAAAGGCCCTGCGGAAAAATCCGGGCTCAGAAGAGGTATCTAAAGAGGTAGTAGAAGCGGAAGGAAATTCCTTTTGCCCTGCCATTACTGGTGTCTCGCTGAAAGGGACTCTTGTTGTCATCGGAATATCCACAGGTTGCAGAGGGGATTGCTCAACCAGTTTAGGCGTGGTAGGTGCAGTAATCCCTAGTTGTTCAAATTCTTCCAATCCATCAGACCGGCTTTCCTTGGGAAGTACAGGTGCTGCGGGAAGCTGGCTAACCGGGTTATCCGGTATTGGAGCGGCTGCGGGCGCCATTGGCTCTCCGCTAAAAAGCCTATCTGCAAACGCTCTCTGATTATCCCCGGTATTGCCTCCTGCGCTTGCATCTGCAACAACTAAAGTTGATTGGGTTGGATAAGAAGGGAACGTTGGAAGCTCTGCTTGTACAAGTAAGGCTTCCTCTCTTGAATCTGCTACAAGATTAAGAGTAGCGTCAGTTACTACCGGATAGTCCACATTAACTACGGGCAAGTTTTGCGCTACGTCATTAATTACATTGTTGGCCATAGCCGAGACTACTGGTTGCATATTCGAATTCCATGCCAGATTGTGATTCTGCTCTATCGGGTTGATAGGAGGAATCCCGCATGCCATCTCTACACGGTTCATAATTGGAGTGCGTTCACCCCTTTTAAATCTTTGTTCTTCAGGATCTGTGAGCCCCAAGGTGAATTGACTCTCGCTTATTATATTTGCTGCAGGCTGATACATAGGTATGTTTGTAGCTGATTGAGTGTCAAATTCAGGTATTGACGTAGGTGCGCTAGCATAATTAATGCCAGTGTTAGCATATCCAGACAAGCCGGGAGCTAAATCCAGCGCAGCCATAGGTGATGGGATGTTAAACTCTGTATCCACAGTAGCCATACCGGTAACATCCGGAACAATAAAATTGTCAACATAATCTGAGGCTGCGGCAATATCCATTGCCGAATATTCCTCATCATCTGCTGCTGCCCTAGTAATAAACAACAAACATATAAATGCGCAAAATAATATTGTCTGCCATAATTTGTTACCCGTCATTTTCATTAGGCTGTTCATTCTGCCTGCCATAGCTATTGTTCCCTTTGATTTTGCAACCAGAGTATAATTTATGAAGGTTAAGGAGTCTTCAAGGGCTTGTAAAATCTGTGTGAAATTTTTTATTGCGGCAGGAAAGTGTATTATAACACAAGCGATATAAGGGAGGGTGGCTGTAATTTCTACTGACTTTTGCCGGGAGCCCGAGAGCGGTTTTGCGCATTTTCGGAGAGTTTGTTGGCGATAGCGAAATATGCCTCTGCCTTGGAGGGCTCTCCTACCTTAAGATATGCCTCTGCCAGGAGGTTACATGCCTCGGCATCGTCTAACCTTAATTCCAGGACTCTCTTCAGATATTCTATTGCCAGATTGTACTCTTTTAGAGAATAATACGCCGATGCCAGGTTATAGCAGATATCTGCGTCATACACGTTTGACTGTAGCGCCTTCTGGAAATATTCAGCTGCCTGCCGGTAGTCCTCATTAAACATATAGTAATAGCCGCTAAATAGGTTAAGGCAGTATTCCCGGGGTATAATCCCTTTATCCAAATCCATTATTACGGCTTGCGCCCCCAGGAGGTTTTCGTTGTCTGGCTCAAGCTCTAGACCCTTATTAAATTCTTCTTTGGCGCCTGGAAAATCTCCGTCTTTAGCCAATGCAAGGCCCGCCTTAAAAAAGGAGAGCGTATCAGAGGGTCTCCCTTCTTCAATACTGCTTATATATTTCTGCTCGTAATAAAGGGGTGTTCCGTAATGCTCAATTTTTATATAATCCTTGGTTTTTTCAGTAATCGTGCCTTCTATCCTCTTGCCTGATTTCAAGACCACAGTATCAGCAAATCCCTTTCCGCTAAAAGCAAAACTGATTAAAATAAACCATGCTAATGTAAATCCTGGTTTTTTCATTGTTTTGCTTTCCGCAGGTCTTTGATTATTGACAGGTTGATTTGCGCCGGCTGGAAAAAACTGTCGATTTTGAGGCATTCTTTGAACATGCCCTCTGCGCGCATAAAATTACGCTCTTTGCCGTAAGATATGCCGAAGTTGTTAAAAATAAATTTTTGGCAAAGAGGAGTAGTGCAATTCTGCAGAAAGGGCTCTTTGCCGGTATAGTAAGTAACAAAGTCGTTTGTGGTAGGTTTAGGTTGATAAGATGTCTCTATCTGCCTTGGTTTGGTGCTTGGGGGTGTATTCTCAGATGCGGATATTCCAACCATATTATCGCCTGCATACCGCGATTCCGTGGATTCCGTGTAATGCGATGCTGGCATTTCTGCTTGTTGTGGCTGCTCAATCTCCTGACTGTCGCCATCCGCTAAACGCTTATCTATTTCATAAATTTTTCTGATTATGGCGTCTTTATTCTCTATGCCGGGGTTTAGCAAAATTGCCTTCTGATAAAATATCTTTGCCTCAAAAAAATCGCCAATTTTTTCATACCGGAGCCCCTGCGCATAATACTCCGGAGCAAGGGCCATACTTAACTCTCCGGCAAATGACGGATTGGCTAAACATATTAATAAGCTTATGGTTAATATTATTTTCTTTGCCATCTATTAATTCCCCTTCAAGCTCAAATAAAAATCCGCCCTATCTTCCTTGCCAAATACATTGGTTAACCTTAATTTAAGGACGTCTAAATTTCTTTCCATCTGTTCACAGCAGCTGTTCCAGCCTACATCTTCCAAGCTGGTGGGATTAAAAATCTTTTTCGGGATAATGTCTCTTATATCTTTATCTTCAAGCATCTTTCTCCTCCTGTTATATTGCTTATTTATAATAACTATAGCTTATGCGTGTAAAAAAGGGCTTAAGCAAATGTGAATTGTGTGTAAAATTTTTGGGGGTAAGAAGCCTATTTCCCGTTATTTAATTTCTCGGGGTGGTGCTTTACTACTTTCGCCTCAACCATATAGATAACGTCTTCGGCGATATTGGTGGCATGGTCGCAGATACGCTCCAGATGGCGGGCAACCAACAGCAAAGGTATTGCGCGGGGGATGCTTGATTTGTCTTTAAGGATATAATCATCCAGCAACTCTGACTGGACTAGATTGCGCAAGGTATCGGCATCTTTATCCTGCAGGATAACTCTCTTGGCAAGAAGGGCGTCTTCCCTCACGAAAGAATCAAGTGCATTGTGGGTCATCTCCTGCGCAAGGAGCGCTAATTTAGGGATATCTATCAACGGCTTTAAAAGCGGCTTACCGCACAGTTCTAATACCCTCTGCGCGATATCCACTGCCAAATCAGCCATGCGCTCTAAATCTGTGGATATCTTCATCGCCATAGTGACAAAACGCAGGTCAGATGCCATGGGTTGCCTGAGCGCCAGCAGGTCAAGGCACTCCTCGTCTACCTTAAGTTCCCACTCGTCAATCGTTTTATCCTGCGCGATTATCCTCTTTGAACCCTCACAGTCCAAAGCCGCAAGCGCTCTTACCGAATCAGCAATGCTTTTCTCCACGAGAGAGCCCATCTGTAATATATTCTTTTTCAGTTCGCCTAATTCTTCATCAAAATAGCGTTCCATTATCTCTCCTCTCAGTGACGGTTCTCGCAGAGAACCGTCCCCAAGCTTATTATCCGAATCTTCCCGTAATATATGCCTCGGTCCTTTTATCCTTGGGCGCGGTAAAAATATCCTGGGTCTTGCCAAACTCAATTAATTCGCCCAAAAGAAAAAATGCCGTGCAATCGGAGACCCGCGCAGCCTGCTGCATATTATGCGTAACGATAACTATGGTATAATCTTTTTTCAATTCCAGGAGAAGCTCTTCAATCTTTGCCGTAGAGATGGGATCAAGGCTTGCGCAGGGCTCGTCAAAAAGGATAACCTCCGGCTCAACCGCTAAACAACGCGCAATGCAAAGCCTCTGTTGCTGGCCTCCGGATAATTTCAATGCGCTGTCATGCAGCCTGTCCTTTACCTCCTCCCATAATGCGCTTTTCTTCAAAGACTCAATGACTTTATCTTCTATAAAATGCCTGTCTTTAATGCCGTTAACCTTAAGGCCGTAGGAGATATTCTCAAATATGTTTTTCGGAAAGGGGTTGGGCTTCTGAAAGACCATTCCGATATTCCTCCTTACCTCAACTATATCTAAATCCGTATCGCAGCAGATATCCCTGCCATCCAAAAGAATTTTCCCCTGACAGCGTGTATTGGGGATAAGCTCATTCATCCGGTTTAACAGCCTGATAAAGGTAGATTTTCCGCATCCTGAAGGCCCGATGATTGCGGTCACCTGATTAGCATAGATTTCCAGGTTGATATTCTTTAAGGCCTGTGTTTGCCCATAAAAAAAATTTATATTTTGCGCCTTAATCTTTATCTGGTTATCCATGAGCATAGGTCCTCTGTCTCTGGCGGATAAAAATAGCAATAAATGATACCAACAGGACTAAAACTAAAAGGATGAGGCTGCAGCCGTATGCTATTGCTGTCTGCTGCGCAGGATGAGTCCCTTCGGTCATCAGGGCATAGATGTGATACGGAAGAGCCATAACCTCGGAAAAAATGGATTTGGGATACCCCTTTAGATAAAAGGCTGCCGCAGTAAAAAGAATAGGGGCTGTCTCTCCGGCAACCCTGCCTATGCTTAAAATTACGCCGGTCAGTATCCCCGGCAGGGCAGTGGGCAGGACTACCCTTTTTATGGTTTGCCACTGGGTTGCGCCTAAAGCAAGCGAGGCTTCCCGTAATGATTGAGGCACTGCCAGGAGCGCCTCTTGCGTAGCTGATATAATTACCGGGAGCACTAAAATTCCAAGGCTTAAGCTTCCTGCGAGCATAGATACGCCAAAGCCAAAAAATTTCACAAAAACCGCCAGGCCAAACAGGCCAAAGACAACCGAAGGCACACCGGCTAAGTTATTAATGCTCATCCGGATGATATTCACGATAAACCCCTTCGGCGAGTATTCGCACAGGTATATTGCGCAGGCTAATCCTAAAGGCAAAGCGAACAGCATTGCGCCCAAAGTCAGGTAAAATGTGCCTAAAATCGCAGGCGCAACTCCGCCGGAAGTCATAGCATTGCGGGGTGCCTGGGTCAGGAATTCCCAGGAGATAACTCTTATTCCTCTGGCTGCAACAAAGTATATGATGGCAAAAAGGAAAAAGAGGGTGACGCCGATACATAGGAAAAGAAAAGCAAAGCCCATATTTTGCGTGATATTTTTTCTCATCCCGCTAAACCCAATTTTAGCCTGAACCTCCTGCTGACTAATTCCGCAATAATATTAAAGATAAAGGTAATCAGAAATAAAATAAGCGCGATGGCAAATAAGGCGTGATAATGCGGGCTACCCATAGGGGCTTCTCCCATCTCTGCGGCAATAGCTGCGGTCATTGGCCTGACCGGCTCAAAGAATGATTTAGGGATAATTGCTGCTCCTCCGGCAACCATAAGCACAGTCATAGTCTCTCCTATCGCCCTGCTCATCCCTAAGATTACGGCAGTAGAGAGGCCCGAGCCTGCTGCGGGTATAACTACCCGCGTTAAGGTCTGCCATCTGTTTGCGCCTACGGCAAAGGAGGCCTCCCGGAAGGATTTAGGCACGTAGCTTAAGGCATCCTCCGCAATACTGCAAACCGTAGGCGTTGCCATTATCCCGAGGGTGAGGCTTGCAGTAAAAGCGCACAGCCCTATAGGTAAATGCAAAAGATTTTGTAAAAATGGAGCCAGAATCACCATCCCGAAGAACCCGTAAACAATGGATGGGATGCTCGCCAATATTTCAATTAGGGGTTTTAATACTGCCTTTTGTTTATGCGTGGCCAATTCATTCAGGTAAAGGGCGCTGCCTATACCTAAAGGGACGCAAACAAAGAGCGCTCCAAAGGTAACCCAGACAGAGGCTAATATTAAGGGAAAGATGCCGAATTCAGGAGGCGAATATGTAGGATACCATGCCCTGCCAAAAATGAATTCGCCCAACTTTACTTGTTTAAATATGGGCAAGCCCTCTTTGAAAAGGACAAGGATAATCCCTACCAAAAAAAATAAGGAAGAAAAAGCCAAAACTGTAAATAGCCACCGGTAAATCTTCTCTTTAAACTTCTGCAT
>Ga0233423_10000744_pt1 | contig 16595 bp, 13 predicted proteins | sample Watercolumn_Mata_FD_180713 | JGI IMG/M metagenome (GOLD analysis project Ga0233423, IMG submission 180713) | Freshwater microbial communities from Lake Matano, South Sulawesi, Indonesia - Watercolumn_Matano_2014_112_MG | ecosystem: Environmental > Aquatic > Freshwater > Lake | place: Indonesia...
TGGTAGCAGGTTTCACCGTAATAACCGTTGAAGAGCGCCATTTGCTGATCTCCATGAACGACGTTGGCGGTGTCATCAAAATCAAGCACGATAATTGAGGGTACTTCGGCATAGGAGCGCAGAAAATTGATTATTCTGGAGCATACTGTACCACTCGTTCTGGAGTAAAGTGTACCACCTGTTCTGGATTATAGTGTACCAGACATTCTGGATTATAGTGTACCACCTTCCCGCCAAGCGGATTTGTAACCACAGTAACCGTACCTTCCGGTCAAAAACCCGGAGGATACATGGCAAACAAGGCACTGAGCATGTTACAAATTCGACGTCTTCTCATGCTTCTTCAGGAAGCACGATCGATCCGTGAGATTCAGCGTTTCACCGGTATCCATCGAACCACCATCAAGAGCTACACGGAGCGCTTCAGAAACAGCGGCAAATCCTTCGATGAACTGCTGAGTCTGACTGACTCCGAGCTGGCGGGACTTCTTCATCCACCGCGCAATACCAAACAGGCCGATGAGCGCTACTCGTGGCTCTCCGAGCGCCTGGAGCATTATGCCCGCGAACTGCAAAGACGGCATGTCACCAAGCTTATTCTGTGGGAAGAGTACCTGCAAGAGCAGCCGGACGGATACCGCTATGCCCAGTTCTGCCAGCACCTTGACCGCTATGTCCAGCGGCATCAACCAACCATGCCGCAAGTTCACCTTCCCGGAGACCATTTACAGATCGACTTCGCCGGCGACATGCTGCGCTATTACGATGTCAGCCAGAAGGCGTGGATCGAGTGTCCGGTTTTACTCTGCACCTTGCCGTTCAGCGCGCTGTTTTATGGCGAGCCGCTCGTATCCAGCCGGCAGGAACACCTCGTAGTTGGCCTCAACCATGCCCTGCACTATCTGGGCGGTGTACCGAAAAACGTGATGAGCGATAACATGGCGCAGGTCGTCACCAAAGCGTCGCGTTATGAGCCGGTGTTCACTGATCTGATGGAGCAATGGGCACAGCATTACCGCATCAACTTGCAGGCCACCCGACCGGCAAAACCAAAGGATAAACCATCGGTCGAAAAAAGCGTCCATATTGCCTACCAGCAGATTTACGCACGGATGCGCAATGAGCATCACACATCGCTCAAGTCGCTCAGTCACCGCTTCATGGAGTTGCTGGAGATGGTCAATAACCGCGTGATGAGCGCTTACGGCAAGAGCCGGTTGAATATGGAAATATCCCTTTACACTTTTCTACAGATTCTGAGCGTCAGTGTGTTTGAGAAAGTCGATATTTTACAATTAGTTACGAATTCCTCTCGTACGGCTCAAGAGGTTAATATCTGTAACCAGTTGAATTTATTTGACTTATAACCGGACAGTAGTGATCACGAATCAATAATGGCGTGCTTGAAGGAATTAACAGCCTCATTCAGGCCGCCAAAGCTCGTGCACGAGGCTATCGTACCAACAGGAATCTGATCAACATGATCTACCTCATCAACGGCAAACTTAATTTCGGCTTACCCACTTGAAACAGCGAGGAGCCTTTTTTAGCCAATCCAATTCAACCTTAAGTCTGCCTATTTCGGTGTACAGCTTTTCGGGGTCTGCGGTAGGCTCGGTAGACTTCGGACCCCGTCTGACCTCGAACAGACCTGCGGCATTCTCTTGAAGCTCACGCTTCCATAGTCCAACCTGTGTAGGATGAACACCGAATTCCTTGGCAATTTCATTCAGTGTTTTCTCGCCCCTTATGGCTTCAATCGCCACTTTGGCCTTGAACTGTGACGTAAAGCTGTTCCTTTTCTTTTCGCTCATAACTTGTCCCGTTTTAGGGCAAGTTACCACCTTAAACCTCTGTCTGAAAATCGGGGTCCATTATAACTATAAATCAAACAAATTCAACTGGTTACAGATATAGGTCTCTGAGATCATGCCGGTAGAATTTGTAAGTAGTTTTAAAATATCGACTTGCTCGAATACGCTCACGCTCAGAATCTGTAGAAAAGTGTAGAGGGATATTTCCAAATTCAACGGAAGTTCCAAGACAAAAATCAGTTAACTCTATATTCTGATGGCGGTTAGGTGAAAAATGCGCCAGAATTGTAGTCACTAATTTATTTGCATAATTAATTTATAGTGCTTATATTGCTGCGGTATAAGTCAATATTATCGCAGTCACAATGTATCTCGATTCCGGCACCACCACCATCAACGGCAAAACCTATCAGCGCCAACTGACTGAGTACTGGAAGCATCTCGACTGCACGGTACCAGAAGGTATTGATGAACTGGGAGCCATCCACAGCACGATCGTGACGCTCAAAGAGGCGAGTTGCCAGAAAATCCCCGAGCCGTCAAAGAGTGCCAGAGCCTTGCTGGATGCCATGGAGGTAAGGCTGCCGGAAGTGCTCGATGCCCGTCATGTCGAAGTAGTCACAAGAAAGAAAATATCGAAATCCCGTAAAAAATAATATCGTAACAGATTACAGGGATTTCTCGCTCTTTTATTTCTGGAACTTCCGCTACAAGAACCTGCAGGAAGGCGATGCCATCCGTGCCCAGACTTCGGTAACATCCGTGCCCAGACTTCGGTAACCTACTCGTTCTGAGCGATACGCAGGGGCCTCCCAACCGTCGGGAGAGCCCCTGCATTATCCATTATCAATTGTCAATTATCACTTTATCTCCACCTCGACCGGATCGAGCGCCAGCACTTGCGGCTCTTCCGTGCGCAGGAGGAAACGGGCGGTTTTAGTGCCGGGCAGGCTGGCAAGAGGTTGCAGCTGACCAATCGATTCCCTGACGAATCCGGCGGCCAGCGCCGAGGTCAGTTGTGATGCATCGCCTGCGAGCAGGTATTCGAGCCAGGTTCTGCGGACGGGCAGGTAGAGCAGCTCCGGCCTGACTTTGGCATCCATCCGGGCGAGCTTTCTGGCCTCCTGCACAGCAGCGTCGAGGCCGCCGATGCGGTCGATGAGACCGACTTCGAGCGCGCGTTTGCCACTCCACACACGGCCACCGGCCACGGCATCGACCTGCGCAGGAGTCATATGGCGGTTTGTCGCTACTTTGGCGATGAAATCGTCATAGATCGTTTTAGCCGTTTCGACGAACTTGCGGAACGAGGCGTCGTCGAATGCCTTGAACGACGTGTAGGCGTCGGCGAAGCGTCCGCGCGTCAGCACCTCGCGGCGGATACCACTCTTTTCGAGCACGCCGCTGAAATCGGGCTTGAGCGAAAATACACCAATCGAGCCGGTCACGGTCATCGGCTCGGCAAAAATCTTGCTGCCCGCGAGGGCCACCATATAGCCGCCCGAGGCCGCCACACCTGACATCGAAGCCACAATGGGCTTTTTGAGCTTCGCCTCGCTGAGCAGTTCGAGCATCGTCGAAGCCGCCAGAGCGTCGCCGCCGGGGCTGTCGATGCGCAGCACGATCGCCTTGACTTTTGCGTCGTCGAGCGCAGTCTGGAGAGCCTGCTTCACGGTGGAGACGTCGGTGACTTCGGCTCCGCTCGTCCCGTCGCTGACGATCATGCCTGTGATGGTAACCACGGCGATCCGCTCACCGCCCCCCTTCGGCCTCATGCCGCCAGTAGCGTCGAGAAACTCCCGGCCTTCCACGAACAGCTCTCCGGCGGGCCTGGCGAGCCGCTGCTCGTACTCTTTTTCAAGCTCGCGGTCGGTGGCCACGCGATCGACGAGGCGTAACCCAAGAGCCTTTTCAGGCGTCAGCACGGCAAGAGAATCAATAATCTGCCGGAAAGCATCCTTGCTGATGCGGCGCTGCCGCGATACGGTGTCGAGATAGTCAGCCCAGGCATCGTCGAGCAGCGCATTGGTCTCTTCGAGGTTCTCCGGGCTTGGTGAACTCCTCGTGAAGGACTCGACGGCGCTTTTGTACTTCTTCCACTGCGCGGCCTGGAAGCTCACCCCGAGCTTTTCGAGCGGATCGGCAAAAAAGAACAGTTCAGCCTTGAGTCCGTCAAGCAGCATCCACGAGCCTTTCCGGAGAATGATCGAATCACAGGCGGCGGCGAGCTGGTACTCCTTGTCTTCGGGTGTGTTCAGCAAGGCGGTCACTTTTTTACCCGATTTCCGCAGAGCGGCAATCGAGCTGCCCAGCTCCTGCAACTTCGCCGCCGGAGCGCCGAGGCCGTCGATTTCGAGCAGCACTGAATCGACCCGCTTGTCGGTTTTCGCCCGGTCGAGGATGGTCAGCAGCTCTTCGAGCGAAAGTGACTGTCGTGCGTCTCCAAAGGGCAGCGACGAGGCATCCGGCGAGCGCTCGTCGATTGCGCCGCTCACACTTACCCTGAGCACGAAGCGGTCCGGAAGCCGGTTTCCCCACTGATGCGCCATCACTCCGATGCCGGCCAGAAGCAGCGCGCCGATAATCATCGTCAGGCATCCGGCACAGAAACAACCTTCTTTTTTTCGATTCTTGTCTGCCATATCGATTGATTGAAATCAGTGATAAAGTATGCAGCTCACCTTGTGCGACGGGTCGTCACCGAGGGCCAGCAGCTCCGGCTCCCGTTTTCGGCACTCCTCTCTGACGAAGGGACAGCGGGGGTGAAAGCTGCATCCCTCGGGAATCGAGAGAGGCCCCGGCAGATCGCCCTTGAGGACGATACGTTCGCGCTTGTGGCCGAGTTCGGGCATCGGAATGGCCGAGAGCAGCGCCTGGGTGTAGGGGTGCTTCGGATTGGCGTAGAGCGTTCCCGCGTCAGCGATTTCGACGATCTTGCCGAGGTACATCACTGCGACGCGATCCGAGATGTACTCCACCACCGAGAGGTCGTGCGCGATGAAGAGGTAAGTGAGGCCGAACTCTTTCTGCAAATCCTTGAGCAGATTGATGATCTGCGACTGGATCGAGACGTCGAGCGCCGAGACCGGCTCGTCGCAGATGATGAACGAGGGGTTGACGGCGAGCGCCCTGGCGATGCCGACGCGCTGGCGCTGGCCTCCCGAAAATTCGTGCGGGTAGCGGTTGGCGTACTCGCGGTTGAGGCCAACCGTGTCGAGCAGCTGGTCGATCTTCCTGGCGGTCGCCTGCGTGCCTTTCGTGATGCCGTGCACCCTGAGCACCTCTCCGAGCATCTGCCCGATGGTCAGGCGCGGATTGAGCGAGCCGAAGGGATCCTGGAAAATCATCTGCATCTCCTTGCGGATCGGCCTGAACTCCCGGTTGCCAAGCCCGGTGATGTCGCGGCCACGGAACACGATCCGGCCCCCCTTCGAGGGCTGCACAAGCCGCACGATCGAGCGCCCGAGCGTGGTCTTGCCACATCCCGATTCACCGACGAGCCCGAGTGTCTCGCCTTTGAGCACCTCGAACGAGACGCCGTTCACTGCCCTGGCCACCTGCTTGCCACCTGTCAATCCGGATTTCCTGACCGGAAAATGCACATTCAGGCTGCTGACCGACAGTATCTGTTCACGCTGCATGGGCCTGCATCAATCTGTTTCTCATATTTTTTGCTATACTGTTGAGAGACAATATACAAGCTTCCCGAATAATGGGGGCCTCTATTTATTGTCATGTGCGACCTGAGAACAAGGTGGCCGGAGCGCAGAAACCGGAGTCCCGACAAGTCGGGATGAGAATTTCGGGCACCACCTGACGCCGGTATCGGGTCACGTAATAAATAAATATGGCACCCTAAAGGCCGTCCCTCTTCAACTGGTGTAACCATTGACTAATTCCCGCAACGAACCTAAAGGCACGCTCTACGTCGTGGCCACGCCGCTCGGCAACCTTGACGACATGACCTTCCGCGCGGTCAGAACGCTGCGCGACGCCGGGGCGATTGCCTGCGAGGATACCCGGCGCACCTCGATTCTGCTCAGGCACTTCGGCATCGAGGGCAAGCGCCTCGTCAGCTACCATAGCTTCAACGAAGAGCGCGCTGTGCGGCAGGTGATCGAGCTGCTCGAAGAGGGCACTGACGTTGCGCTAGTAACCGACGCGGGCACTCCGGCTATCAGCGATCCCGGCTACACGATGTCGGGCGCGGCGCACGCCGCCGGGTTTCCGGTGATTCCGGTGCCGGGCGCAAGCGCTCTGACAGCGGCGCTCTCGGTCTGCCCGCTGCCGTCGAGCAGCTTTTTCTTCGCCGGATTCCTGCCGCACAAGAAAGGGCGCAAAAGCCGCCTCGAATTTCTCGCCTCCATCGACAGCACGGTCGTCTTCTACGAATCGCCGCACCGGATCGGACGCTTGATGGAGGAGGTAAAGGAGCACTTCCCCGACGCGCAGGTGTTCGCCGCGCGTGAAATCACCAAGATGCACGAGGAGTACGTCACCGGCGTGCCCGACGAGCTGGCGGCACATTTCACCGGCCAGAAGCAGCGGGGCGAGTTCGTCGTGGTCGTTCATCCGGCAGACAAACGTTCAAAACAGAAACAACGCTATGCAGATCATCAATGACCCCGCCGAAATGCAGAAGATTGCCGAAAAGCTGCGGCTCCAGCACCAGTACATCGGCGTCGTTATGACGATGGGCGCTCTGCACGATGGGCACCTGAATCTGGTGAAACTCGCCAGGGAGAGGGCCGGAACGGTCATCATGACCATCTTCGTCAACCCGACGCAGTTCGGGCCGAACGAGGATTTCCACCGCTACCCGCGCCCCTTCGAGCAGGACGCCGCGCTCGCCCGTTCGGCAGGGGTTGACTACCTCTTCGCCCCGACAGCGGAACAGATGTATCCTGAAGAGTTCATGACAAAAATCGATCCCGGCGCGATGGCAACCCGGTTCGAGGGTGCTTGCCGGCCGGGACATTTCAGCGGTGTGGCAACTGTCGTAGTCAAGCTGCTTGGTATTACCCGTCCTCATATCGCCATATTCGGCGAAAAGGATGCACAGCAGCTCTCGGTCATCCGGAGGGTTGTGACCGACCTGAACATAAGCACAAAAATAATCGGCGCCCCTATAACCCGCGAAAGCGACGGACTGGCCACCAGTTCGCGCAACATCTACCTCTCCTCGGAAGAACGCCGGCAGGCTGCCGTACTCCATCGAGCCATCAGACATGCAGATAAAGAAATCGGAAACGGCAGAAAAAATCTGGATGCAATAGCCACTGAAGCTGAAGCCCTGGTGCGTTCAGAACCCGATGCAGTACCGGATTATCTCTATTTCGTTGACGACGATACCTTTGAACCGGCAGAAGAAGCCCTTCCCGGCAGAGCCTATCGCCTCATCATGGCCGTTCGCATCGGCAAGACCAGACTCATCGACAACTGGCGCTTCCAATGCCCTGCCGAAGTATAACTGAATGCTCATTCAGCCACATTATTACAGCGACTTGTCCACTGTCACCTGTTACTCGTAACGCATCACTAAAAAAATTTATATTATATTATATGATTTATAAAAATTCAGAATTGGCTTCGACCTCGACCGGCATACGAGTCCCTGACCGCTCCCGAGACATGACAGCATCCTGAAGGTCCAGCGAAGAGGTTCATCATTACTAACCACAACAGATTTAAATGTTTATTAAAAAAGAGATCGATCTTGGACAGGGTAAAGTAATCACGATCGAAACCGGAAAAATGGCCAAACAGGCCGACGGCGCGGCAGTCGTCACGCTTCACGACACCATGGTGCTCGCCACGGTGGTATCCATCAAAACTCCGCCTCCTCCGAACCAGGACTTCTTCCCGATGCAGGTGGAGTACCGGGAAAAGTATTCGGCAGCCGGCAAGTTTCCCGGCGGCTTCTTCAAGCGCGAAGGCCGCCCTTCCGAAAAGGAGATTCTCTCCGCCCGACTGATCGACCGCGCCCTGCGCCCGCTCTTCCCGGACGGTTACTACCAGGAAACCCAGATCATCATCTCGGTCATCTCCTCCGATACGGTCAATGATGCCGACGTGCTTGGCGGCATCGCCGCTTCAGCGGCCATCATGGTATCGGACATTCCGTTCCAGAATCCGATGTCGGAAGTTCGCGTCGGATGGATTAACGGCCTGTTCATCATAAACCCCGACATCAACGAACTGTCGCAGAGCGATATGGACATCTGCATCGGAGGCACTGAGGATACCATCTGCATGCTGGAAGGTGAAATGAAGGAGATCTCCGAAGCCGAGATGCTCGACGCCATCAGCTACGGCCATGACGCCATCAGGAAAATCTGCCGTCTCCAGCGTGAACTCGCCGCCGAGGTAGCCAAAGCCAAGCGTCCCTTCGCTCCTGTCATGCCACCCGCTGACCTCGTGGCCGCCGTCGAGGCGAACTGCGCCGCCGAGCTGAAGGCGCTTGCCTATACTCCGCTCGCAAAAGAGGAGCGTGCAGACAAGACCAGGGCAATCTACAAGGAGGCGCTCGCCAGAACGCTCGCGCACTTCAGCACCATCGTGACCCAGGAGACCATCGCCGCCGATCCTTCGCAGGCACTCTGCCTTAACGAGCACATCATCGAGGAGTGTATCCATTCGGTCGAAAAAAAGGTGATGCGCCACATGATTCTCGACGATCAGAAACGCCTCGATGGCCGCACGCTGGAGCAGGTGCGCCCGATCAGCATCGAGCTGGGCCTCATCCCGAGGGCACACGGTTCGGCGCTCTTCACGCGCGGCGAAACGCAGGCGCTTGTCACGCTGACACTCGGCACCAAGAAAGATGCCCAGTCGGTCGATACGCTCACCGACGACAAGGACAAGCGCTTCATGCTGCACTACAACTTCCCGCCCTTCTCGGTCGGCGAGACCGGCAGGGTCGGCGGCACCGGACGGCGTGAAATCGGCCACGGCAACCTCGCCGAACGCGCCATCAGGATGGTGATGCCGCCGGAGCAGGAGTTCCCGTACACCGTACGCCTCGTGTCGGATATCCTCGAATCGAACGGCTCCTCGTCTATGGCCTCGGTCTGCGGCGGCACCCTGGCCGCGATGGATGGCGGTATTCCTCTCCAGAAGCCGGTCTCCGGCATCGCGATGGGCCTCATCAAGGAGGGCTCGAACTACGCCGTGCTGTCGGACATTCTCGGCAACGAAGATCATCTCGGCGACATGGACTTCAAGGTTGCCGGAACCCGTGACGGCATCACCGCCTGCCAGATGGACATCAAGATCGATGGCCTCGACTACCACATCCTCGAAACCGCCCTCGAACAGGCACGTCGCGGACGCATGCACATCCTCGACGTGATGGCCGAGGCGATTCCCGAATCGCGCGAAGACATCGGCAGGTACGCGCCGAGACTCACCACCATCCAGATTCCGGTGGACGCCATCGGCATGGTGATCGGCAAGGGAGGTGAGACCATCCGCAGCATCACCGAGGAGACCGGCGCGGAGATCAACATCGACGACGACGGCACGGTGACCATCGCCTGCTCCAGCCCCGAAGGCACCAAAGCGGCAATCGAGACCATCAAGACCCTCGTCTCCAAACCCGAGGTCGGCACGGTTTACATGGGCAAAGTGCGTGACATCCGCGACGAGCTTGGCGCGTTTGTCGAGTTCCTGCCGAAGACCGACGGCCTGGTACACATCTCGGAGATTTCGAAGCAGCGCATCGCCAAGGTGAGCGACGTACTCAAGGTAGGTGACCGTATCAAGGTGAAGCTCATCGATGTACGCAAGGATCCTCGCACCGGCAAGACCAAGTTCGCCCTCTCGATGAAGGCGCTGCTCGATGAGGAGCAGCCTGCCGGAACGAACGGTGCGGCGCAACCGGAACGTGACTGAGCGTCGCGAAACCGAAACGAAGGCAGTGCGGGGGAAATAGCCCTGCACTGCCTTTTTTCATTACCGGCGCAGACTTATCTTGCCTGCACCAATTCAGAACATGACCAGAGAGTAATGAAATACGACTTTTCAGCAATAGAGAAAAAATGGCAGGCCCGGTGGGCAAGCGAAAATACCTTCGCTTCGGGACAGGATCAGAAGAAACCCAAATATTATGTGCTTGACATGTTCCCCTACCCGAGCGGTTCGGGCCTGCATGTCGGCCACCTCGAAGGCTACACGGCAACCGATATCGTCGCCCGCTACAAACGCTGCCGGGGCTTCAACGTGCTGCACCCGATGGGGTGGGACGCTTTCGGCCTGCCTGCCGAGCAATTCGCCATCAAGACCGGCACCCATCCGAAGCTGACCACCGAGGTCAACGTCTCCAACTTCAGGGAGACCCTCAAGAGCATGGGGTTCTCCTACGACTGGAACCGCGAGATCAACACCACCGATCCGAACTACTTCAAGTGGACGCAATGGATTTTCCTCAAGCTCTACGAAAAAGGGCTGGCCTACATGTCGGAGATCGACGTCAACTGGTGCGAGGAACTCAAAGTCGTGCTGGCCAACGAAGAGGTGGACGAGAAGCTGACTGAAGGCTATACGGTCGTTCGCCGCCCGCTCCGTCAGTGGGTGCTGAAGATCACTGCCTATGCCGAACGCCTCATCGAAGAGCTCGATGAAGCTGACTGGCCGGAGAACGTCAAGCAGATGCAGCGCAACTGGATCGGGCGCTCAGAGGGCGTCGAGATCGATTTCGAACTGCGCTGCCACCGTACTAACCTTAGAGTTTACACCACTCGCCCTGACACACTTTTCGGTGCAACCTACCTGGTCATCTCACCCGAGCATCCGATGGCTGAAAAGCTTGCCATCGCCCAGCAGCTTGCTGAGGTTAAAAAATATATCGAGCAGGCTAAACTCAAAACCGAACTGGAGCGAACCGGTTTGCAGAAAGACAAAACCGGCGTCTTCACCGGCTCCTACGCCATCAACCCGGCAACCGGCGATGCACTGCCAGTCTGGATTTCGGACTTCGTGCTCACCAGCTACGGCACTGGCGCGATCATGTCCGTCCCGGCGCATGACAGCCGCGACTGGGAGTTCGCCAGGAAGTTTGGCCTGCCGATCCGCGAAGTGATCAAAAGCCCGCACGACGTTCAGGATGAGGTGTTCGAGGGGAAAGACAGCCTCTGCGTCAACTCTTCGAACGATGAAATCAGCATCGACGGTCTCGATTTCAAGACCGCCTTCGACCGCATGGCGACATGGATCGAATCGAAAGGCAAGGGCAAGCGCAAGGTGAACTACAAGTTGCGCGACTGGGTCTTCAGCCGCCAGCGCTACTGGGGCGAGCCAATCCCGATTAAGCACTACGAAGACGGCTCGATGCGCCCCGAGACCAGCCTGCCGCTCACGCTGCCCGAAGTGGAGGCCTACCAGCCCACCTCAACCGGCGAATCGCCGCTGGCCAATATCGGGAGCTGGCTCTACGGTGAGGATGAGCACGGCAAATTCCGCCGTGAAACCAACACCATGCCACAATGGGCCGGAAGCTGCTGGTACTACCTGCGGTTTATTGATCCGGCCAACAGCAACGAACTGGTCGAGCCATCGCATGAAAAGTACTGGATGAATGTCGATCTTTACATCGGCGGCGCAGAGCACGCAGTACTGCACCTGCTCTACTCGCGATTCTGGCACAAAGTGCTTTACGACATCGGCGTGGTCAGCACCAGGGAGCCGTTCAAGCGCCTCTTCAACCAGGGCATGATCCTCGGCGAAGACAATGAGAAAATGTCAAAATCGCGGGGCAACGTCATTCCCGCAGACCACGTCCTTAACGCTTACGGAGCGGACGCAGTGCGACTTTACGAAATGTTCCTCGGACCGCTCGAACAGGTCAAGCCATGGAACACCAACGGTATCGAGGGTATCAGCCGCTTCCTCAACAAGACCTGGCGTCTGGTCTGGGAAGAGTTCGCCGAAACGCCGAGAGTCAACGAAACAAAACCGGAAGAGACCATCCTCAAGCGGATGCACAAGGCTATCAGAAAGGTGACCGAAGATATCGAGCAACTGAAGTTCAACACTGCTATTTCCGAAATGATGGTGCTGACGAACGAGCTGCACAAGGCCACCTGCTTCAGCCGCGAGGCGGTCGAAACCGTGCTGGTGATGCTTTCGCCCTTTGCCCCACACCTGGCCGAGGAGCTGTGGCAATCGCTCGGCCACGCGGAGTCGATCAGCGGAGCCGCATGGCCGGTGTTCGATCCTGCGCTCGCCGCGGACAACGTGCTCACCATCGCCGTGCAGGTCAACGGCAAGCTCCGTGGAACTTTCCAGGCTCCGGTGGGCTGTACGAAAGAAGAGATGATCGGCGAGGCGAAAAAGGTGGAGAGCGTCGTGAAGTTCCTCGAAGGTCAGCAGATCATCAAGGAAATCGCCGTACCCGGCAAGCTGGTCAACTTCGCCGTAAAATCAGCAGAAAAGTAACCATGATCTTACAGGTATGATATAAAATTTACCTTTTTGGCATGATCTGATTTTCTGTAAATTTTAATTCACAATTTTAAAGGGCTGGTTGCCGGGCCCTTACCCAAAACCGGCCAAAACGTCAGCACTCTCTCAAGGGGTGGCAGGCTTTTTTTCAATTACAAAACCGTTTTACCAATGGCTACTGAGCAAACAACCGGCCAGTCCTCTGAATCGATCAGTTCGGTTCTTTCTGAACGCAGGAAATTTCCACCGACGGCAGAGTTCTCTTCCACAGCGCACATTTCGAGCATGGAACAGTACGAAAAACTCTATGCCGATGCAACCGCCGATCCCGACAATTATTGGGGGAACCTTGCTGCGCAATTCCACTGGTTCAAACCCTGGGACACTGTGCTCGAATGGAACGCTCCATATGCCAAATGGTTCAACGGTGGCAAAACCAACATCAGCTACAACTGCCTCGATGTCCACGTCAACAGCTGGCGTAAAAACAAGGCGGCCATCATGTGGGAGGGTGAAGCAGGCAACGAACGCATTCTCACCTACGGTGAGCTGCACCGCCAGGTCAGCAAATTCGCCAACGTCCTGAAGATCGCAGGTATCAAGCCGGGCGACAGGGTAGCCATCTATATGGGTATGGTGCCTGAGCTGATCATTGCCGTGCTCGCCTGCGCAAGGGTCGGCGCGGTGCACAACGTGATCTTTGCAGGCTTCGCCGCCCATGCGATCACCGAAAGAGTGAACGACTCCCGTGCCAAAATGGTCATCTGCGCTGACGGCACCCGTCGCCGTGGCGGTTCAATCAACCTGAAGAACATTGTTGACGAGGCGATCGTCAACACCCCGTCGGTCAGAAACGTCATTGTCCTGAAAGTCACCAACGAACAGATCACCATGCACGACGGCATGGATCACTGGTGGCACGATCTTATGGGCCTTGCCGAAGACGTCTGCGACGCGGCACAGGTGGAGGCTGAACATCCGCTCTTCCTGCTATACACCAGCGGTTCGACAGGCAAGCCGAAAGGCATCCTGCATACTACTGGCGGCTACATGGTGCACGCCGCCGCCTCGTTCAAGCATGTGTTCGACATCAAGGACGAGGACATCTACTTCTGTACCGCCGACGTAGGCTGGATCACCGGCCACACCTACATGGTTTACGGACCGCTGCTCAACGGCGCGACAGTCTTCATGTACGAAGGTGCCCCGAACTACCCGCAGTGGGATCGCTTCTGGGACATCATCAACCGCCATAAGATCACCATTTTCTATACCGCGCCGACAGCCATCAGGGCCTTCATCCGCGCTGGCAACGAGTGGGTCACCAAACACGACCTCCGTTCACTCAGACTGCTCGGAACGGTCGGAGAACCGATCAACCCCGAAGCCTGGATGTGGTACCACAAGTACGTCGGACAGGAGAAGTGTCCCATCGTGGATACCTGGTGGCAGACCGAAACCGGTGGCATCATGGTTTCGCCCATGCCTGGCGCAACGCCGACCAAGCCTGGCACTGCAACCCGCCCGCTTCCTGGCATCATGGTGGATGTCGTTCGCAAGGACGGCTCCTCATGCAACGCTAACGAAGGCGGTTACCTGGTTATCAAAAGCCCCTGGCCGTCGATGCTCAGAACCATCTACGGCGACAACGAGCGCTACGAAAAGACCTACTGGTCTGAGTTCTCCGGCATGTACTTCACCGGTGACGGCGCAAGAAAAGACGATGACGGTTACATCTGGATCATGGGTCGCGTCGATGACGTTGTCAACGTCTCAGGTCACCGTCTCGGCACCAGCGAAGTCGAAAGCGCTCTCGTGTCGCACGAAGCAGTTGCCGAGGCTGCCGTCGTCAGCCGGCCGGACGACATCAAGGGTAACGCCCTGGTAGCGTTCGTTACGCTCAAGGACGGTTACGAAGGTGATGCCAAGCTGCGCGATGAACTTGGCAAGCATGTCGCAAAGGAGATCGGCGCCATTGCCAAGCCCGACGAAATCAAATGGGCAAAGGGACTGCCGAAAACCCGGAGCGGCAAAATCATGCGCCGCCTGCTGCGAGAGCTGGCCACCTCAAACGACATCAAGGGTGACGTCACGACGCTCGAAGACCTCGGCGTGATCGAAAACCTTCGCGAACAGGAAGACGAAGGCTGACCCTGAAAAACAGCACTTCAAAGAACAAGCCCCGGTTATTCGCCGGGGCTTGTTTCATTTACCGCTCTTCTCCTATAGGTCTTATAGGACCTATCGTTCCCCAAAACCCTCGCAGGATTTCCTCTTCTTCGTCGTCATAGAAGGTGAAACGATACGTTCACCTTTATTGAAAACCCATCATGAAACCGACTTTGAAATCCTGGGCTACCCCGCTTATCATCGCAACATTCATCATTTCAGCCGTCACCGGCATTCTGATCTTCTTCCACAAAGAAAGTGGCCTTATCAAGCCCGTCCACGAATGGCTGAGCTGGGCGCTCATAACCGGAGGCGTGCTCCATACGATTGCGAACTGGAAAAGCTTCACCAACTACTTCAGCCGCAAAGCCGCGCTGGCGATCATCTCCACGGGCCTCGTCGTCACCATCGCCGCCATCACCGTCCCCTCGCAGGGTAAAGGCGGCAACCCGTTTATGAGAGTCAACCGAACACTCTCTACCGCATCAGTTGAAACCCTGGCACCTGTCGTAAAGCTGAGTCCGGAACAGGCCGTCGCCAAGCTCGAACAGAAAGGGCTGAAGGTTGGTGATGCCTCGCAAAGCATCAAAGCCATCGCCGCGGGTAACGGCAGCGAAGATCAGAAGGTTATCCTTGCGCTGTTTGAATAAGGGATGTCGATTGACTGTCAGGGGCGGAACTGCGTGTCCGCCCCTGACTGAATCCTCGTAAAATCGTCGGTCAGCTCTTCACAGATCAGACAGATCAGTCGGATCCGACTGATCTGTCTGATACCCCGCCGTTCACCATCAAACCTCTGCCATCAAACGTTCGATCTCGGAAACAATTGCCTCAACATCATCCGGCGACACTTCGGAAAACCAGAGCTTCTGCGGATAAATCATCACATTCGGCCCCTCGCCGCACACCCCCATACAGCCGGAAGTCGAGACCCGCACCTTCCCTTTCCACCCTTTCGCCTCAACAGCTTCCTTCAGCTTTTCTTTTAAAGGCTGACTGTTTCCATCCGCACAAGATTTCCGCTCTCCCCCGCGGTCATTGGTGCAGACAAACACATGGGCGATGTATGGTGTTTCGTTTTGAATGAGCATGACAAGATTCCTGTGGAAAATATTTCAACTCCGGTTATTCTGATGAATCAGAGATTCATGAAAAAATCATTCTCTACGGTTACCAGATTGTCGTCAGGCTGTCAGCCTGGTTCAGATTTCTGTCCGCTGTAATCAGAGGTATTCCCATAACAAGGGATGTGGCGGCAATGATTCTGTCAGCAGGATCGTTATTGATAGTCTCTGATAGCTGAGTTGACAATTCAGCTATCTCTGGAGTGATGCCTTGCAATTGATAATTCTTTGACAGGAGCACAAGTCGAATAAATTCCTGATACGACGTATCGAGAGAAATTCGCCCTTTTTTAACAAGCATTGCTGTTTCCCAGAGCGATATTTCGCAAAGCAGTATGCCTTCATTCTCGTCTGCCTGAATGAGCGATTCTTTGGCTTTATCAGAAAGCAATTCCGGCTTCAAAGCGTCCCAAATCACAATATGAGTATCAACGACAATCACTTCATCGCCTCCCACTCTTCTCCGACAGGCTCTAAAACATCTCCGACAACAGCTGTTTTTCGCAACTCCTCGAGAGCCGCTTTTGCCACTTCCCTCTTGTTTTCAGGAGGCATGATACGAGCGACCTCCCGACCTCTTGAAGTCAGAGTAATGCCCTCCCCTCGCTCAACTCGCTTGAGAAACACCAACAAATTGGCTCTGAATTCACTGACAGCAACTCTTTCCACGTTTTCCTCCGGCTTTTGTACAATTGAATTGTACGATTAATCTCATAAAAACACAAGAGGATGTTCGCTGAAAAACAAGGGATAAGGGGTCGGAGCCGATGAATAGCTGTCTGTGTTATTCTAATTTGCATTCAAGATAATCATAATATAACTTCTGTTTGTAGGGAGGTCGCTCCCGAATCGAAAACTCAAAGACAAACAGAAGATGGCTCGACCAGCAAGAGTAACCGAAGACGTGCTTGCGCATGCGCGAAAGCTTGTCGAGGAAGCAGAGACAGTGCGAGAGCTGAGAGCAGGGTTAAGTGTCGTCCTTCCGAATGTATGCCATATCACGTGTGCTGAAACCGCAAAAGTGCTTGGCGTTGGCGTAGCAACAGTT
>Ga0233423_10000745_pt1 | contig 16581 bp, 23 predicted proteins | sample Watercolumn_Mata_FD_180713 | JGI IMG/M metagenome (GOLD analysis project Ga0233423, IMG submission 180713) | Freshwater microbial communities from Lake Matano, South Sulawesi, Indonesia - Watercolumn_Matano_2014_112_MG | ecosystem: Environmental > Aquatic > Freshwater > Lake | place: Indonesia...
CATCACTAGCTTATTTATTATTTACAGCGAAGGATAAAGCATATCCGGCAATGCCTTTCTTAAGTGTTGGAGCATTAGTCGGGTTTTTGGTGTTTTTATTCGTGAAGCTGATATTTGGGTTTTAATAGGTATGTTGTAAGTTCTGAGTTTAATTAGTTTGCTCAGTGCATCAAAACCCTATGCACAACGTTGTGAGCAAAAAATATTTAACTAAGCAAGAAATACGAAATTATGGACAACGAGGTTAAATTAGGAAAATATATTCATTATAAGGGAAAATATTATGAAGTGATTGGTGTTGGGCATAATTCTGAAACTTTTGAAGAATTGGTTTTCTACAGGGCTTTATTCACATCTGAAGAGTTCGGGCCAAATGCCCTATGGGTAAGACCTAAAAAAATGTTTCTGGAAGAAGTTGAGATTGAGAAAGACGGAAAAAAGATAAAAGTCCCAAGATTCAAGTTTGTCGGCGAGATGTAAGTTTTGAGTTAAGTTTCTAATTTTTTTGTGTTGCAGACTTTGTGCTGAGGCATGCAACATTTGATATATATACTACAATATATATGTTAAAATAGATAAATCGGCCGGGATAATTTAAGAGTTAGGGGGAAAATTTACGCATAGAGAAAGGCTTAAAAAATAACTATTCTTGTAAAATTATCCCCATGTAGCTCAGCGGCTAGAGCACTCGGCTGTAGACCTTTACTCAATGTGAGGAGAATCAGCAAGTGTTCATCTTGTTGGGACAAAACCCGAGGGACCGGCAGTTCGATTCTGCCCATGGGGATTTTTTTATTTTCTTTTAGAACATAAATTATTATAAATGCAAAACTGGTTGTTTTTTGATGGGCGGATTTACTGAAGAACCCACAACCAGAAGAAGAATGAGGAATATTGATGGTTATGAATTGGGCTTGTGGAGACGTATTTCTGATGGTGGAAATCGCATTTTTAATAAAGTAGTAGATAATATTTCTAGAACAAGAGGTGGCTCAATCACTTCTGCAGTTGAACTGGGAATCGTTTATTGCACTAATTTATACTATCAGCTTAAACCAGAAGCTCAAGGGCCGTTTGCAGATGCTGCAAATCTTGTTACGGCTTTTTCAGTTGTTGATTTTATATTAAGGGCAGCTATAGGAAAAGGAATCTCAGAATATGTTGGAAGACAAGTAATACGTTTTGATGATTGGGTCGATAAACAAGCAGATGAAATTAGAGCAGAGAGTGAAAGATATTTAGAAGGTAAGGAAAAAGGTAAAAAATAAAATTAAGCAAATACTTCTTCTCTTGCATTTTCTTGAAGTATATCTGCAAGAACTTTATCATAAGAGTGCAAACCTTCAATTCTTGATTCAGCTGATACTCTTGTTGGTCTTTTTCCTGCCATTCTTCCTGCCAGAATTTCGTATGAATCTACTAGTGCAGTGTATTCTCTGCAAGGCCTTTTTCCTGCCATTTTTCCGGTTCTTAAACCATCCCTATATTGTTCTTGTAATGGATCAGTCGGTTCTTGTTTTAGTGGTTCTACCAAATACCTTGCATTTTCTGCAGCTTTTGTTGTTTGAAATGTAGTGGAAGTAAAGGGATCTCCAATCTGTCTAACTAATCCAAGTTGTTTGAGTTGTCCCATTATGGCTGTTTGAGTGTCAACATCTAGGCCCATGTTTTTGATATCTCTGGCTTCAGATAGTCTAGAAAGTACTTGAGCATAAAATAATCCTATTTGTATTGTTCTGTTTTCATCTGAAAAAGGACTAGTATAGTCAATCTTTACTTTTGCTCCGCCAATAGGATAGTGTACTCCACTTAATTCTGATAGTGTTGTTGTTTGACTCATTTTAATCAATATAATAAGGATTTGAGAGTTTTTAAAGCTTGTGTTTTTTACTATTTATCAGTGGCAATATATTCTAAACAACCCTCTTTATCTTCAAAAAAATAACACTACAAAAGGTTTATAAACCAAAATTATCTAAAAATCTATTAAAAGGGTGTTTGTTCTGATAAATATAAAGAGATAAATTGATGGAAATATAAAAATGAATGCCGAGGTTGATAAAAAAATCTTAAAGACAGGAACTACTACTATTGGCATCGCATGCAAGGACGCCATTATTCTAGCTACTGACAAGAGGATGACCTATGGTGGCGGCGGAGGTCCTTTATTTGTAGGACATAAGAAGGCTGACAAAGTATACTTGATAAATGATAGAATGGCTGTCACAACTGCTGGAAATGTTTCTGATATCCAGTATACCTTAAAATTAGCAAGATCTGAGCTGAAAATTAAAAAATTAAGGACAAAGAAAGAACCTACAGTAAAGGAAGTAGCTAATCTGTATGGAATGATTGCTTATGAGGGAATAAGAAGATATTCACCTATTATTGCGATCATGGGCTTTTTGGTTGGTGGAATGGATGAAAAGGGTTACTGGCTTTTTCAGGTTGATCCTGATGGAAGTGTTGTAGAGCACAAGAATTATGTTGCTGATGGCTCAGGAATGATAGTCGCTTATGGTGTTTTGGAAGATTCTTGGAAAGAGAATTTGTCGATTGAAGAGGGTATTAAATTAGCAGTGAGAACAGTAAATGCATCTATGCAAAGAGATACTGGTTCAGGAGAGGGAATTGATGTTGTTGTTATTGATAAGAATGGAGCTAAGAAAGTAATGGAAGAAGAAGTTAAGCACGTCTTAGTTCCGAGGAAGTAATTTTGAAATCTGATTAAATAAATTAAATAGAAAAGTTTGGGATTTGTAAATAAAACTAAGTTTTGTTTCTGCAACTTTATGCAGGAGAATACAAGTCAAATCACTAAATGAATTTGAAATTAACCCAAGTTTAAAATGGGAGATATCTTAAAAACGATTTTGAGCAATTTACCAGAGAAGGTAATAGATAATGCAAATTTTGAAGGGGCTAATATAGTAGTCTATACTTCTGATAAGAAATTCTTCAATGAGGGAGAACAACAGATAAGAGAGGTTGTAAATAAGATAAAGAAAAGAGTTGAATTAAGGGCTTCTGAAAGCATTCTTATGGATAAGGAATCTACTGAGAAAATCATAAGGGAAACTGTTCCACAAGAAGCTGAAATCCAGAGCATATTATTTGATGAAGAACGAGGGATTGTTGTCCTTGAAGTCAAGAGACCAGGAGTTGCAATAGGTAGGGGGGGAGAATTACTGAAAACAATAAAAGAAAAGACATTCTGGATTCCACAGACTGTAAGAACGCCAGCTATCCAGAGTAAAATAACTGATGCTATCAGGCATACTTTATTCGTGAAAGAAGCTTACAGAAAAAAATTCTTGAATTCAATAGGAAAAAGAATCTACAAAGAATGGAATCCTGAGAAAAAAGAAGAATGGGTGAGAGTTTCTGTTCTTGGAGCAGGAAGACAGGTAGGAAGAAGCTGTTTTTTAATTCAAACACCAGAGTCAAGAATATTGCTTGATTGTGGAGTGGACATAGCTGCGCATGATTCTGATAAATTTCCTTATCTAAATGCACCTGAAGTTGACATAAACAGAATAGATGCTGTTATTATAAGCCATGCTCACTTAGATCACTCAGGTTTCTTACCTTATCTATACAAGTTGGGTTATCGAGGTCCTTGCTATATGACTGCACCAACAAGAGATATTGCTGCTTTATTAGCATTAGATTTTATTGGTGTTGCTTACAAAAAAGCTTCTGCTCCTTTATTTGGGGCCGTTGATGTGAAGACGATGGTCAAACACTGTGTTGATCTTAATTATAATGAGGTTACTGACATTACTCCTGATGTAAGATTGACATTGTATAATGCTGGCCATGCATTAGGAAGTTCAATGATACATCTTAATATTGGGAATGGTTTGCATAATTTACTGTATACTGCTGATTTTAAATTTGTCAAGCAGAGGGCACTAGATCCTGCGATGTTTCGTTTTCCGAGAATGGAGACATTGATCTTGGAGAGTACTTATGGGGGCAAGGAAAATGTTCTGCCTACAAGGGTGCAGGCAGAAGAGGAATTTATTGCTGCTGTAAAAAAGACAATTGAAGACAAGGGAAAGGTTCTTGTTCCTGTTTTAGGAGTTGGCAGAGCTCAGGAAATGATGTTGATTGTTGAGAATGCTGTTCGTGAAGGTCTTATTCCAGATGTTCCAATTTATGTTGATGGAATGGTTTGGGATATTACCGCAATTCATACTGCTTATCCAGAATTTTTATCTTCAAGTCTAAGAACTAGAGTATTTAATGATGAAAATCCTTTTGATCCAAATTTATTCCAGAGGGTGGGGAGTCCGGAAGAGAGAAAAAAGGTAATTGAAGGAGGTCCTTGCGTTATTCTTGCAACATCCGGAATGTTAGTTGGTGGAGCTTCTGTCGAATACTTTAAAGCATTTGCAGAAGGAAAAAGAAATTGTGTTATCTTTGTCTCTTATCTTGGTCCAGGTTCATTAGGAAGGCTTGTTAAAGAAGGAGCAAAAGAATTCAAACCAGAAGATTCTGAAGATGCAATTCCAATTAATCTGCATGTTTATAATATGGATGGATTAACAGGACATGCAGGAAGAAATGAACTTGTGAATTTTGTGAATAATGTTGTTCCAAGTCCTAGAAGAATAATAATTAATCATGGAGAACAGAGCAAATCATTAGACTTAGCATCTTCTATATACAAGTTGAATAAGATAGAGACGATTGTTCCAAGAAATCTTGAAGCGATTAGATTAAAGTAATTCTTTGCGTGGCATCTGTAAGTTTATAACTTTTAGCATAAATTAATCGACAAGTTGCTTGGCACATTGCTAGCATGAACTTGACTGTTTTAAATCGTTTTAGAGCATAATTCAAACTATTAGGATTTATTCTTTGTTAATTTTTCTAGATTTTTAGCATATAAATGCTTAAATATTCTTAGTATTTTGATTTTAATGGGATTAGACGAAATGACAGAAACCGAAGTAATGAGAAGGGCCACAATAAAATTTTCTAGACCATTAAAACTTGAAGAGGCACAATCATTATTAGGGCAGCTGGCAATGCAACTTGGAGCTAGCGTAAATTATACAGTTACAAGGACACAACATAACCATATTGTGCTTAAGCCACAATATGAAGAAGTTCCTGGTGGAGATTATTTAGATATAACTGGTTCTATAGTGGTTTCAAAACCAGTTGTTTTAAGTCCTTTTAGATTTCTTCGTTCTGAAGAGGGCCCTTATGTGGTTGGATTTGAGTTTGATATGGCAGGACGAGATGAGCTTAGGGAATATGATTCTGCAACTATCTCTTTGTGGGACAATACTAGAAAGGTGATTGAAGGCATACTTTCTTAAGGTGTAAGTCTATCTCTGTCTCGAGGAAACATTGTTGCTTCTTTTATATTATCTAGACCGCAGATTATCTGAGTTATTCTTTCTAATCCTATGCTCCAGCCAGAGTGTGGAGGAGCGCCATATCTAAAAGAATCAATATAGTCCTTGAAATTTTTTGGATTTAATCCTTTGGCTTTTATTCTCTTGGTTAATAATTCAGGAAGATGGATTCTCTGTCCTCCTGAAGATATTTCAACTCCGCCATATAATGAATCGAAGCCGCAGCTTTCTTTTGCATTTTCATCAGCATCCTTTGGCATAATATAGAATGGCTTTATAGAACAGGGCCATGAATGTGTGAATACAATCGAATCAGGATACTGATCGCATAATACTTTCTCTTGTTCTGGAGTGAAATCTTCTCCTACTTTGCCTTTTGCTTTTTTGATAGCATCTTCGTAATGAAGATAGACTGCTTTTGGAATCTTTAATTTTACGTTAAGTAATTTTAGTTCTTCTGGGCATTTTTCTAAAACTTTTTTCACTATGTGCTGGACAACGAGCTCTTGTTCTTTCATGATTTGCATCTGGTCTGTGAAAGCAACTTCAATGTCCATCTGCCTTATTTCGTTCAGATGTCTAGGAGTATTATGTTTTTCAGCTCTCCAAATAGGGGTTATAGTGAAGGTTTTTTCTATTGAACATGCCAGCATCTGTTTATATAGTTGGGGAGATTGTGCGAGATAAGCTTTTTTTTCAAAATACTGGACTGGAAATAGTTCTGTTCCGCCTTCTGATGCAGCTGAAATAATACAAGGTGGTTGGATTTCTATATATCCTTTATTATAGAAAAATTCTCTGAATGCATTTGCAATTTCTGTCTGAATCTTGAAGATTGCCTGAGTTTTTTTTGTATGAAGGTCAACAAATCTGTAATCTAATCGTTTTGCAAATCCTGTTTCGATTTCCTTGTCATGTATATTCATAGGAAGTTTTTCTGCTTTACTTATAATTTCAAAATCTTTGACTTCAATTTCAACATTTTTTAGAGAAACTTCTGGACTTTTGACTTGAGCTGGCTTTGCCTCTCCTTGTATAGAAAGGACTGATTCGATAGAGAGGCCAGAAAATTTTTTCATTAGTTTCTCATCTTTAATGATGCACTGGACAATTCCAGAGATGTCCCTTAAAAGGATAAATTTTATCTTGGCCAAGTCTCGAATCTCGTGAATCCAGCCTTCGATGAAAATTGTTCCTTTTTTTATGTCTTTTATATATGTTCTTTCCATGTTCTATTGAACTTTAAGCAATTTATAAATGTTTTTTAAATTTCTTCCTCAACATATAATAAATCGGTTGATTTCAGCGTATCCTGAAATGTGGATTTCAATCCTGAGATAAATTCAGTCAGTTCATTATATGTCTTTGGAACGATGTCAAATTCTAGAACATACTTGCTGATGACTGTCTTTATAGAGATGACTTCGGGATTTTCCCTTATCTTCTGAATAAGAGATTCAAATTCTTCTTTGTCTGAAACATAGCAATCCATCAGTACTCGGTAATGCACTCTTCCTAATTTTCTCCAATCGATGAAGAGGGAATAGCCTTTTATTATTCCTGATTTTTCAAGACGTTTTATCCTGTATACGATTGTCTTTGGGTTTATCCTTGTCTTTAAAGAGAGTTCAGCATAATTTATCCAGGAATTCTTCTCTATTTCTTCTATAATCCTGAAGTCCTTTGTATCCAGGTCAATGCCCTTTTCTTCGTTGTAGACTATTATGGACAATTTTTCACCTTTTTTCTCCTTATCCTTGAACATCTCGTAAGTCAGGAATTCTTTTTTTGACACAACATCTATATCTTTTTCAATGAATTTTTTTCCGAAGTGCTGTTCTAATGAGAATAAAAGTTCGTATAATCTCGAGATACTATTCTCCATGATCTCAAAAACAAGATTGAAGTAGTTGTTGACTTTGAGGATCTTCTTGACATTTTTCTGTTTTTTCAAGAAGTTAACTATCCTCTCTTCTTGTTCATCAGAGCTGTTGTTGAGTCTTAAAAGAATCCTGAATTCAGTGTAGTTAAGCAAGTTGTAATCAATTATCGGGAAGAACTTGACGATTATGCCACGTTCAATAAGTTTTTTGATATTATACGAGATGACTTGTTTGCTCTTCCCTGTTTTTTTTGACAATCGCGTTAGACTCACGTTGCTGTTTACTCTTCTTTATTTTGTCTAAAAGTTTTTTTGCAGCCTCTTTTTCAAATGCAATATACTCTTTTGTTACCATAAGATACTGGTTTATATTCGGAAGACTTTTTAAACTTTTCTTAAAAAATTAAATTTTTGGTTAAATTTAAATAGTTTCTAGCCTGTTAAAAAGATGGCAGAACCAAAAAGGAGATTATTGATTGTTGATGATCAGAGAGATTTAGCTTCTTCTTATAAAAGAGCACTTGGAGACGATTATGAAATCGATATTGCGGTTACACTTGATGAAGCAATCACTAAGATTGATGGAAACAGATACGATGCTGTATTGAGTGACCTGCAATTGACAGAAGATGGACAAGAGGGTTATCAGGTTGTTAAGCATGCAAGAGATAGATATGGGACTAGGGCCACAATTGTACTCAACACTGCAAGAGCTTCTGATGACGTGAATGCTCGTGGTCTTCAAAATGGGGCTGATTCTGTTCTTAAGAAGCCGGCTTTGTTATCTGATTTGAGGAAGAGACTGGCTGAAAAATATGAACAGAGGCAGAAATAATACTACTTTTTAGCTAGCATATTCTCCACTTTAAATATAAACTTCTTTACTTTATCCAGATAATAATCAAGATTTTCAGCTGAGAATTCTGATAATGAACCTCTTTCCATCTTCTCTTCTAGATCAACTATTTCCTTGTAGTTTCCTATCATTTCAATGCTAATTTTTTTAGTATAGTTTTTTTCAAGTTCTTCAATTATCCTTTTTTTATTCAAAATGAATTTGTTATCGAACAATAATAGGATTTGAGCAGCTTCTGTTGCTGCTTCTGATAGGGTAGTAAGACTATTCAATAGAGATTGTCTATTCTTGAATAAGTATGTATCAGATCTTTCAATTAATTTTTCAGCTCTTTCCTCTTTTTTATAGACATTCTCATTTTTGATTAATTTTGAAACTTCTTCAATAATGCCTTTTTTGTCATAAACTATTATTATCTCTTTCAATGAATTCAATATCCAGGGTTCACCTTCAAGGACAAGATACCACCATCTTGACAGCATCTTCAAGGGCTGAAAATGAAAGATTAGGTTATCTTTTCTTGCTCTATCTTCTATAATTCCGCATGTCTGTTCTATTTTATCAATAATGAAGGGTTTTATCTCTGAGGAATCATTCAGAATAATGATTGTATCGATGTCGTTTGCATTGTTTTCTGATACTGCTGAGCCATATACATAAACGGCTTCTATGATCTTTTTGTACTCTTTCAATGGCCTGAGATACTTATCTAGTAGGTTTTTCTTTATTTTTTTAGTTTTCATTTTAATTTTTTTACAGCCTCCCTAAAGAGTTCTGCTTTTTTTGTGAATTCATCAAGTTTTTTTCCGGATGGCATGACTATCCTTTTATGTTCATATAACTTGTAGGTTTCCATTATCTCTATTGCATTTATAATATCTGATTTTTCAAGACCTCTATTAGTAAGAATTTTAATTTTTTGTGGCATCAATCGCGGAATTAGGGCTATGTGGCCTTTTATAATTAGAGCAGTCTGACTTGCTTCAACTACGGAGATATAGATATTATCGAATAGCTTTGATTTTATTTTTTCAATTTCTTTTACATGCTCTTTTATCAACATAAATTTTCTTAAGATTCCTTCTTTTGTCCCCCTCATAAGTCCTTTTTGGATATTTTTCTTTAGAGAATGTAATATTCTTAAGGGATCATAAACTATTTTTCCATCTCTTACAGAGATTATGACTCGGGAATTATGTTGAACAATCTCTTTTACTAGATCTTCAACTGTCTCTATTCTTACATTTTCCTTGGCAATGTGGAACTTTTTAGAGAACTGTTTTGTTAGAATAGAGACGTGATTTGGTATACATAAAATATAGATCTTATCTTGATGTATCCAAGTTGCCTTGATGAATTGTTTTTCATGGGCAGATAGCTCTAGCTTTGGATTAAATACTTCTTTCATACTTTCCTCTTTTTTTATAATTTTTAAGGTAAATGGTATTTATAATAGTTTTGTAATTAAAGTTCAACAAATTCAGTTTTGATCTGCTTTAATGAGATGATTGATTTTGTTTTGATAACTCCTCTTTTTGAGAATACGTTCTTAACAAATTCGTAAAATGCATCTTGGTCTTTTGTTCTGACTTTTATTATCAATTCATAGTCTCCTGTTGAGATATCTACTGATTCTATTTCTTCATGTTTGGAGAGATCTTTTGCAATTTTTTCTGGATCGCCGTATTCATCTGGAGAGAGATTTATAAGCACGTATGCACAAAATCCCTCTCCAATTTTTTTATAATCAAAGACTGCTTTGTAAGATTTGATTGCACCTTCTCTTTCCAGCTTTTTGATGTTATAATGGAGAGTAGTAGAGGGTTCCCTAAGTCTTTTTGCTAATGCTAATATTTTTGGAGTGCAATATCCTTTCTTGAAAAGTTCAATCAGCTTCGGAGCAATATTTTTCATTTTTAAATAATTGGCTATTTTTGAATAATATTCAATTATTTATAAACTTTTTGGTTAATTTATGAATTTTATTCAGTTATCTTCTTATAGTGGATTTTTGATTGAATAATGTGATTAACAAATAATCAAAGTTATTGAGAAAAATGAAAAAACAAATGAAAATAGAAAACATAGGAGAAGCAGGGACAATCAAATTGGGTTTCCCTATCTTAAAGATTGGATCTGGAAAGCCTAAGGTTTCAATAATCCTTGCTTTGCATGGGAATGAAGCAACAGGAATACTTATTATCGGAAAACTTTTAGAAAATATTAATCTGAAAAAAGGAACTATTCAGGTTATCACTGTCTGTCAGCTTGGACAGGCTGTTGGTATGAGGCATATGCCCCTGGATTTACAGGATTTGAATAGGATTCTGCCTGGAAGAAAGACCGGCAATATGTCTGAAAGGATGGCTAGCAGATTGATGGATATATTAAAGGAAAGTGATCTTGTTATTGATTTGCATACATTTGACATGCAAACTCTTCTTACAGGAATACTTATTGATGATAAATCAAGAACATCTGAAAAATCTGAAAAAATGTTGGAGTTTCTTAATCCAGATATTGTTTGGAATATAAAACTAAAGACAAAAGAAGAAAGAAAATTTTCAGGAGCTTTGGCACCAGCACTAAATGAAATCAAGGTTCCAAATTTCGCTTTAGAGATGAACCAGATTGAGATGATTAATGATGATGAAATTGAAAGAGTTGTTGATGGTCTGGAAAATATTCTGAAGAAAATGGAAATGATTGATGGAAAAGTAGAAGATGGAAGCAAGTTAGTAAAAATCTCTAGAAAACAGATAACTTCTGATATTTCTGGATTAATTGTTCCGAAGATTGGAGTAGGGCAAGAAATAAGCAAGAATCAAGTAATCTGTGAGATTATCAATTTGCATTCTTTGAAAAAAACAATCATAAGGAGCAGAGAAAAGGGGATTGTCATGCAAATCTTAAATAAATCTCTAATAAATACTGGGCAAGAGTTTTGTGCCTTGGGAGTATAAAATGAGCACTGATAGAGTTTTAGTAAAATGGGCAAAGAAACAAGATGCTTTTGGGATTTCACAACTATATTCTTCTGCTTTTCCAGAACACATACTAGTTCACGACCATGTTCTAGATAATCCTGAATTTATTGCAAGAGAGATTGAAGACGGCAAAAAATTTTATGTTGCTGCAGAATTTAATAATGCTATTGTAGGGGCAGCTGCCCTGGCTTATGAACCTAAGTTACGTGGTGGAGAAATTGAGAGAGTTGTTGTTGATCCGAGATTTAGGGGTAATGGAGTCTGCAAAAATTTATGCAAAGTTTTAGTTGGAGAAGCTCATGTTCTTGATTTGGATTTTGTAGAAGCTTTTGCTAGGGGAACTCAAAGAGCTATGCAACAGACTTTTCATGATCTTGGTTTTAGAGTATATGGGATTTCTCCAAGATTTGCTGTTTTGCCAGAGGGCAAAATTGTAAGAGAACAATTTGTTCATATGGGGAGAGTATTGAAACCTGATTCTGTTTATGCCAAAACAGACCTGATTGGAGAAGCACAAGCATTATATGGCTTTTTAGGACAGAACCAAAGACCACAGAACTATTGGAAAGTCAGAGAAACAATCTAATTTTGGATTCCCCACATTGCTTAATGGTAAAGCATCCGGCTGTAGACCGGATAATCCCGGTTCAATCCCGGGTGTGGGGATTTTATTTGACATAAAGTTTCAAGATTTCAGAAACTTGTTTGGCATCAACTTTTCCTTTGAATTTTTGCATAACCAAACCCATGTAAGCATTTAAGGAAAGGCCTGGCTTTTCTTTGATTATCTGTAATATCTGTTTCAAGAGACATCGGTTTAGCTTGCAATTGTTTTTCAGTTTGTTCTAGAAGTTCGTTAATATCACTTCCTTGAATTATATCTATCATAATCTGTTTTGCAGAGCTTTCAGGAATCTTGTTCTTTATTATTGCCTGAAAAATTGTTTCAATGATATCTAGAGAAAGTTTTTCATTTATTTTTTTCATCTCTATTTTCTCATGGCTTGCAATTTCTTTAGGCAATAAAACCAGTAATTTTGCAGCAAGATTTGGCTTGTCTGACAGTTTTATTAGGGCTTTAAATTCATGGAGCTTGTTCTCTTGCAAGATAAGCTTTGTCATTTCAGGATTTAATCCCTGTTCTTTTAATTCTAATGAGATCTCTTCTTTTAATTTAGGAAGGCCCTTTTTAGCTTCTTTTATCATCTCATTTGTTATTCTTATTATGGGTAAGTCAGTTTCAGGATACATTCTGCTTGAACCTGGCAATGGTCTTAAAAAAGAAGTTGAACCATCTGGCAAGACTTTTCTTACTTCATTTTTACAGGATTTTTCTTTTATGCATTTTTGTTGTCTTTGAATTTCTTGATCTACAGTCTGGATCATTATTCTGGGATCTTGAAAACCCTTTATTTCAACTCTTTTGCTTCCTTCTATTGAAATGTTCAAGTCTTGTCGTATTGTTCCTATTCCTCTCTTTACCTTGCAAGCCCTTAGTATTTCACCTATCTTTAAGGCAGCTTCTTTAATCTGTTCAGCTGTTTTCAGATCGGGTTTGGTTGCTATTTCAACTAAAGGAATTCCTAGTCTGTCTAATCTGAAAACTCGGTAATTTGTTAAATCCTCCTCTGTGTTTGTGGTATTGTTTGAAGAGACTTGAGAGGGAGAAGCTCGGGCAGCATCTTCTTCTAGCATAACATAATCTATGCCCACTTTTCCTTGTGATGTTTCAATAAAACCGTCTTTGGCAAGAAGCATAGTCCTCTGAAAACCAGAAGTGTTTGAACCATCAATAACTGTTTTTCTCATTACTTGGGCTATTGGAATTATTTTGCAATTCAATAATAAAGAAATCTGGATAGCTATCTTAAGAGCATCTTCATTTATTTCATGAGGAGGCTCTTCATCAAGTTCTACTAAACAATTCGAATCTTTGTAGAATTCATAGATAAATTCCTTGTCTTTCTGCTGCTCAAAACTAGCTGCTTCATCAACTTTTCCTAACTCGCCTGAAACTGCTTTCAGTTTTCTCTTTATTTTGATGTCAGCATCAGCCTGTTTTAATATAGAGGGACATCTGCAGAATAATTTATGAGTATCAAGCTGTTGATGTATTTCTAAGCCTGATTTTAAACCTAGTTTTTTGTAATCCATAGAAAAGATAGGATTTTTAGATTATAAAAGTTTTTGTTTTATTTCTTTTTTGCTTCATTCTCAATTACCATTCTATAGGCGATCTGAGCTATTATCTTCTTCAAGTATTTTATAGTTGGGCTATTTTTTGAATAATCTGCGGGATATACTGCATGGATCCTGTTCTGTTTCAGCAATTCATTCATAGCCTTGAAGGAATTTTTATCATAATAAACACCTAAATTCACTCCGCCCATGTCTTTTACATTAGAGAAACAGGGAATGTCTGTTGCCCCATCTCCCACATAAATAAAATTCCTTTTATCTATTCTTCTTTTGCTTAAAGGCACATGTTCATTCAATCCTTTTCCAGGGCCTTTGCTTATCATGTGTATGAATCTTGTTTTTTGTGTGTGGCTTATTACATGAATAGCTTCTTTTATTCCATTTTTGTCTTCTGAGAATTGTGTTGCGAATATTCCGCTTAAGTAAGGAGCTATATGGCTGCCTTTTATCATTTCATGGATGCCTGCACTTACAACATAGAATTCAACATCAATATTATATTTTTTCCACTCTTTAATGCTTTTGACAAATTTCTTTATCTCTTTCATGAATTCTGGAACTCCTTTATGGAATTTTATTTCTTTTCCTAATTCCCTTAACCTATCCAATGAAAGATTCTTGAATTGTCCGTTTCTTACTTTGTCTAGAAGAACATGAGCATAAGTAGTATCTTCACATAAAACCGAGTCTATATCAAAAATTCCGTGTTTGCCTCTTTTCTGTATCTGTTTTTTCCAAGTATTATGCTTCTCTGAAACATCTTGCCAGAATTTTTCTCCAGGATATTTGTAATATCTGAAAATAGGTTCTTCAGAAAGTTCACTTGTTAGAGTAAAATCAAAGTCAAAGACTATAGCAATATGATTTGTTTGAGCCATTAAAGTCTAGAGAAATAGATTTTATAAGATTATTGTTTTATTATGCTTTTTATTCGACTTATTGTTCTGTTGGATTCTCTCTTGCCAATAACCTATATTCTAGTTCTATAATCCTTCTTCTTTGAACAGTTTGATGTCCTGCTCTTGCGCCGCCCTTTAATACCAAAGTTGTTGGCTGACCACCAGCAAGTTTTGCAGTTAAGCAAATTTCTGGATTTCTTGAGTCATCTAAGAAAGCTTTTACTACTGCGTGTCTTCCATTGTCAGCGTATTCTTTTGGGCCTAATGCACAATATACTGATTCTATAGCATCTAGAACTCGTTCTACTGGCCTTCTCATTGCTTGTGCCATTCCTTTCACTTCACGAACAAGATTGCCTTCAACATAAAGTTCTTTTCCAACAAATCTTCCATCGTTCTTTTGAAATATGTATTTCATTTTATGCTTCAAAAATTAAACGAAAAACCCCTTTATAAATCTTTCTTTTTGTTATTATTATATAGTGACAATAAAATAGAATTAGATAGGGGATTCTAATCAAGAATTTTTCTCTCTTTTCATTTCTCAACTATGCAAAATGAATACGCCTTACTTAATTTTATCAAGTTTATAATTCTTTCTTTAAGGTTTGATGCTCTGTTAAAAAAATATGCTCCCGCCGAGCAAGAAATGATTTTGTGATAATTTGGGAACTCTTTTTATTTTGCTATAGATATAGATACGTTGGACTTTATATATTTTTTGGTTTTATCGTTGGTATTATGATATTTATTAGAAAGTTTTTTATTTATCTCTGTTAGAATAGATTCAATTCTTGCAAGTCTAGAATTCTGATTTAATTTCGCTCTGCACAGATCTGAAATTGTAATCTCTTCCATAGATGCTTCTTTTCTAAGATGATCAAGAATTTCAGATTCTATAAGTAAATGTAATTGAGCATTTTTTCTCATGTTTTCGTAATAGAAACCCTTGGATTTTGTAAATAATTTAAAATTCTCTTTAACCTTTGCAAAATTTCATCAAGATCTGTTTTTTCATAATTTATGGCATCTTTCTTTTCTTCAGGATTATGGTAATTATTTAAGTGCATGTAATTTTGATTGCTTTAAACTTTAAATAATGCCCAACAGAACATTCTCAAGAGAAAACCCTAGGGAAAACCTTAAGGTTTTTTCAGTTGGGGGTTATTTATATTTCGCTTCTATAGGTTTTTTATGAAATGCTTCATGTGTGACAAAGAGATTAACGAGGATGAAAAAACTGGGGAAGAAGGGGTGTGCTCTACTTGCTATGAAGCTATGAGATCCTTATATCCAAATGATAAAAAATTAAATGCGAGGTTAAAATGCCACAAAAAACAAGCCAAAAAGCTAAAGCAATGATGTTGCTGTCTGTCCTAGCTTTCTTTTTAGTTTTGACTATTGTGCAAGTAAGTGCAGCAAATTCCCAGTATGATGAGATCTTACAGCCAGTTCAGAATGTCTATGATTTTGTAAAGTATGCTGTAACAGTCATAGCTGGCCTAGTCTTGATATTTGCTGGATACACTTTTATTACAGCAAACAACGACCCTAAGAAGAAAGAATCGGCAAAGAATATGATAATGTATGTTATCATAGGACTTGCTATAATTTGGGCGGCTCCATTGATTGTCAAGCTGGTCTTAGGGACATAAATAAAAAACTGAAGGAAAAATGAAGAAATTGCTTTTATTGTTAGCTGTTGCTATCTTTTTTTGTTTTCTTCATAATGCAACTGCTTTCAATTGCCAAGGTTTGAATGAGAACGATACATATATTTGCAATTATATTCAAGATAGCAATTTAACTCAGATTGAAAAGAATCTTATTATAGCGGATATTTACAATCCTAACAAAACAAGCCCTAACTTTGACTTCGTTTATTACTGGAATACTGCTTTAAACATCACTAAAAGCCCTGACAATAGAACAACTGATGAAGGAGTGATAAAGAACGCTTGGCTTAAGATAATGGCTTTAATGCCTTCTATAATTGAAAATAACACGCTTTATGGCTCTACACAAGGCAAATTGATGTCTGCTTATAATTATGATGTTAAATTGCCAACTGGAAAGCTTCCAGGTGATTGTAAAACAACCTATTCATTAGTTGATAACACAAAGATTCTAGATGTTTATCTTAATGGAAATTCACTTGGTCATGATAAATTAGCTAGTTTTAGTCTTGATAACCCTCAAGATCTTCATTTTGAAGCTATTCTTAATATCTGGGTTAGATACAAAATAAAGCATTATGAGTTAAAGGTTAGCAAGAAATCCAGCGAAGCGGTGTCCACTTTAGTGGACGGATGAATTGCGTCTTGCTAAAAGATTATTTATTTCTAAGTTGATTATGAAAAGTGAGCTTGACTCTAGCTCACTGTAC
>Ga0233423_10000747_pt1 | contig 16579 bp, 12 predicted proteins | sample Watercolumn_Mata_FD_180713 | JGI IMG/M metagenome (GOLD analysis project Ga0233423, IMG submission 180713) | Freshwater microbial communities from Lake Matano, South Sulawesi, Indonesia - Watercolumn_Matano_2014_112_MG | ecosystem: Environmental > Aquatic > Freshwater > Lake | place: Indonesia...
TTGGTAAGTGTAATTCTAAGCAACAGCAACTATGCTTAATAAACAGGTTTATTTCGCTAAGCTAGCATTGTTAAACTAGTCATAAAGCGTGTAAGCTTGCTTGGTAAGTGCATTTGGTTTTGTCAAATACGTTTATTTTCTCAAGAACTTCTTCAGGACCCTGATTGCATTTTCAGGGAATTCAAAACAAGCCAAGCCCTTGTCTTCAAGCATTTCTGAGATATTGAATTCAGACTCTGTCTTTGGAATTACTAAAACAATAGGTTTTTTTCTCTTATTGTTCATCCCAGATACAACCTCAACAATATCCTCATTGATTAAAGGTGTCTGATATAGCACAACCAACAAAATCAGATCATTTGCAGGATCATTCAAGCAATTATCTAGTGCTATCTTGTATCTCTCATTTGTTACATCTCCCATCAAGTCAAGCGGATTTGTTATGTTCACTTGAGGTATCTCTTTTTTTAATTTTTCTTTTATTTTTGGAGAAAATTCAGCAAGTTTTAATCCATTTTTTTCTATTTGGTCAGCGCAGATTATCCCATAACCTCCGCCATTTGTTATTACTTGTATCTTTTCATCTATATTCTTAAAATTCTCAAATTTTTCAAATAAATTAGCGACAAAAAACAAATCTTCAAGATTATCTACTTGTATGGCATTCACTTGCCTGAAGATTCCTTCATAGATTTTTGAATCTCCTGCTAAGGATCCTGTATGCGATAAAGCAGCCCTGTTTCCTTGTTCTGTCACTCCTCCTTTGAATACTATCAATGGCTTCTTGCTTGAAACTTTTTTAGCCACTTCTAAAAATCTTTTTCCATCTCTGATTTGCTCTACATAGAAACATATTACCGAAGTATTTTCATCTTCTGATAAATACTCTAGAAAATCACATTCATTTAAGTTGATGGCATTCCCGTAACTGATGAATTTAGATATCCCAATTTTTTTCTCAGCTAAATTTCCAAGCATTGCTCCGCCCAAAGCCCCTGACTGTGATAAGAAAGAGATTTTTCCTTGCAATGGCCTTTTCAGCCTTTGTTGGCTCAAGAAAATTGCATCAAGTTCTGAAAAAGAATCATAAATTCCCAGGCAATTAGGGCCAATACAATTTATATTGTACTTTTCAAGTTTTGATTTTAGATTTTCATTTAATTTTTCGTTGCCTATTTCTGAAAATCCAGAACTTATTACCAGGACATTCTTTATCTTTTTCTTGCCGCACTGTTCAACAACATCTGGAACAAATTCAGCCTTGACAGCGATTAATGCAAAATCGATCTTGTCCTCTATTTCTAAGACCGTTTTAAAACAATGCCTGTTCATTATCAAGTCAACATTGGGATTTACAGGAAAAACAGTCTTGTTCTTCAATAAGTTCTTCATCAGGACATTTCCTATCTTGTTCTGTTCGTGGCTTGCTCCAATCAATGCAATGTTCTCTGCCTTGAAAAAAGCATCCAATCCCTTGGGGTTTTTTGCAAGTTTTACTGTCTTTATGATTTTTCTTGCAGTTTTTGTTTTTTTCATCTTAATTATATTTGTATCTTTTATCTTTGATTTGGAGTCTTGCAAAATTCTGCTTCTTGCAGACAACGTTGTTTTGCGCAGTTTGTTTTATCATAATCCTCATTTTTCAAACACAATCCTTGCATCAACAAGTTTACAATAGTGTTCATTTAATATTATCGGATTTATGTCTAATTCTAGGATTTTTGGATATTTATCTGGTATTTTTGATATTTCAATTACAATTTTTTTAAGTTCTTCAACATCATTTTTCTTTCCTCTTGTTCCTGAAATAAGGTTCTTGAATTTCAGATCACTCACCATAGAATTGAATTCATCAGAACATATTGGACAAGCCCTGAATGAGATATCTCTTATAGTTTCAGTGAATATTCCTCCTAGTCCCAAGCCAATTACATGCCCGAAAGTCTTGTCTTTTTTTATTCCTATGATAAGTTCCTGTCCTTTTACATATTCTTCAACAATTACCCCTCTTGCCTTGTATTTAGATAGCCTCTTTTCAAAATCAGCCAGTGTCTTGAAAAAGTCTATTTCATGGCAGACCATCTTGACTGCATTCTCTTCTGTTTTATGGACTATAAAGTCAGATGAAATCTTTAGAACAACAGGCAAAGTAATGCTTGAAGGCAGCTTCTTCTCAAGAAGTGTTTTTTTCACTTCTTTAGGGTCAAGCAATACATTTTTGGGCATGTCAGCATATTTTTTAAGAAATTCCTTAGCTTTGAATTCAGTAAAAACTAAATTATCCTGGCTCTTTTTAGCCTTCTTTTCACCCATTTTTTCTCGGATAAATATAAAAACCTAACTATTTATATTTTTTTGTCCTAAAGGTAAGATAAAATGGCAAAAAATGAGGAAGATGAAACTAGCTCTATTCTAGACTTTAGTCAAGATAAGAAGACCAAAGCAGATAAGGCAGATTCGCAAACAACGCTCATTCCCCAAAAAAGGGAATTCAACTTATTTGATATCCTAAAATTGACCTCTTTTGGAACTCCTCTAAGAGCTGCAATAGAGAAGATAAGTTACATGAATTCTGGCGCTTTGATAATAGTCGCTAATGAAGATGTCCTGAAAATAATAAAAGGCGGTTTCTCAATAGATTGTAAATTCACTCCAAACAGGCTGGCAGAACTATCTAAGATGGATGGTGCAATTGTATTGAATGACAACATGTCAAGGATTCTTTATGCTGCAACACTTCTTGTTCCTGACCCTAACATAAAGACAAATGAGACAGGTTCAAGGCACCAGGCAGCAGAGCGGGCTGCAAAACAAACAGGGCAATTATGCATTGCTGTCTCACAGAGAACAGGCCTCATAACAATCTATTATGGAAACTTAAGATATCAGCTAAAAAAACTTGAAGACTTGCTTTCTAGAATAAGGTCTACATTAAACAACATGTCAAAATACAAGAAAATGGTCGATGACTTGATAATGAAACTTAATGTACTTGAGATAATAGGTGTTGTTGAAGTCTATGATATCGTGCTTCTAGTCCAAAGACTTGAGATCATGTCAAGGATTTCAGAAGATGCTAGGCAAGAGCTTACTGAAATCGGAAGAGAAGCAGGCCTATTTGATATGGAATTCAAAGAATTGACAAAAGATCTTGAAAAAGAGCTTCTTTTGATAATAAGGGATTATAAGAACAAGGTTTCGGCAAAATCAATAAGAAAATATCTTTCAAATTTCTCATTTGATTCTCTGCTTGAACTAAACAACATCTCAAGGTCAATGGGATACAGCTCTTTGCATGAAAAAATAGTCCCTAAAGGCTACAGGTTCTTGTCAAAGATTAAATCATTATCGCCTGCAAAAATAGATAACATAACAAAAAGATTCCAGTTAAAAGAGCTTTTTGATATTGACGTCGATGAATTCTCAGAGCTCTCTGGACTGGACAAGAAAGAATGTCTTGAGATACTTGAAGAGACAAGAAAACTAAAGAACGAATTAATCTCTAAATTATAGGTTTTTAAACCCCTAAAACCTCTATTTGTATAAAATTTATTTAATTTTTTTGAAATAAAAAATGATTCCAGAAGAACAACTTGAAAAATTCAGAGAAGCATTACAGTCATGTTCAAATCCGGTTTTCTTTTTTGATAATGATGTAGATGGCTTAGCTGCCTTTCTTATTCTAAGAAAATTTTGTGGAAAAGGCCGCGGAGTTGCAATCAAGAGTTATCCTTCGCTTGGCCACCAGTATATAAGAAAATTAGATGAATTTAATCCCGATATAATCTTTGTTTTGGATAAGAATTCCATCTCTAGCGAATTTATCAAAGCTGCTAAAGAAAAGAATCTAAGGATATTCTGGCTCGATCACCATCCCAGACCAATTGAAGCTTCTGATCCTTGTGTTGAATATCTGAATCCCCTGATAAATCTGCCAAAAGATAACAGGCCCACAGCTTACTGGGCTTATCATATCGCTAAAAACAAAGAATATGAATGGATAGCATTATCAGGATGCATCTGGGACTGGTTTGTCCCTGAATTCGCAGAAGAATTCTCACAGAACAATCCTGAATTGTTTCAGCATACAAAAAATGCAGCACGAGCATTGTATGAAACTCCGATGGGAAAAATAACAAGGATACTTGCTTTTGCCTTGAAAGACAAGACCTCTGCGATTGTAAGGATGATAAAGATTTTGCTTGAAGTCAACACTGCAAACCAAGTAAATGAAGAGAACAAGAAACTTCAGCCGATTTTTAAGAGATATAATCAGATAAACAATAGATATCAAAGATTACTAGAAAAAGGCCAGGATATAGCTTCTAGAAGCTCAAAATTATTGTTTTTCCAGTATGGCGGTGAATTATCCTTGTCAGGAGACCTTGCCAATGAATTATTCTACAAGTATCCTGAAAAGATAGTTGTTGTGACATATATTCACATGAACAAAGTAAATTGCTCGATGCGTGGCTTGATAGATGTTCGAGACCTGATAAAAAAAGCATTGCAAGGTATTGAATCCAGTTCTGGAGGCCATGAAAATGCTGTTGGAGCAACATTACAGGCACAGGATTTAAGAAGATTCAGAAGCAACATATTTCATCTGTTATCTAAATTAGAAACCCCGCAGAAAAATGCCTGAAAAACTTAAGCCCGTAGATCAGTTAAAAATCGAGAAGAACATAAAAACATCTGAGTTAGTTTCAAAATTTAAGGGAACAGCTTACAATGCAAGAGCTCTTGGAGAAGCTGGAGAGATTTGGCTTTCAGCTTGCAAAGATAAATCAATAAAAAAATTTCTAGGACTTGCTGGTGCTCAAGTTCCAGGTGGAATGAAGCAGATAATCATGGATATGCTCGAGAAAAACATGATAGATGTTTTTGTGACAACAGGAGCTAATCTTACTCATGATCTGATTGAAGCTTTAAATTTCAGGCATTATCAAGGCGAAAGTGAGATTGATGATGCTAAATTGAACAAACAAGGTTTAGATAGAATCTATAATGTGTATATGAAATCAGAAGTCTATCAAAAACTAGAAAAATGGTTTGTAGATAATTTCGATAAGATAAATTCAGAAAGCAATTCCGAATTTTTATTTAAAATAGGAAAAATTCTAGATCAAACAGATTCAGGAAAGAACTCTATACTTGCTACAGCATTCAGAAAAAATGTTCCTATTTTCTGTCCTGCATTATCTGATTCTGGAATCGGGCTGATGATATGGAACATGCTTATCAGAAAGAAAAAACCCCTTATGAATGATTATACTGACCTTAATAAGATGATAGATATAGCTTGGAAAGAGAAGAAAAAAGCTGTTTTCTACATAAATGGCGGATTTCCAAAAAATTATATACAACAAGCTATGCAGTTCTCAAGTCCAGCACAATTTGGAATCCAGATAAAGACAGATGATGCTTCTTATGGCGGTTCTACAGGAGCTCCGTTAAAAGAAGGCATTTCTTGGGGAAAGATGTCTGAAAAAGGCAAATTTGTTGATGTTATCTGTGACTCAACTATTGCCCTGCCACTGATTTATTCCTATGTTTTAGATAATCTGGGTTAATTACTGAAAAGAATGAGGTGATTCGCCTCAGCGATTCTGAGAAATTAAAATGAAAGAAAGATTACATATGTATGATGAAACCAAAGGAACAGTTCGTGAAATATATATTCACGTAACTCCGGTTTCACTTCCTTTTGCAAGAGAGGCCCTTAATTTATTTGGCTCAGCCAGATTTTATTTTGCTAGGGAACCGACTGAAGAAGAATTGAAAGATAAGATATTGCATGGTTTTTCAGATAAGCCAGAGATAGATAGAAGATTTATGGAATTTATGCAACGTTTTTGTTCTCTAGATTTTGAATATACCCAAAAATTATTTTGTCCAAAAGATGATGTTGCCAAACTTATTGCAGATAGTTGGGAAAAGGAAGACTCAAGAGAATTGAAAGATGTTTTAGAGGTTTATGAATTCTATAAACAAAATCCATTATTCAGAGAATTTGTCGAAGCCTATATAGAATATTGCACTTCAAAAAATCTTGGATTTAATCAAGCTAATGTTGAAGCATTTCAAAGAGAGATTGGAACAAGAGGAATTGTTTTTCCTGCAAATGGGAGCATAACGTCTTTTTCTAGAGATCGTTTTATTCCTGCAATAGACTCTTCTGGCAGAAAAGTTATTGTTCAAGGCAAAACATTAGAAGGTATGCTAAATTTGGGTCCAAGGTCTAGAGTAAATGAACTTGAAATTGTCAAGCAGGGCATATGGGTCAGAAATGGTTTCAGGACAATTCCTGCTAGTAGAACGGGATTAGTATACTATGATGGCGGAGATATAATCACTACAAAATACACCGCATTTGTCGGACCAGATGTTTATTTGAAAAATGTTTCTGAACTTGGAGCGCCTCAAACTAAAATGTGTTTAGAAAACTTAACAGGCAAAAGAATTGTAGTCGTTGCGAATCATATCGATACATGGAGCCATATAGACTTGTATTGGATACCTTTAGATGAGAGAAGCGGGTTACTTGGAGACCCGTCCCTATGTAAAAAAGTTCTTTCTCCTAAAGGACTTTGGAATGAAGATTATGAGAGAAGTTTAAGAGTTCTTGGGCCAGAATTAGACTTGGTTGCTGAAGGTCTTATTAGAGAAGGACTCCAAGTTTCAAGGATTCCTCTCATTTGTCTAGGGTCTCAGATTACCGAAAGGCATATCAAGGCAAATTATATAACAAGGTCTTATGCTAACGCAGTCATCGATAATCAAGATGTAAGTGTTGCCCCTTTTGGGATTGATGAATTAGATGAACTAAGCAGAAAACCTTTTGAGGAAAGAGGACTAAGGATAAAGACCGTTAAGTCAATGGGAACTATCCCAAATCTTTTAGACAAATCTAAGCTTGGAATAATGGAATATAGGAACGCAGGTGTTAGATGTTCTACATGTGTTCTTTCTAGAGGTTAATCTTATTATTCCACAATAAAACATTTAAACCCAGATTTCTAAACAAGCTATATGGCAAGAAAAAAAGAGATGATACTAATTTCAATTATTTTACTGTTCTTATTGATATCTGTATCTTCAGCATCAAATTTTTCATATTCTGAAAACATCCAAGAGCAAGAGATGTCCATAAGAATTGAAGAAGATATCTACACTACTGCTTCAAGATTAAATGTCAATCTTTCAGTATTTCCTGTTGATGATGAAACACAGTCTTCTGTCTTGAATCCCTTTCCGCAATCGAATCTTGTCAAATCAATTGATTCTATAAATTTCAGGTTCAATGAAAATGGAAATCTAAATCTTGGAGTAGACAGTCAAGTCAAGACCAGATTTTTATTAAAAGAACTTAAAGAAATATCTCTTGAAGATTTAAGAGAAATGTCAAATACCTCAGAACTGGAAATCTACAAGAAATCTTCAAATTATTCAGATTCAGATAATCTTATAATAAAGAACAAGGCTATACAACTAGTCAATTCAAACAATTCTGTTGAGGTTCTCTATACTTTAGCAGAATATGTCAGAAATTCCATGAACTATAATCTGGCAAAACAAGAACTTGAAAAAGCTTCAGATATAATCCAGAATAAAGAGGGTGTTTGTTCTCACTATACTATCTTGTTCATTGCCCTGGCAAAATCTCGGGGATTTCCCTCTCGTTATGTTTCTGGAGTAGCTTATTCGAACAAAGTAAATGATTTCCAGGAACATGCTTGGGCAGAGATCTGGCTTCCAGATCTAGGATGGGTGCCTTTTGATGTTACTTTCGGACAGTATGGCTGGCTTGATTCAAGTCATGTTGTTCTTAAAAGAAGTGTTGATGCTGGTGAGCCCTCTGCAAAATATAGTTACATCGGCGGCTATATCCAGCCAGAACAGCTCTTGGTAAAAACACAAGTATTGAATTACTCTGGACATGCTTTTTCAAATATCTCCATTGAAGTCGAGCCTTACAAAGAACAGGCTGCTCAAGAATCCTATGTTCCGATAAAGGTCAGGATAAAAAACAATAATGATTACTATCTTGCTCTTCCTATAAGGGTTTCTATTGCCCCACAAGTCTACTGAAAAATACAGAAAATACTATTGCTTAAACCTAACTCATTCCAAGAGACTTATTTTTTGATTTATCTTCCTTATGAAGAAAAATGTTCAAGAGGCTGCAAGACCTATGTTGAAATTGTAGACATTTTCAATAATTCTGAAATAAAAGAACTATTATTTTCAGATTTTGATGAAAAGATCACATTTCAAGAAGCTCAGTCAATAATAAATGAGCCAAAATCAAAAGAGATTGATTTTTACTGCAAACTAGGCAATTCAAGCAAAGAGAACAAGACAATTGTCTGTTCAATCAATTGTGATGAACAAGAGAAACTAAAATTATGTTTCAAAGAACAGTGTATTGAGCAGTTATTTGAAGAAGATAAATTAACTGAAATTCAGATGAATATTCAGACAAATGAGACAAAAGCCTGTATAAATCTTCAAGATAACAATCTCACTTTGAATTCCTGCGTAAACATGATTGAAGAAAAAGAAAAGTCCTGGTTCCAGAAATTGATTGATTGGATGAACTTCCAGTTGACTGGTTTTATCTTTTTTGTCCAGAGCCTATAAAAAATATCTCTGTAAGTTAAATTCTGTTTTTGTTCATAACATTGTGTCCATACTTTTGTTTCACTGAACCGATCTTACAAACCTTTAAAAATACTCTTTTTCTAACAAATTATGACACTTAGAAAAGGACACTGTTATACAAAAGTAAAGAGAGCATATACTCGAAAGAGTAAAGTAAAAAGCAAGTCTTACATAAAGACAATCCCCCCAAACAAGGTTGCTAAGTACATGATGGGAGATGTTGCAGGCTTTTATAATAAGAAATACAAATACGAAGTTTCCCTAGTAATTCTCGATTCAATGCAGATGAGGGATAATTCAATAGAAGCAGCTAGACAACAGATTCATAGACATCTAGAAGCTAAATTAAAAGGAGGATGCTTTTTCTTGTTAAGGGCATATCCACATCATATCTTAAGAGAGCATAGGATGTTGACTGGTGCTGGTGCAGATAGAATGTCTTCTGGAATGGCACACTCATTCGGGCAAGCAATAGGTGTAGCAGCCCAGATAAAGGCAAATTCAAAATTATTTTCAGTTTTCTGTCAAGAACCAGGAATTCCAATAGTAAGAACAATTCTTGCAGATGCAAAAACAAAGATCCCTGGAAGAAAATCGATTCTAGTTGAGAAGGTAAACTAATTCTTGCAAGTGTATACTTTAGTGCAAAAACATTTAAAAAGTATTTTTTAATTCTAACTAGTATACTACTAAAGACTACATTATCTCAAAAAATTGAAGTGATATAAAATGCAAGCAATAACATTAATGCCAGCAATAAATACACCTTCTGCAGATGCTTATATCCCAAAAAGAGACTTCGCAGTTGCCAGTCCAAGAGTAGATGTTCCTGTTATTCAAGTAATCAATCCTGTTTCTGTTGTTTCTTTAAGAGGTGCTACACTTTCTGGATATCGTTCTCATGTAGGTTATTCCACAGCCAATACAAGAGAATATCAAAGAGTAGTTCATGGTAAGCCAAGAAATGATAGAAATGATTTTGCCGCACTAAAAGGATTAGCTGAGCAAGCAGCAATATTCTCTCTTGAAGCTAGGCCTGATGAACTAGATATGATAAAAAAAGCTCTTGGCTTGAAGCTAGGAGATGAAGCCTATGTTTTCAGTGCAGATGTCCATAAATCTGGGGTAGATAATGACAGAATGACTGTTTTTGTGAGAAACAGACAAGATGGGGCTTTAAGAAAATATTCCTTGCCAAAAGAGCAAGTCAGAAGAAATGGTTGGAGAAAGTTTTTGCCAAGTTGTTTTTATGATGGTTGTTTAGATGAATCAGTTCTCTCTAGAACTGGAGAAGGGGCTCCTAAAGATCATTCTATTTTTTCCAGCTTAGTAGATCCAACAAATCCACAAGGTGGAGTGGTTGTCTATAAGAACGGCGAAATCTATGTTATGCCCTCTCAAGGATATATACACTCGACAAACCAGCACCTTGGAGTAGAATTAGGCCCGCATTTTTTAGTTAGAGGAGGTTTGATGACTGTTGATGATGCTCTAAATGATTTTTTAAGTTCACAAACAAGAGCTCCAAAATATAAAACAGCAACTCCAAAAAGTTTCAGGTTTGTGGATAGAGATACTCGGCTTGAAGAAAGGCTTGAAACAGATGAAAGAGGAACAGGTGGAACAAAACTAGGTTCTAAAGAAGCAGGCAAAGAAATGAGCATGTTAAGAAATGCTAATCGTCCAGTTCGTAAGAGAAGATTTGGTCAGAGAGGAAATCTATTAAATGTTGTTCCAGAATTAGAATTAACTGAATCAAATTTTGATTTAAATGAAGATGGTTATGCAGTTGAAGGCTGGGATGAATATTCTGGAAGAGAATATAGTACATTTGATGATTCTACACTAATCTTTCAAGCAACACCAAAAAGAGCAGCTACTGTAAAAAAAGATCCTACCAAAAGGGTAAGATATCTTGAAAGAGAGGAAGAAAGAATCGCTAGAAGAAGAGATACGACCCTATCAAGAAGATTTGCTAGAAAATGGGTTTGGCTTCGAGATGAAGACGAATCAGTAATTACTGATGAGGATGGACATAATCGGGGCTATTATGAATTTCATCGCGGTGGAGCTCCAGATATCATAAAAGCAGATGACATGACTGATTCTGAAAGAAAATTGATTTATGAGTGGAGGCCATCAGTAGACTTCAAGATCAAGGGAGGAAGAGATCCCAAAAAGCCAGTCAAAGAATGGAAATTACAATTAGTAAAAGATTCTAGGCAAGCCTGGCAAAAAACTGCAAATCGTGATCCGCATTCAATAAGAACACAAATTGCTGTTGATTTAACAAGAGTAAATGCAACACTTGATAAATTTATTTCAGGATATGAACAATCTGTTGGAGTAGCAGAATCAAAACTTAAATATCTAAACAGATGCGCTTATCTTGCTTCACGAATAGGGATTATTCCAGAAGATGATCCTGCTTTTAAGATTCTTGCTGAAACACGAAGAACCATAGAAGAAGGAAAAGTCAGAGATAGTTTTTTCAGATTAAGAGATGCTACAGATTATTTAGTCAGAAGATTGGGTGTTCTTGATCCTTCTTTTAATGATCAAGTAAAACTAGACAAGATGAGAGTAAGAGTCGGAAATAAGGATTTTGATTGGTTAAGACAAATAATTGAGCATTATGCTGGTCCATTAACAAGAGAAATTCGTGCAGCATATGTTTACGGATCATTTGCAAGATATTCCCAAAGGCCTTATGAAGGCCCAAGTAAAGTGCCTCACGATATTGATGTTCTTATTGCAGCAAGAGATCCTAAAAGATTTATAAGAAACATAAGAAATCAACCTGCTTTCTACGCTTGGAAAGAGATTAATTTTATTGTAGTTGATTCAGAAAATCTTTTTCCTTATCTTCTTAATAACTCTACTCTAGACATATTTTTAGGAGAAGCCATATGTGTCTGGGGTGATCCTGAAGTTCCTATAGACAGTCATGCTTGGGCGAAGATGAAAGCTAGTGCAAGCTGGGCCTTGAAGCACAATATGATAAGAGGTAGTTTAGATCACTTAGTAGAAAATCCCAACATGTTTGATGGTAATCCAGAATTTTTAAGAGCGCTATTAAAGACTCCCAAATTAAATATAGAGAATGTAGCCTGCATTCAGTCAGATCAAAGGATGTTTGGAGGAGACTTATTAAGCAGAGTAGTTGATCAGAGATATGATGATCTTTTATCATCCACAGGATTAAGGGATCCAAGAAGAGCAGATCTTTCAGTAGTAGATGAATCTGTTGCCAGAACTTTATTGACTGATGCTTACTTAATCTCTAGAGCCCTAGTATGTAGGGTCTATCCTCAAACAGCCTGCGAAGAAGACTATAAACCAGTTGATCTTCAAAGATTGGTTGCAGAGATACAAAGAGAACAAGAAGGAGAAAGGGGATTTGTTGAAGAACCAGAAGAACAAGATTTTGCAGAAGTATTCTAGTTTTTTATCATCAAAAACTTTATAATATAGGTTTCTCTAATAAATAATAAAAAAAGAGATAAAATGGAAGTCCAAGAACTGATTAATGAGAGTTTTGAAGAAGAAGAGATGTATGACAAGAAAAAAGCAGAAGAAGAAAAAACAAAAGAAGAAGAGGTCAAGCCAGTTTCTCACGAATCAGTAGACAAGAGCAAGAATATATTATGGCTCAGAGAGATAAGAAAAGAAGACACGAACATAGTCGGTGGAAAAGGAGCAAATCTTGGAGAGATGTTCTCAGCTGATTTTCCAGTTCCAGATGCATATGTCATCACAGCACAGGCATTCAAAGAATTTTTCTCAAAAATCAGAAGTCAAGTCTTATCAATAATAAGTTCAATAGAATTCAACAATACTCCAGATTTAGAAGTAAAGGCAAAAAAAATAAGAGATCTTGTTGTGGAGACAGACATGCCAGAATATCTTGAAGAAGATATAAAGAATTCTTACATTGAATTGAGCAAAGACAAATCAGGATCTGGATTATTCAGGATATCAGAACCTGTTTTTGTTGCTGTAAGAAGTTCAGCAACAGCAGAAGACATGGCAGATGCAAGTTTTGCTGGACAACAAGAAACTTTCCTTAATATGAAGGGCGTTGAGCAGGTTCTTGATGCTGTAAAAAAATGCTGGGCTTCCCTATATACTGCAAGGTCATTATTTTATAGGTATAATAATCATATTTCAGAAGAAGATATTCTTATTGCTGTAGTTGTCCAAAAGATGGTTAATTCTGAAAAAGCTGGTGTCATGTTCACTATAAATCCCCTGACAAACAACAAGAACCAGCTTGTCATTGAGGCGGTCTTTGGCTTAGGTGAAGGAATTGTGCTGGGCATGATCGAGCCCGACCATTTTGTTGTTGATAAGAATACAGAGCAAGTTCTAGAAAAAAGGATTGGCATGAAAAAATTAGCTTACACAAGAGACTCATCAGGAAAGACAGTGAAAAAACAACTTCATGATGCTTTTGTCGAGAAAGAAGTTCTCTATCCCCATGAATTAAAAGCCCTTATCAGGGAAGCAAAAAAAATTGAGGAACATTATGACTTTCCACAGGATATTGAATATGCTTTTGAAAATGGAGATTTGTACATAACACAATCAAGGCCGATAACAACCTTGAATAAGAATGTTTCAGAAAATAAGGAAAAGATTTCTGGAAAAGTCATCCTAGATGGCTTGGCTGCTTCTCATGGAACAGCTTCTGGAAAAGTAAAGATAATCCATGATCTATCTGAACTATACAAGATTCAATCAGGTGATGTTCTAGTCACTAAAATGACAAATCCAGATATGGTTGTTTCTATGCAAAAAGCGATTGCTATAGTCACAGATGAGGGTGGCGCAACATGTCATGCAGCAATAGTCTCGCGAGAACTAGGCATCCCTTGTATTGTAGGGACAAAAAAAGCAACATCTGTTCTTAAAGAAGGGCAGATAATCACTGTAGATGGGACAAATGGAAAAGTCTATTCAGGAGATTCCTCTTCCTCTAATTTGCCAATTAATTCTAATACTTCTGGACAACAAATGAATAATACTCCTAATGCAAATTTACACTTAACCCATAAACCTGGTCAGCCGCTAGTCAAAGTAAATTGTGACTTGCCTGAAGTTGCTCAAAGAGCAGCTGCTACTGGTGCTGATGGTGTTGGACTTGTAAGAATAGAATTTATAATAGCTGAAGGAGGAATTCATCCAGCAGGTTATCTAAAAGAAAACAAACTTGAGGATTATTCAAGATTATTAGCTGAAAAAATAGGGAAGATTGCAGAAGCATTTAAAGACAAGCCAGTCTGGATCAGGACTTCTGACATAAGAACCGATGAATACAAAACACTGAAAGGAGCTGAATCTGAACCTAAAGAAGATAATCCCATGCTTGGTTGGCACGGCATCAGAAGAAGCTTAGATCAACCAGAAATCCTAGAAGCAGAATTCAAGGCAATAAAGATGATTCATGATAAAGGATTCAAGAATGTAGGAGTGATGCTTCCATTCGTGATTAGAACAGATGAAATAAAAAAAGCAAAACAGATATGCAAAAAAATAGGATTAGAGCCAAGAAAAGATTTAGAATTCGGAGTTATGATTGAAACTCCCGCAGCTTGCATGAAAATAGACGAATTCTGCAAAGAGGGGATTGATTTTATCTCATTCGGGACAAATGACTTGACTCAATTGACTCTTGGAATTGACAGGAACAATGGAATGTTAGCTTCAAGATTTTCTGAATTGCATTCAGGAGTATTGAAATTGCTTGAATATGTCATAAATGAATGCAAGAAATACAATGTAAAGACATCAATCTGCGGACAGGCAGCTTCTAATCCAAGAATGGTCAAGTTTTTGAAAGAAAAAGGCATAACAAGTATTTCTGCTAATATAGATGCTGTCCAAGAAATAATGAGCATAGTTTATGCATAAGTTATCCAAACAATTCTAGAGAACTTCGCACTTCGTTTGATTGTTAAGTTTGTTTATTTTAGACTTACAGATGCCATGCAATGTAATCTATTAAATCCAAAAAACTTTTATATTCCAAATTACCTCTTCTTTCATGAAAGAAGAGGAAGCTGTACAGAAAGGCATTGATATTGAGAAATTGAAAGAAGAGCAAAGGAAATTAGCAAAGACCCTTGAGATAAAAGACACTTTTGATTTTTCTAATTGTCAGAGATATGCAGCCATTGTTGTAGAATCCCTGAAAAATCGAGAACTAATTGCTTCAGTAGCTGTTCTTGATGAGGATATGAAATTGATTGAAGACAAATATATTATGAAAATGCCGAAATTTCCCTATATTCCTGGATTTAGAGCATATCGAGAACTTCCGATAATGCAAGCAGTTTATGAAAAACTTGAAGAACAACCTGATGTCATCTTTATTTTAGGGCAGGGAATATCCCATCCTCAAGGCCTAGGCATTGCTAGTCATCTTTCTTTAGTCATAAACAAGCCAGTAATTGGGATTACACAAAGCCTTATGCTTGGAGAAGAAAAAAATGATGATATCATACTTGGAAAAAAGATTGTTGCCAAAAAGATGAAAACAAAACAAGAATCCCGGCCAATTTATGTTTCTCCAGGAAATCTCATTTCATTAAAGACCGCAATTGAAATAACAAAAAAATGTTTGCGTGACCCTCATAAATTGCCTGAACCAGTTGTTGAAGCAAGAAAGACAATTGCGAGAGTGAAGAAAGAATTGGATCTCTAGGTAAGTTTAAAATAAGTCTTTTAAGTTAAATCTAAGCAATGTGCCAAGCATCTACTTATCGATGATGCTCGTGCTTATTGTCAAAAATCGTTTTATCACATACCTCTCAAAGGCGAGATTTATTCTGCTTTAAAATCAAACACTCGGAGATACTGCCATAATCTATCAGGAGTCATGATTTTCATTCTTTCTTTGATATCAACAAATTGGAAAGACTCAACCATCCTGACTTCATTCACTCGCCGCATATAAAATAATGCAAAGAAAATTCTTAATAATCCTGAAAGCAGGAATATTCCTAAGAATATCGAAATTCCAAAAACAAGATCTGCCTGGCTTGCTAAGAAACCAGCTAGTGTAGCTCCAATAAATGTTCCTATACTTGAGATAAAATTGAAATATGAAGTACATAATGCCATTCTCTGTCGTGTCACAGCATCATAGATGAAATTGCTCTGTGTCAATCTGTAACCTGCAAAAACAAATCCAGAATAGAATTCAATAAACACTAAGAAAGGAACTAATCCAGCTGCATGATTTTTGAATAAGAAAAATGAGAAGAACCAGCCTAGCGGAACTAGAGGAGTCAAGAAAGCAGTTATTTTCAGAGTTTTAACATTTCCATATCTATCTGCAAATTTTCCCCATAATGGCATGAAAATAAAATTACTTATAATTGAGCTTACTGTGATTATTGTAAAAGTTGCATAACTGAATCCCAGTTCATTCAGCATATAGACCGCAAAAAATGGGCTAGCCATATTGATTGCAAAATCTAATAAAGCAGAAGCAATAACAAATCTTCCGAAATTATTATGCCTCATCTTCTTTATGAACTGCAATAAAGAGAAATGATAATCTTTTTCAATGCTTAGTTCAGGTTCATATTTTTTTCTTAATAATTGTGAAGAGATTAATCTAGCAAAGAAGCAGATTCCAAATAATATGAAGAACCCAATGAATACTTTAGTTTGTTTAAAATGATCAAGTAAAAAACCACCGCCTAGCATCGCTATTAAGGAAATAAATCCTATTATCTTGCTTCTCATGCCAAAATAAACTCCGCTCTTATCCGGATCAACAAGATCCTTCATCCAAGAACTCCAGACAGGAGCATAAAAAGAGCCGATTGCAGTGAGTACAGTATAGATGATTATAAGATAAATTATTGAAATTGTTGTTCCTGCTCCCCAAAAGTAGAACAAGACT
>Ga0233423_10000748_pt1 | contig 16578 bp, 16 predicted proteins | sample Watercolumn_Mata_FD_180713 | JGI IMG/M metagenome (GOLD analysis project Ga0233423, IMG submission 180713) | Freshwater microbial communities from Lake Matano, South Sulawesi, Indonesia - Watercolumn_Matano_2014_112_MG | ecosystem: Environmental > Aquatic > Freshwater > Lake | place: Indonesia...
TGCATGTGCACAGCCGACCGGAGGTCATTCGGCCGGACTGTTGCCCCATGCCTGCATTCCGCAAGGACTACTTCAAATTGTCAAGGTGCTTTCGCCCCCTCAGGGGGGATTGTGAACCATGCCGAAATCGGCAATCGGCAATCCCTTACAGGCAAGGAGCGAGCATGAACATACGCGGTCGGACGATACCACTGTCCCAGAGGCAGCTCTACCTGGCCCTGGTCGTCATCATCGTCATTCTGCTGCTGGCCTGGATTGTCGCCGTAGGACGGCTCTTGCTACCGGAGCGCTTCGCCTCCCGGTGGGTCACCCCATGGAGCCAATTCCAGCGCGCCAGGGTTGTCCCGTCCCTGGCCTTACGCCCGCTGGCCGGTGAGGCGGATCGCCCAATTATCGATCAGGCCCTGCGCGAGGGGGAGCCGGAGACGGCCTACGTCGCTCTCCTGAGCAGCCAGGACATTCCTCCCCAGGAGCAGGTCGAAAGCCTCATCCGCCTGGGACAGAGGTATGCTGAGGACAATGATCGCGCCAAGGCCAAGCTGTGCTATCAGGCGGCCAGTCTGCTGGTCACCTTGAGCGCCGCGCCGTTCGACTCCGACAAGGCCAGCGCCTACATCCAGATCGGCAAGGCCCTGCTGGAGATCGGTGAGAAGGTCGAGGCTGAGCGCAACTACGACTATGCCTACGTGCTGGCGCGCTACGGCCCTTTCCTCAAGGATACCCAGGCCGTCTTCGTGCTGGAGACGCTGGCTTCGGAATACACGGGCCTGGGGCGGACGGTGAAGGCGCAGGAGTGCGAGATTGGCCTGAACGGCCTCTCCTCGGCCACGCCGCTGCCGGCGGTGGCCACTGTTCCGGCGCCCAACCCCGCTGCGCCTTCAGAGGAGATCACGACCGCTACTACCCGGCGGGTGCGCGCCGTCCAGCGCCTGATCAACAGCCTGGCCGGCCGCAAGGATGCCCAGGAGCAGGCGCGCCAGTCCCTGGAGGACGCCCTGAAGGCCGAAGACGACCTGCGGAGCTGGTTCTACGAGGATCGCCTGGCCGCGGCCAAGGAGGCTACGGAGAAGGCTGCGGTGGGACGCTCGCAGGTGGAGTGGCTGCTCCTCAAGCGGCAGGTGGCCCTGCAGGCGTACGGCCTCAGCATCGTTCCGGCCTGGGAGAAGCAACTCAAGGAGATCGAGTCCAGCCTGAACCGCGCCTACGAGGACTACTTCCTGGCTCGCCGGGAGCTGGTCACGGCCCTGCCCGATCCGCAGCAGGCGGCGCAGGGCAAGGTGGACCTCGTGCGGGAGCAGATTTTGCTGGGACGATTGGGGCTCTATCCCCGCCCGGACGAGGCGCGGCTGCTTTCTGATCTGGACCGCGCCACCATCGAGCTGATCTCGCTCAGCGACTATGGGCTCTACGTGGCCTTCCCCGCGCGCGGCGCCAACCCGGCCATCACCCTGGCCGATCTCTACGGCGCTTCCGGCGCGGCCCTGGTCTCTTTCCCCACCCTGCAGGCCACGCCGATTGCCCTGGCACCCACGGCCACGCCCTCGCCCGCCCGCCCGCCGCAGTCCACGCCAACAGCAATGATCACGCCGCTGCCCATGCCCAGCCCCACGCCACAGCGTACAGGCACGCCAGGGAACAATACACCCGCCGCGCCGCCAACCTCTACCCTGCCACCGCTACCCACGATACCAATATTACCTACGGTGCCACCGGTGGCCACCAACACGCCCTTCCCCACGGTCACACCCACGTCGCAGTTCAACTACATCGTGGACGGGTCGCCAAACATTACCCTGGAGGCCCTGCCTGACGACCGGCCGTTCCGCATCCACGGCAAGGTGCTGACCATGAACGGCGTGCCCGTGATCTACGGGGCCACGGGGGCCAAGATCATGGTCAAGATCACCTCCTGCTGCCCCACCTGGGAGGCCTACGTGGGTGATACCGACCTGCATCCCTTCCTCTGGGACAACTCCTACGAGTTCACCGTGGCGCGGGGGCAGTTCACGCTCAGCGTGGTGGATTGGCCGCGCACCAGCCAGGAGTGGACGGTGAACACGGACTTTCCGGCGTTCAAGGGCAAGGTGGACGTGGAGCTGAACTTCCGCATGACCAGCCCCGGCATCCCCACGCCAGGGACGCCGTTGCCCACGAACACGCCCACTGTGACCATCACGCCCACGCCCACGAACACCAAAGCCCCCACGCCTACACCCACGCCCTTCGACTACTATTGGGAGCCCAATGACACCTTCGAGCAGGCTACCTCGATTACGCCGGGTTCTAATCCGAACAATCCTACCACTTACATTGCGGCGATCAGCAGGGCCACTGACGTGGATTTCTACAAGTTCAATGTCCCCAGCCCATCCAGGTGGGCCCATATCGCCCTAACCCGCCTGCCGCAAGACTACGACCTGTACCTCTACGACAGTAACAAGACTCTCGTGGACTACTCCATCAACGGCGGTCTGGCTGGCGAGAACATCACGCGCACCCTGCCGTCTGGACTCTACTACATCAAGGTTTCCAGCGCCAGTGGCGGCTACGACTATCGCCCCTACACCTTACAGGTAACACTGACCACTGCGGCGCCTTCCCCGTCAGCTTCTGGGCAGACTCTGCCTGTTGGGTCGTTGGCCGTTCTCACCAGGCCATCTATCATTGCCGCCGGCGATGGCCCTGCGTTGGCCCTGGACCGTTTCCGTCGTCTCCCGCAGACGGCCAGCATCGGGCTTGACGCTATCCGGCGTAGCCCCCTGAACCCGCCAATCCGCCGTCTGTAATCGAAAACCATCGCAGGGGCCTTGACATTTGACGATATTTGCGGTAATATTATGACAAGAGCACCAGGCGGCTAGAGTTTGGCTGCTCTGACGGCAAAATCCCCCACGTGAGGAGATGGTGTCCGTGCTATCAGGTCGTACTGCCGGAAGCGTGACCCCACGCAAGTTCATCACGATCTTCGTGGCCACCGTGCTGGCGTACCTGTTGCTCAGCAATGCCTGGACCAATCTGCTGCAGCCCGCCTTGCGGCTTATCGAGGAGAAGCAGCAACTCCAGGTGACGATTGCTCAGCTCGAGGGTGAGCAGCGGAAGTTGCTGGCTTTGATTGAATACCAAAAGACTACGGCCTACGTAGTCGAGATGGCCCGGCAGGTGCTGCTGATGGCCTGGCCGGGCGAGCGCATCATTGTGCCGCTGCCGCCAGCGGAGCGTCCTTCGGAGCAGAAAGCTCCCAGCGAGAAGGGCCAGACTCAGCCGCCTTCTCTGTGGCGGCAGTTCCAGAATTGGCTATTTGGTGGGCCTTAGCGAATTTTCGTCGCTAAAACGCTTGACTTTGCCACGCCGATGGTGTATAATCCAGGGTGACGCGGGGTGGAGCAGTGGAAGCTCGTTGGGCTCATAACCCAAAGGTCAGTGGTTCGAATCCACTCCCCGCTACCAATTGGCTCATGGCCGATAGCAGATGGCTGCTCGCCCCCTGCTATCGGCTATTCTTTGCCCGGCGGCGTAGCTCAGAGGTAGAGCGGACGGCTCATAATCGTTAGGTCACTGGTTCGAATCCAGTCGCCGCCACCAGTTCGTGACACCACATGGCAAACCCGCTGGGGTTTGCCATTTTTGCTATATCCTGGCGAAGGTTCTGAAACCTTCGCCAGGATAACCTGCGCTATGCTCATCGCCCAGGTACGCGCGACTATCCAAGAACAGGGGCTCTTTCGCCCCGGCGAGACTGTGGTCGTTGCCGTCTCCGGCGGCCCGGACTCGCTCTGCCTGCTGCACGTCCTGCGCCAGCTCCAGAGCGAGCTTGGTATCGCCCTGCACGTGGCCCACCTCGATCACGGCCTGCGCGGTGCAGAATCCGCCGCCGACGCCGCCTTCGTCGCCGGGCTGGCCCGGGATTGGGGACTGCCGGCCACCGTAGCGACCGCCGACGTGCGCGCCGTGCAGCAGGCGCAGCGCCTCTCCCTGGAGGAAGCGGCACGTTACGTGCGCTACGCCTTCCTGGCGCGGGTGGCAGCCAACGTGGGCACGTCCACCGTCGCTGTGGGACACACCGCCGATGATCAGGTGGAGACCATCCTCATCCACTTCCTGCGCGGGGCGGGTCTGGCCGGTCTGCGCGGGATGCTGCCCGCGCAGGAGATGGCCGTGCGCCCCCTGCGCGCCGATCTGTCTCCTGGCGAGCAATCGGCCGCGCCGCTCCGCCTGGTGCGCCCGCTGCTGGCGGTGACCCGCGCCGCAGTGGAGGCCTACTGCGCCGAGCACGGCCTGACGCCGCGCCACGATCGTTCCAACGAGGACGAGGCTATTTTGCGCAACCGCCTGCGCCGGCGGCTGCTGCCTGCCCTGGAGACCTACAACCCCAACCTGCGTGCCACCCTGCTGCGTGCCGCCCAGGCCCTCGCCGACGACTACGCCTATCTCCAGGCCGAGGTGGCACGGCTCTGGCCTGCCCTGGCCCAGGAGACGGCGGACGCTGTGGTCTTCGATCTGGCCGCCTGGCGAGGCTTGCCGCCGGCCTTGCAGCGGCATCTGCTGCGGGAGGCGGTGGCGCGGCGACAAGGCGGCTGGCAGGACGTGGGGGCAGGGCACATGGAAAAGGCCCTGGCCGTAGCCGGGAAGCGAGTGGGGGCCCAGGTAACGTTGCCTGGGGGTCTGCGTGTCGCCAGGAGCTACACCCACCTGATCGTTGGCCGGGCGACTGCCGCGCCAGTGCCGGTTGACCAGCCGCTCTTGACTGTAGAGCAGCTCCCCCTGGCCATCCCCGGCGTGACGCCCCTGCCCGGCTCGCCCTGGCAGGTGCAGGCCAGGGTCGTGGAGCGCACAGCGGAAGAGCTGCCGCCGCCCACGCCCTACGCCGTCACGATGGACCTGGACGTCGTAGGCAGCGATTTAGTGCTGCGGCGCCGTCGTCCGGGCGACAGATTCCAGCCCCTGGGGCTGGGCGGCTCCCAGAAGCTGCAGGACTTCTTCGTGGATCACAAGGTGCCGCGAGAGTGGCGCGACCTGGTGCCCATCGTGGCCACGCCGCGCCAGATTGTGTGGGTGGTGGGCCGTCGCCTGGACGCCCGCGCCCAGGTCACGGCGGCCACGCGGCGGTTGCTCACTCTGGTCTTCACACTGACTGGTAGCAATTCTTCTTGCGCTTTAGCGGCAGGTGAGGTATAATGATGACCGGTGGGGAGGGGAGCGTGTTCTACCAGACCTCGGAGAAGATGGTGGTCATTGCCAACACAGGGCCCCTCATATCGGCGCTGCAATGTGGGCGGATAGAGCTATTGAGGCGTTACTTTGCCATCATCTACATTCCACAATCCGAGTTGGCCGAGTTCGAGAGCCATAACGTGAAGGACGAGATTAAGGCGCTCCTCGACGAGGGTCTTCTGGTAGCTCAGGATCTAACGCCTGATGAGCAGGAGATTGCTAAAGACATTGCCAGGCAGATAGCAGGACATCCCCTCGCTAAGGTGAGGGACTACCAACATCACATCCCCGAGGCTGAGGCGATGGTGCTGGCAGCCAGGGAGGAGCTGGGCTGCGATGCTATCCTGTTAGATGAATTGGTAGCTAGAGAGGTAGCTCAAGCTCTGGGCTTGCCTGTGGCAGGGTTCGTGGCTGTCTTAATCAAGGCCCGCCTGGATGGGGTGCTGACCATTGAGGAGGTACAGAAAGCTCTCAAGACCTGCCAGCGAAAAGGCACACGTTACAGCGACGCGTTTATAGATGAAATCTATCGGCGATATGGAGGTGGTTGATTTAATGAAGAAGCGCATTCTGCCCCATGAGCCCGAAGAAGAGTTGCTACGGGCTTCTGACGTAGCCCAAGACCTGGCTGTGCTGGAGCAGGGACTAGCCAGACGACGGATAGAGTTCGAGGTGGGCAAGCGGCTACAGGTAGCCATCAGCGCATCAACCAAGCGCCTCATCAGTGAACTCGTCGCCCAAAAGGTCTGTCGCAGCGAGGAGGAAGTCATTGCTAGGGCAGTGAGAGCGTTCTATGTGGCTACCCTGCCCGCTGTTCAGGAAGGGGCTGCCCTTCAGACCATAGGTGGCTGACAGCATCTCTGCGGAAGCAGGCGGAAGAGCAGTTGAGGACATTGGGGGCAAGGTAGTTGACCCATTGCGCCAGCCCAAATCGTAGTTGACAGTAGGGGCTAAACAGGGTATAATACGCCCCGCAACATACCACCATCTGTGCAGGAGAATTGATGCCCAAGCGAACATACCAGCCCAAGCGTATCCCCCGCCGCCGTGAGCACGGCTTTTTGAAGCGCATGAGCACCCGTGGCGGGCGTCTGGTGCTCAAGACCCGGCGACTGCGCGGCCGTAAGCGGCTCACTGTCGTTTAGTCCTTCGTCTTTCGTCTTTAGTCCTTAGTCCTTCGTCTGTGCTGACCCTCGCCAGCTTTCGGATATGCAGCGGCCATACCGGCTGACCAAAAATGCCGACTTTCAAGCGGTACGGGACTTCAGGCGCTCCTGGGCGCACCCTCTGGTGGTGTTGGCCGCTCGCCCCAACGGGCTGGCGGTCACCCGCTTTGGCTTCGCCGTGGGCAAGCGCTTGGGCAACGCCGTCGTGCGCAACCGCCTGAAGCGTCGGCTGCGCGAGGCGGCGCGTCGGCAGCAGCCGCTCATCGTCCCGGGCTGGGATTTGGTGTTCATCGCTCGCCAGCCACTGCTGGTCGCCGACTTCGCCCAGATCGCAGCGGCCGTGGAGCAGCTTCTGCGCCGGGCTAAGCTGCTGTTGCCGGAGAAGCCAGCCGAGGCGGCTCCCATGCCGCCAGACGTGTCCTAAGCGCAGGATTGCCGGGCGTGGGAGCCCGGCCCGCTAGTTTTAGGATAGGTTCTAGGCAACCGCCGGAGTCGAGCCAGCTAGAAAGAATGAAGCCACTTGTTTTGGCGTTGATTCGCCTTTATCAGAACACGATCTCCAAGGTTCTCCCGCCGAGCTGTCGTTTCTATCCTTCCTGCTCCCAGTACGGCTACGAGGCGGTGAGCAAGTACGGCGTGCTCAGAGGAGGCTGGCTGGCAGTGAGGCGCCTGGCGCGTTGCCATCCCTTGAATCCGGGCGGTTACGACCCGGTGCCGTAGGTGCATTGCAGATTTCAGATTTTAGACTTCGCCCTGAGAGCCTGCCCTGAACGCAGTGAAGGGACTCAGTCCGAAGGATTGCCGATTGCAGTCTGAAATTGCCAGTCTCAGTGGATCATAATTTAGCAGCAGAGCGGGCTCCCACGCCCCGATACATTGCGGATTTGGAGATGTATCGGGGCACGCCTGCGGGCTGGCGGCATAGGAGCCGCCTTAGCTATCAAACTGTGATCTGCTGAGTCTCAGAAGTGCTATTTGTGTAGCGAGGAGGTTTGCGTCTTTGCCTAAGAAGAATCTGTTCCGTATGCTTGGCATCCTGGTGATTGTGGGCTTTGTCCTGGTGGGCTGCGCCCCGCTACCCACGGCCACACCAGTGCCGCCATCGCCAATGGGACCGGCCGAGGTCACGACCCCTGTGCCGTCCGCGGCCCCCGCAGGTCTTGGAAACCCGTTTGATATCTTCAAGCCCTTGATCATCCAGCCAGCCACCGAGCTGCTGAAGTTTCTGTACGGGCTACTGGGCAGCTACGGCCTGGCCATCATTGCCTTCACGATCATTATCCGGGTCGTCCTGACCCCCTTGATGATGCAGCAGGTGCGTTCCCAGAAGGCCATGAGCGCCCTGCAGCCGTACTTGCAGGAGATTCAGAAGAAGTACGCCAAGGACAGGGAGAAGCTGAACCAGGAGACGATGGCCCTGTACAAAGAGGCTGGGGTCAACCCCCTGGGCGGTTGCCTGCCACTGCTGATTCAGATGCCCATCCTGGGCGGACTCTACTACGCTCTCCTGAACCTGTCCACGACACCAGAGTTTCGGGCGCCCTTCCTGTGGCTGCCAAACCTGGCCGAGAAAGAGGGGGTTCCTTACATCCTCATCATCATCATGGTGGCCTCCCAGTTTCTCTACCAGCGCATCATGACGCCGCCTACGCCCGCAGCCGATCCGCAGCAGCAGGCCACGAACCGCATGATGCAGTTCATGCCCCTGCTCTTCGCCGTGATGTTCATCAATTTTCCCTCGGGGATTGTTCTCTACTGGGTGGCGACCAACATCGTCAGCATCGTGCAGCAGTATATTATCATGCGCCTGACGCCGGAGCCGGCCCCGGTGACGATTTCCCTCACGGAAAGCCGGCCACAGCCGGTGACTATCTCGACCCCGGCCGAGCGCCCTACGCTGGGTGAGGCCTTCCGCCGCTTGCTGGGCGCGCCCCAGCCGGTCGCAGAGACTAAGCCGGCGCCGCCGCCCAAAACCACCAGCGCGTCCACTCCTACGAAGCCCTCCCGACCCAGGAAGAAGAAAAAGCGCTAGCGGGCGGGACTGGCTCGATCCAGTGATCACAGGAGGAGAACGAAAGGACTTGATGGAGAGCATCGAGATAAGCGCCCGCACGGTGGAGGCCGCCATCGAGGAGGCACTGGCCCGGCTGGGTAAAAGGCGAGACGAGGTAGAGGTCAAGGTTCTGAAGGAAGGCTCCCGGGGTATCCTGGGCATCGGCGCCGAGGAGGCGCGGGTACTGGTGAGCGTCCTGCGCGCCCTGCCTGCACCAGTCGCTGTTCCCCCGCCCCCGCCGCCCCCCACCCCTTTGCTGGCTCTGACGCCCGTGGCCGCTGAGGAGGAAGAGCCCGTTACTCAGGCGGTGGAGGAAGTCGCCCCGGCCACGCGCGCAGAGATCGCCGCGAAGGCGCAAGAGGTGGTGACCAATCTCCTGCACGGCATGGGCATCGGGGCCACGGTAGCCCTACACCAGCCAGAGCCGCAAGCCCCAGAGGACGCTGAGGCCCTGGAGAACGTTATCGTGGACGTCACCGGTGACGACCTGGGCATCCTTATCGGGCGGCGGGGGGAGACGCTGGCCTCCTTGCAGTTCATCACCAACCTCATCGTCAACAGGCAGGTGCGGCCGCAGCGGCGCATCATCGTGGACGTGGAGCATTATCGCCTGCGCCGGGAGGCGACGCTGCGTGGGCTGGCCCTGCGCATGGCCGAGCGGGTGCGTTATACCCATCAGGCGGTCACGCTGGAGGCCATGCCCCCCAACGAGCGGCGCATCGTCCACTTGACCCTCAAGGACAGCCCTTACGTCGCTACCCAGAGCTTCGGCGAGGGCGAGGCCCGGCGGGTGGTCATCTCGCCCAAGACCTAGCGCGGCCTCTGGCCGCAACCAACTTCATAGCTGTCATTGCGAGCGTAGCGAAGCAATCTCTCTCGTTGCGCAACCGAGAGATTGCTTCGCCCCGATACTGCCAGTTTTAGTGATGTATCGAGGCTTCGTCGCCCAGCTCCTGCTCAGAAACTTCAGCTTTTGTCACTCTGAGCGCAGCGAAGAGTCTCGCCCCCACATGGGCTGAGATGCTTCGCTGCGCTCAGCATGACAGTTTTTGTGACACGCGCATACCGCCGAGGCGGTATGGAGTTCTCGCAATGACTCACAACTGTTGCGGGGTAATAGTATAACGTCGTATCCCGCCTCAACCAACGTAGGACACAAAATCAGCAAATCGGTCCAGCCACAATCTGCCGATTTGCTGATTTGTTGATTTGCTGCTTTGCTTACCTGCCCTGACTTCCTGGTCATCGGCCACATCACCAAGGATTTGCTGGCCGATGGCCGCTTCACCATCGGTGGTACGGTCACCTACTCCTCGCTCACGGCCTGCAATCTGGGGCGAGAGACGGGCATCGTCACGCGGGCCGATCCGGCCCTCGATCTGGGGCGCTTCGCCACCTGCGGCATCACTGTGCATCGCCTGCCCTCGCCGGTGACTACCACCTTCGAGAACATTTACCTCGACGGCACACGCTACCAGTACATTCGCGCCGTCGCCGCCCCCATCGTTCCCGCCGACGTGCCCGTCGCCTGGCGTGCCGCCCCTATCGTCCATTTGGGGCCTTTGGCTCAGGAGCTGAGCCGGGACATGCTCGCCCTGTTCGATCAGGCCCTCATCGGCGTGACGCCCCAGGGGTGGATGCGCTGCTGGGACGGGAGCGGGCTGGTGCGACCGGTGCCCTGGGCCGAGGTGGAGGAGATCCTGGCGCGGGCCGACGTGCTGGTGTTCAGCGAGCATGACGTGGCTGGGGACGTGGCCACCATTCACCGCTACGCTCGCCTGGCGCGCATCATGGTGGTCACGCAGGGGCATCGTGGCTGTACGGTTTACGTGCGCGGCCAGCACCCGCACCATTTCCCGGCCTTCCCCGCCCACGAGCTAGACCCCACCGGCGCGGGGGACGTGTTCGCCGCTGCTTTCCTGATCAAGCTGCGCCAGACCGGCGATCCTTACCAGGCGGCGCGCTACGCTAACTGTGTAGCCTCGTTTGTGGTGGAGACGCCGGGGGCCACGGCCCTGCCCACACCGGAGCAGGTGGCGGCCAGGATAGCCCGCGGCCACGGTAGCAGGTAAGACCTTACAGGTCTGGGGCACTGAGGGGATGCTATGACGACGCGCATCTACGCCCTGGCTAACCAGAAGGGTGGTGTGGGCAAGACGACCACGGCCATCAACCTGGGGGCCTGCCTGTCCGCCGCCGGCAAAACCGTGCTTCTCATAGATGTGGACCCGCAGGCCAACGCCACCAGCAGCCTGGGCTACGACAAGAACAAAATCAATCCCTCCATCTACGACGCCATCGTCGGGGAGACGCCGCTGGATCAGGTCGTCATTGTGGGGCGCTGCCGGGGGCTGGACGTCGTGCCCGCCAGCCTGGCCCTGGCCGGGGCGGAGGTAGAGCTGGTGAACATGATCGCCCGGGAGCGTCGCCTGGAGCGCGCCTTGCGCCCCCTGGCCCCCTTCTACGATTACATCCTCCTGGATTGTCCGCCCTCCCTGGGTCTCCTCACGGTCAACGCCCTCACCGCCGCCCGGGGGGTCTTGATTCCCCTGCAGTGCGAGTATCTGGCTCTGGAGGGCCTGACGCATCTCCACCGAACCATCAGGCTGATTCGCGATGGCCTCAATCCCAGCCTGCGCGTCTTTGGCGTGCTCATGACCATGTTCGATCCTCGCCTCAACCTGGCCCAGCAGGTGGTGGAGGAAGTGCAGCGCCATTTCCCCCGCGAAGCCTTCGAGACGATCATCCCGCGCACCGTCCGCCTCTCCGAGGCCCCCAGCTTCGGCAAGACCATCCTGGAGTACGACCCCGCCGGCCGCGGTGCCCAGGCCTACCAGGCTCTGGCCGAGGAGGTAATGGCGAGGGGGTAAACGTGTTGCGTGTTCCGTGTTCCGTTTTCCATCACGCAACACGCAGCACGCAACACGCACCACGTGTGGAGGTTCCCATGCCCAAGCCCAAAGGTGGCCTCGGCCGGGGGCTGGAGGCGCTGATCCCCATCGGCCCGGCCCCCGGCCTGCTGGAGGTCGCTGTAGACAGCATCGTCCCCAACCCGCGGCAGCCGCGGCAGGCCATTGACCCCGCCAGCCTGCAAGAGCTGGCCGACTCCATCCGCGCCCACGGCCTGCTCCAGCCGCTGGTCGTCACGGCCCTGCCTGCCGCCGAGGGCGGGCCAGGGGAACGCTACCAGCTCATCGCCGGCGAGCGGCGCTGGGCCGCGGCCAGGCTGGCCGGATTGGCTACCGTGCCCGTGCTGGTCAAGGAGGCCACGCCCCAAGAGACGCTAGAGCTGGCCCTGGTGGAGAACCTGCAACGCGCCGACCTGAACCCCCTGGAGGCGGCGGGGGCCTATCGCCAGCTCATCGAGGAGTTTGGCCTGACGCAGGATCAGGTGGCCGATCGGGTGGGCAAGAAGCGGGTCACCGTGGCCAACACCCTGCGCCTGCTGAACCTGCCGGAGGCGGCCCAGGCCAGCCTGGCGGCGGGGGAGATCAGCGAAGGACACGCCCGGGCGCTCCTGGCCCTGCCGGGCGAGGCGCCGCAACTGGCGGCTCTGAAAGTGGTGGTGGCCAGGGGGCTCTCCGTACGCCAGACCGAGGAGCTGGTGCGGCGGCTACAGCAGAGCCGGGCCGCGCCGGAGGCGGTGGCGCGGCGCATTGTGGACGCCCAGACGCAGGCCCTGGAGGACGATTTTCGGCGCACCCTGGGCACCAAGGTGGAGCTGGTGCGCAGCAAGAAGGGCGGCAAGCTGGTGATCCACTTCTATTCGGAAGAGGAGCTGGAGGGCATCTACCAGGCCATCGTGCGGCGCTGACCTAACCCCCTGCCCCTTCCCTGCCAGGGAAGGGGAGACCACAAAAAGACTTCCGAAGTCTCGCAGACTTCGGAAGTCTTAGGTACTACTCCTCACCACCAAGGCACCAAGACACCAAGTTTTCTTTTGTGCTTCGTGTCTTGGTGCCTTTGTGGTTCAATTTAGCGTAACTGCAGCACTAGAGCAGCGAGTAGACCAGCCAGCCACCCAGGACCAGGAAGAAGATGGCCGTGGTCAGCTTCACTGCTCCCATGTGCCGGTCCAGAAAATCGCCCAGTTGCCGGGTGGTGGTGCCGTAGAAAGCCAGCAGGAAAACAATCACCAGCGGCAGCACGAACATGAGGTTGTACAGCGTCAGGTAGAACAGGGCATTGGCCCGCAGCTCCGGCATCTGCGCCACGAAGAGAATGGTGGGCAGGTACACCTGGCCGGTGCAGACCACCTCCAGCGCCGCCACCACCGCACCGATGCCCAGCGCCGCCAGGGCGTAAAGCACAGTCGTCTGCCACTTGCTGGTTTGCCGGATCATCCGGTGCACCTGCTTCTTCAGGAACTTGGGAAGCTGCAGCGTCATTTCCTCCGCTCGCCCCTGGCGCACCTTGACGTAGTCGGCGAGGCTGATGGCGGCCAGGAGCAGGCACATCACGGCGATGATGGCGTACAAGACCTTGGCCAGGACGCTGATGAAGCTCACAGTTTGTAGAAAAGCCAGCAGCCCGGCGCCGATGAGCAGGTGCGCGGCAAAGACGCCGAAGGTGAAGGCCAGGCCCACGGCCAGGATCTGCCGATTCTTGAGCCCGGCGAAGGCCAGGTAGGAAATCAGGAAGATGATCGTGGCGAAGCCGCAGGGGTTCAGACCTTCGATCAGGCCGGCGCCCAGCACGGCCAGCGGACTGAGATGGCGAAAGCGCTCCAGGATGACGTTGCGCCCCTGCTCGATGTCTACCCCTTCCCAGGGCGGCGTCGTCCCCTGGCCACGGTACTTCTCCACCAGCGCCTGCAGGTTAGCGGCGTTGGCCGCCTCGCCCACCAGATAATCGCTGCCCACAAAGATCATAGGCGTGACCAGGTGCTTCTCTTCCGGCACGCCGTATTTCTTGGAGAGGACCTCGTTCAGGGCTTTGTTGTCCGCCGTGGCGATGTCGAACTCCTTGACCAGCAACTCCGGGTGCTTGCCCTTCAGGTAGTTCAGGTCGTAGCTGGTGCGATCGCAGGTCTGGCAGCCGGTCTTGTAAAAGTAAGCCAGGTACACCGTCTGCGCCGAGCTGGCCGACGTCGGCGCGCTGGGAGCTACGGGCTGGTCGTTGCTGGGGAAGTCCACACCGCCCTGCGCCAGGTATTTGTCGATTAGGGCGGGCAGCCGCGTGCGGATGGCCGCCTCGCCCACCAGCACCTCCTGGCCGATGAAGATCTCCGGGAAGTCTGGCGCGGACACGCCGTAGAGCTTCTCCAGCTTGAGCATGACCTCGTAGTTGGCGGCGGTGGAGATCTCAAAGCCCCGCACCTCCAGGTTGCTGCCGTACCTGGCCTGCAGCGGAGGGAGAACCTCGTTCAGGACCACCTGGCAGTGGCCGCACGTGTCCGTGTAGAAGATGAACAGCCGCACCGGCCCGGCCGCCTGGGCCGTCACGGCAGCGACCAGCCAGACGATGAGTAGCGTAATGGTGAAAACCCGACGCAGCAAGATATGCTCCTCCTAGCTGTATCTCGAGCTGGCAAATAGCCGGCCTGCTAAGGTTCGTAGTGCGCACTTGTAGTGCGCTTCCAGGCGCTCAAGCCCCGATACATTGCTTCGCTTGGTGATGTATCGGGGCAAGCGCCCACTACGAACCGGATTTGTGCTCTACCGAGCATGGGGATCAGGGCGAGTTTTTCATTTCTTCCTCGATGACTGGTTTCAGCTCAGCAAAGGGAAGGAAGCCGGGGATCATTTGCAGGTTGACGAAGATGGTCGGCGTACTCTCGACACCAGCCTCCTCTCCAAGCTGAGTGGAGGCCAGGACAAAAGTGCGATATTTCCGGCTATCGAGGCACCGGCCAAAGGCAGTCATATCCAGGCTCAGTTTACGGGCGAAGCCATCCAACTGCTCCCGGCTGTGAGCCTCTCCCACAAAGCTCTCGAACAAGAGATCGTGGTAGGCCCAGAACTGCCCCTGATCCTGAGCGCAATGAGCCGCCTCCGCCGCCAGGAGCGCCGGCTCGCCGTGCACGATAAAGTCAATAAAGATGATCTGCACCAGGCCGGTAGTGACGTACTCTTTCTCGACCTCGCGTGCCGTCTCCGTGGCGAAACGCGCACACCACGGGCAGAGGAACTCCGAAAACTCGATGATAAACACCTTGGCCTCCGGCGAGCCTTTGCTGGGCAGCTCCTCCGGCACGGCGATGGGCGTGGGACTGGCCGCCGGGGTGGGGGCCGGGGCACTCTGGGTAGGGCTAGGCTTGGTCGGTGTCGCTGATGCCACAAACTGCTTGGTGGGAGTTGGCGGTGTGGAAGGAGCACAGCCGAGCACAAGCCCCAGCAACAAGACGATGGCCGTCCCCTTCAGCCACCACGCTCCAAAATGCCTTCTCTCCTGAGAGCAGGATGCAGCTTTCTTCACGATCTTCACTCTCCTGACAATTGTATCTCGAAGAGCATATCCGAATATCTTGTAGCATCGGGCCTCGTGCCCGTCAAGAACGCCCACGAGGGATTTTGTTGAAAAACGGCTTTTCGAAGGGACGGTGCCCCACTGGGTGGCTCTGGAATCCCGAACTTGTTCGGGCGTCTCCCACTCGGCAGCCAGAAGGCGCCTCAACAAGTTGAGGACACCCCACCGCTGGTCATTTTTCGACAAAGTCACGAGGGGCTAAGCTACCAGTTTGCGAATAGGCTCTCAGAAAATCTGCTCTGGCCAGTCCAGCAGCATCACCCGCACCCGGCTGCCGGGAGCCAGCGAGGTGGCATCCTCCGGGATGATGGCCAGCCCGTTGGCTTTGGCCATGCTGGTCAGGATGCCGGAGCCCTGCTCGCCCGTGAGCCGTGCCGTGTAGCCGCCATCCTCTTTCTGTACGATCACGCGCACGTAATGGCGGCGTCCATCCTTGTGCGGGATGGCGTCCAAAAGCGTGGCCTCCACCTCCGGCCGGCGGAAATGCTTCTGGCCCAGCATCTGCAGAATCGCCGGCCGGGCGAAAAGCTCGTAGGAGACCAGGGAGGAGACCGGGTTGCCGGGCAATCCCAAATGGGGCACGCCCTTGATGTGGCCGAAGGCCAGGGGCTTGCCCGGCTTCATGCGCACCCGCCAGAAGGTGATCTCACCCTCCGTGGCCAGGACGGTCTTGACCACGTCGAAATCGCCCACGGACACGCCGCCGGAGGTGAGCAGCAGGTCGGCACCTTTGCTCAGGCCGTGGCGAATCTTGGCCGTGAGCTCGTCCAGACGATCACGGGCGATGCCCAGCAGGAGTGGCACGCCACCATCACGCTGCACGGCCGCGGCCAGGGTGTAGTTGTTGGAGTTGCGAATCTGGCCTGGGCCGGGCTTCTGCTCTATCTCCACCAGCTCGTCGCCGGTGGCCAGGATAGCCACGCGTGGACGGCGCGGGCAGAGCACCGTCGCCCGCCCCACCGAGGCCAGCACGCCGACCTCGGCCGGGCGCACCACGCTGCCGGCAGCCAGCACGCGCTCGCCCTGGCGGATGTCTTCGCCGGCCCGCCGGATGTGCGCCCCCACCTTGGCCTCTTGGAACACGCGCACCTCTCCCCCTTCCCCTCCCCTACCAGGGGCGGGGTGAGGCTGGGGGCTTTTCTCGTCGGTTTCTTCAAAGGGCACCACGGCGTCGGCACCCTGGGGGATGGGCGCGCCGGTCATAATGCGTATGGCCGTGCCCGGCGTGACGGCAATATCGCTGACGTAGCCGGCCGCCAGGTCGTACAGGACGCGCAGGGTGGCGGGGTGTTGGGGGCTGGCGCCGCTGGTATCGGCGGCGCGCACGGCGTAGCCGTCCATGGCCGTGTTGTCCAGAGGCGGCACGCTGACGTCGGCCAGGATGTCCTCGGCCAGGACGCGGTCCAGGGCCTCGAACAGGCTCACCCGTTCTGGTTCCAGGGGATGGAAGAAGCGCAGGATACGCTCTTGGGCCTCTTCGACGCTGATCATAGGGTACAGGTAGTCCTCAGTCATGACTGGCTGCTCGATTTCCCGTGCTCGCGGTAGGGGCGAAGCATTCGCCAGCTTAGCAGGGACTCTGCACGAATGTAGAACTTTAACAATCTAGAATCTTGGCTGCCACTTCCATGTGGAGCTGGAGGCCACTGGGCAGTTTGAGTTGAGCCTGATTAACCCGTT
>Ga0233423_10000751_pt1 | contig 16535 bp, 19 predicted proteins | sample Watercolumn_Mata_FD_180713 | JGI IMG/M metagenome (GOLD analysis project Ga0233423, IMG submission 180713) | Freshwater microbial communities from Lake Matano, South Sulawesi, Indonesia - Watercolumn_Matano_2014_112_MG | ecosystem: Environmental > Aquatic > Freshwater > Lake | place: Indonesia...
AGGTGGCAGGGCTTTTATCATGCAGACCCGAGGAAGTGGTTTTCACGGGAAGCGGCACCGAATCCGACAATACGGCCCTGTGGGCTGCCGGCCGCGCCCTTGCAGGCAAGGGCAATCATATCATAACCACGCAGATCGAGCATCACGCGGTCATGCACTGCGTCCAATTCATGGCGAAAAACGGATGGGACGTCACCTATGTCCGGGTGGACAAAGACGGCCTTGTCGACCCGGATGACATCCGGATGGCCGTCACACCCAAGACCGTGCTCGTTTCCGTCATGCATGCCAACAACGAAATCGGCACCATTCAGCCGCTGGAAATCATCGGCCGGATGCTGAAGGAAAAAGGCATCCTGTTCCATACGGATGCGGTTCAGACTGCGGGCCATCTGCCCATCGATGTAAACCGGATGAACCTGGACTTTCTCTCCCTGTCGGGCCACAAGCTGTACGGTCCCAAGGGGGTGGGTGCGTTGTTCATCCGCACCGGAACGCCATTCGTCCCGTTTCTCCACGGGGGAGGGCATGAAAAGGGGAGGCGAAGCGCGACGCACAACGTGCCCGGAATCGTGGGACTCGGCATGGCCTGCAGCATCGCCCAGGAGGAGATGGCCCGGGAATCGGAACATACCGGCCGGCTGAGGGACATGCTCCGCAATGAAATTTTGAAGAGCCTGCCGGGCGTTTCCGTGAACGGCCACCCGGACAGACGGCTTTCGAATAATCTGAATCTTTCCGTCACGGGCGTGGACGGAGAAGCCCTGCTCCTGAACATGGACCTGGAGGGCGTGGCCGTGTCCAGCGGCTCCGCGTGCAGCAGCGGCTCCGGCGAGCCCTCCCATGTGCTCAAGGCGCTCGGGCTGCCGGCGGACAAGATGCATGGCAGCCTTCGCATGACCACCGGCAGATCAAACACGGAACAGGAGATGCGCAGGGCTTCCGGCATTCTTGAAACGGTGGTCAAGAGGCTGCTCAGGCTTTCATCTTCCTGAGGATATTGAGGATCCCCGTCAGCGAGCTGCCGGGGGATATTCGATCTGCAGGGAAAAATGTGTTTGTATTCGCTCGCTGATCCCGGGTCAAGGCCCGGGACAGGCCCCGGGGATGCGCTCGCTGTCAGATTCATGATCACGGAAACAAGAGGACTGGACATGGACGATACGGATGCCAAGACTCAGGAGAGGTTCGAACGCTTAAAAAAAATACTGCGCAGCATGGAAAGCGTGGTCATCGCCTATTCCGGCGGCGTGGACTCCACATTTCTCGCCAAGGCTGCGAAAGATGAACTGGGCGACGGTTCTCTGGCCGTAACCGCCAGGTCCGAGACCTACGTTCAATCCGAATTCGAGCAGGCAAAACGACTGGCCGAAACATGGGGATTCCGGCACCTGGTGATCGAAACCAAGGAATTGGAATATCCGAATTATGCCAGGAATCCGGTGGACCGCTGTTACCACTGCAAATCCGGACTCTTTTCCGAACTCAAACGCGTTGCTCGCCAACAGGGGATGAAATGGGTGGCGGACGGATCCAATGCGGATGATTTGAAGGATTATCGTCCCGGGCTGCGCGCCCTTCAGGAATTGGAGATCAGAAGCCCGCTCCGCGAAGCGGGCCTTTCCAAGGCGGATATTCGAACACTCTCACGCTCCCTGGGGCTCGAAACCTGGAACAAGCCGGCTGTGGCCTGCCTGGGCTCGCGGTTCCCGTACGGCACGGAGATCACTCTGGAAAAACTCTCCATGCTGGAACGCGCAGAAATCTTTTTGCATGGATTGGGCTTGAGCCAGGTGCGCGTCCGGCATCATGACAGCCTTGCGCGGATCGAGGTGCTGCCCGGCGACATTCAAAGACTCAGCGAACCCGGCTTGCGCGAAAAGGTCGTCCAGGCATTCAAGGAAATCGGATACGTGTATGTGGCCCTGGACCTGCAGGGATACCGCACCGGCAGCATGAACGAGACCCTGGATTCTCCAAAACGGGCCGAGACAACATGAGCCGGCTGGATAAAATCAAGAGACAAATCCTGGATCTCAAAAAGGAGCGCCGGGCGCTTCTCTTGGTTCACAATTACCAGCGGCCGGAGATTCAGGATTTGGCCGATCATCTGGGTGATTCCCTGGATCTCTCACGCAGGGCTGCGCAGGCTGACGAGCCGGTCATCGTATTCTGCGGCGTGAAGTTCATGGCCGAGACCGCCAAAATCCTTTCCCCGGGGAAAACGGTGCTGCTCCCGAGGATGAACGCCGGCTGTCCCATGGCGGAGATGATGGACGTGGAAAGCCTGCTCAGTCTGAAGCGGCAGCACCCCGAGGCCGTGGTGGTGACTTATGTGAATTCCACGGCAGCGGTGAAGGCGGTCACGGACGTCTGCTGCACATCGGCCAATGCCGTGAAGGTCGTGCAGGGCGTGGAATCGGACACCGTGATTTTCGCGCCGGACAGGCATCTCGCCTCCTGGGTCCAGCGTTTCACCGGCAAGCGCATCATCCCCTGGGACGGGTATTGCTACGTGCACAACCGTTTCACCCCCGAGGAAGTACACGAGGCGCGCAGGGCTCATCCGGATGCGGTGGTCGTGGTTCATCCGGAATGCCCGGCAGAGGTCGTGGATCTTGCGGATGAGGTGCTGTCCACGAGCGGCATGGTCCGATTTGCGGCGGAAACCGCAAAAAAGACCATTGTCCTGGGCACAGAGGAAGGCATCCTGCACAGGCTGAAAAAAGAAAACCCGGACAAGCAGTTCTTCACGCTCGGGCCGGCAAAAATGTGCAGGGGAATGAAGACAACGCGCATCGAAGATCTGCACGCGGCCTTGGCGCTGATGCAGCATGAAATCCTGCTCCCGGATGAAATCATCCGGAAAGCAGGGACCGCATTGGAAAGAATGCTCCGGTATGTCTAAGGGTCGTGTGGTTGCGGCCATGAGCGGAGGGGTGGATTCCTCAATGGCCGCAGCGCTTTTAAAGAAAAAGGGGTACGAGGTCATCGGGCTGACCATGCGGCTGTCCGCTTCGGAAGGCCGTTGCTGCTCCGATAAAGACATGGTCGACGCACGCCGCGTGGCGAAGCTGCTTGGCATACCCCATTACGTCGTGGAAGTGCATGTTCCCTTCAAAGAAAAAGTCGTCGATTATTTCGTGGAAGAATATCAGCTGGGGCGTACGCCGAATCCATGCGCCGTCTGCAATCCGGAAATCAAATTTGGAGTGCTATGGGAAAGGGCGAGATCCCTGGGGGCGGCGAGCCTGGCCACCGGTCATTATGCCGTGATCCGGAGGCATCCGGAAACAGGAAAGTTCCTGCTCATGCGGGGCAGGGACAAGGGGAAAGACCAATCCTACTTCCTGGCCAGGCTTTCTCGGGACGCCCTGGGCCGCACGCTTTTCCCGGTAGGCCCGTATCCGAAGCCGAAGATCCGTCTGCTCGCCGAACAGATGGGGCTGCCCGTGGCGTCCAAATCCGAAAGCCAGGAGGCCTGTTTCGTGCCGGAAGCGGGAGTGGCGCCGTTCATCGAATCGGAAAGGGGCAGGCCCGGGGAACCCGGACCCATGATCGACGAAAGCGGCAGGGAACTGGGCGTACACAAGGGCCTGTTCGCCTACACGATCGGGCAGCGCAAGGGGCTGGGTATAGCCCTGGGAAAGCCGGCCTATGTCGTGCGCATCGATGCGGACAAGAATGCGATCGTGATCGGCGGCGAGGATGCACTCTATCACAGGGTATTCATCGCGACGAAGCCCAACTGGATATCCGTTGAAAATCCTCCGGGCGCCTTCAGGGCCGGCATCCAGATCCGGTACAGGCACAGGCCGGCCCAGGGTCTTGTCACGCCGAAGGAAAACGGCGGGCTGGAAATCGCCTTTGACCGGCCGCAGAGGGCCATCACTCCGGGTCAATTGGCGGTTTTTTATGACAAGGAAACCGTGATCGGGTCCGCATGGATCGACAGGGTTCTGGAATGAACAACCCCGCCTCAAACGGATTGATTTGAAGAATAACGAACAGCCGCATGCCCCAAGGGACGGTCAATGATGCTAAAAGAGATCTAAACGGAGGAAGCTTGAAGGTCAAACTGCCCCAAATCGGAAAGATATCCCCGGAGGTTTTCGAGGAACTGATCTATCCCCGCCTGGGCGCGCCGAACCCCTCTGTGCTGGTGCCGCCGCAGAACGGCGTGGATGTCGGAATCGTCGAAATCGGTGGCATGGCAGTTGCCATGACCACGGATCCCGTCTTTATTGTCCCCGAATACGGGATGAAGCGGGCTGCCTGGTTTGCCATCCACATCCTGGCTTCGGATGCGGTGACAAGCGGCTTTCCGCCGGCCTACCTTTCCATAGACCTGAACCTGCCCATGTCCATGACGGAACAGGACCTGGAAATCATGTGGGAGGTGATGCATCAGGAATGCAGGAGCCTCGGCATGGCAGTCGTCTGCGGCCACACGGGGAGGTACGAGAACTGCGCCTATCCCATGGTCGGCGGAGCCACGGTGCTTGCAGTCGGACCGAGGGACGGTTACGTGACTCCGGGATTCGCCCGCGCCGGCGACCACCTGATCATCACCAAGGGCCCTGCCATCGAGGCCTCCGGCATACTGGCAACCCTGTTCCCGGACAGGCTGGAAACCCGGTTCGGCAAGGCGTTCTCGGAAAAGGCCCAAAAAATTTTCTATAAAATGTCCGTTGTGGAGGAAGCCCTCGCCGCCGTATCCGTGGGCGTGCGCAACCGCGGCGTGACCGCCATGCACGATGCGACAGAATGCGGGATATGGGGAGGCGTGTACGAACTGGCCGAGGCAGCCGGGCTCGGCGCGCGGCTGGATCAGGATGCAGTCGTGATGGAACCCGGCGTGCCGGAAATTTGCGAACTGTTCGGCATCCGGGATCCCTTTGCTGCGATCAGCGAAGGAACCCTGATCCTTTCCTGCAAACCCCATGCATCGGGCGCCGTCCTTAAAGCCCTTGAAAAAAAGGGTATACCGGCCTCGATCGCAGGAGAGCTCACAGAAAAGAAGGATGGGATCACTGTGGTCTCGCAGGGAAAGGAATCTCCTTTCCGGCATCCGCGTGTGGATCCATTCTGGAATGCCTTTTACGAAGCCCTGAAAAACAAGCCGTGAGGAGACTTCAAATGATCTTGAGAAAAACAGCAATGCCGGTCCTTATCTTAATCGCAATAGCCGCATGCCAGAGGACTTCCCCCAGGCAGTCTTCCGGCCCGGCCGGATTCCTGACCAGCGCGAAACAGGCGATCGGGCAGGCCCGCGTCCAGAACAAGCCGGTCCTGATGTTCTTCACTGCCAAATGGTGCCCGTCCTGCAGGCAGCTCAAGGACTCCACGCTGACCGATCCTGCGGTGCTTTCCAGGCTTTCCGGATTCATCCCCGTGTCGATCGATATTGACGAGCAGAAAGAGACAACTCTGGAGTACAATGCCAATGCGCGCAAGTTCGGCGGCGTGGGCATACCGAACATGTGGTTCCTTTCACCGCAGGGCGAACGCCTGACCCATGTCATCGGTTATCAAACGCCGCAGGAATTGTCAGCGGTCATGGATTCGGTCATCCAGGTGGTCGGGGGGAGGCCTTGATGAGGAATCCGGCATCCCATGCCAGGTCAGTCTGCATCTGCGGTCTCCTGGCTCTGCTGGCCTGCATCCTGTCGATTGGATGCAGGAAAACCAAAAATCCGGCATCCCCCGGACAGGACGGGGAGAAAGTTTTCCGGAGGCTGACCGTTCTGCAGGCCGATTCCCTGATACAGGCCAACCTGGGCAATGCGAACTTCATCATCGTGGATGTGCGCACCCCATCCGAATATGGATCCGGGCACCTGGAGAACGCCTTATCCGTTAATTATAACGCTTCTGATTTTGAAGAGCGGCTGAATCAGTTCGACAAAACCGCCACCTACCTGGTGTATTGCAGGTCCGGATCCAGGAGCGCGGCCGCTGTTGCAAAAATGCAGGAACTGGGTTTTCTCATCGTGTATGAAATGCTCGGCGGCATTTCCGCGTGGATCGATGCCGGATATCCCGTGGTCCATTGAGGGGATTGACATGCTGAATCGCCTGAGAAAAGATGTCCACACCGTGTTCGAGAAGGATCCGGCTGCCCGTTCCTGGCTCGAAGTCCTGTTCTGCTACCCGGGCCTGCATGCCCTTTGGATGCACCGGATCGCGCGCGGCCTGTGGAATCACCGGCTGCGCTTCCTGGCGAGGGCCCTTTCCCAGTGGAACCGGTTCTGCACGAACATCGAGATTCATCCCGGCGCGCAGATCGGCTCCAGGTTCTTCATCGACCACGGATCCGGGGTCGTCATCGGAGAAACTTCTGTGGTGGGAGACAATGTGCTGCTGTACCAGGGCGTCGTGCTCGGCGGCACCTCCCTGACCAAGGGCAAGCGCCACCCGACGATCGGAAATGACGTGGTCATTGGTGCAGGGTCCATTCTTCTGGGTCCCATCACGGTCGGAGACGGGGCCAAGATAGGCGCGGGGTCGGTCGTCATTCACGACGTGCCCCCGGAAAAGACCGTGGTCGGAGTACCCGCCCGCGTGGCCGGGGAGCACGCCCATCTGCTCGTGGATCTGGAGCACGCCAATCTTCCGGATCCGGTGCTGGACACGCTCCAGACTCTCCTGGAAGGGCAGCAGAAGATGAGGAAGGAAATACAGGATTTGAAAAAACACATCCCCCATGCAAAATAAACCGGCGTTCACAACAGGCCATGGACGAATCCCCATGAAAACAACAGACAAAATCACGGTCCCGCATCTGATCGAAATGAAGAAGCTGGGCGAGAAGATCGCCTGCCTGACCGCATACGACTGGCTTTTCGCTTCGCTGCTGGACCAAGCCGGCCTGGATGTGATCCTGGTCGGCGACTCGGCTGCCATGGTTTTCAGCGGCCACGAGACGACCCTTCCCATCAGCATGGAAGAGATGGTCTACCACACCCGCTGCGTATCGAGAGGCGTGAAACGCGCCCTGATCGTGGCGGACATGCCCTTCCTGTCCTTTCAGATCAGTCCCGAGGAAACGCTGCGCAACGCGGGCCGGTTTCTCAAGGAAGGGGGGGCGGAGGCGGTCAAGATCGAGGGCGGCCGTGCCGTTGCAGAAACCATACGCAGGCTGACAGGCGTCGGCATACCGGTCATGGGTCATCTGGGACTCACCCCGCAGTCCATCAAGGCCTTCGGGGGCTACCGGATTCGCGGCAGGGAGAGGGACGAATCCGCGGAACTTCTGCGGGACGCCCGGATTCTCGAAAAGGCCGGCGTCTTTTCCATTGTGCTGGAGAAAATCCCTGCTGCACTGGCCAAAAAGATTACAGCGGCAGTTTCCGTGCCCACCATCGGAATCGGCGCAGGGCCGTCCTGCGACGGCCAGATCCTGGTCACGCCGGACATGCTGGGTCTTTTCGAAAAATTCAAGCCGAAATTCGTGAGACAGTATGCGAAACTTGGCGCCGGGGTGGTTGATGCCGTGTCCCGTTATGCCGCGGATGTCAAAAAAGGCCGTTATCCGTCCAAGGAGGAGAGCTACTGATGGAAGCTTCCCTGCTCCTGATCCTGGTGGGTGCAGCCCAGTTCGCTGCGTCCCGGCTCACATCCCGCAGACCCGACTGGTTCCGTCTTTCTGCGCTGGTTTTTTCGGGAATGATCGTATCAGGTATTCTATACTTTGCAGGCGCGCTGAGATTCAGGCCCATCCTGTCTTTCCACTTCGCCGCAGCCCTGTTTTTCGGAGCGCTGTCCGGCATCCTGCTTTACAGGGCTGAAAAAACAAGCCTGCTCACGGGCCGCCGAACCCAGTCGTTCTCCACCCTGATTCTGGGATTGATCCACGGCATCCTGTCTTATGCCGCATTCGCGGCCGTTGGAAGGCTGTTCCATCCCCCCTGGCTGCCGGCGGCCAGCCCTCTGCAGACTGCTGCCGTATGCCTGCTGGTCGGATTCCTGATCTTCTTCGGGTGCACGATGCCGCAGAGGCATTTCCTGAACCGTCAGAGACAGTCGGAGAGGAGATTCGGTGGGAGGGGATAAAAACGCCGACACCGCCGTCCGTTCGTCCGGTATTCCTGGAATCCCCTGCAGGGCGTCTGCCGGGCATGTCCCAATACAACTGCTGCATGAAAAAAATCTTTAAGCTTCCCGCCGGCGTTTCCGTTCAGAATATCGCCTGTATCAATCCCACATTCACAAACATCAGCAGAACCAGCCATCCGAGGAACACAAAGGCGAATATCAGGAGCATGATCCAGTTCCCCTTGCTGTACTGCCGGCTTTCCAGCAGGTCGCTGTATTCCTCTGCCGACAATTCGGAGCGCTTTTTCCGGAAAGGTGACCTGACGGTCAGTTTTCTCCCCATCAGCAGGATGACGATGAGCAGTACGGTCAGGTAGAATCCCAGTCTCCAATAAACGTGATGCGAGGAAAGAAAGGCGATCGAATTGAAAAGGCCGTGGCACAGCATGCCCGCAAGCAAGGCCTGGCCCAACCGGAAAACCTGCCTGTTCTTCGGACCGAATTTCGCCTTTGAAACAAAATACCCGCTGATGGCGCCGAAAAACGCATGCGACGGGAAGGACCTCATCGCCGCGATCTTCAGGGACTGCGAATAGAAGGCGTGCATGTCCGCCACGCGCCCCGAGACGAAACTGCCGCTCGACCCTGCCAGGATGTAGTTGAAATCCTCGAAAATGGCAAATCCGGTTGCAACCGCCACGTAATAAATCATCCCGTCGAAGGGCTCATTGAAATAAGGGGACCTGTAGACGAAAAGCATGACCGCGAGGAACTTGAGGGTCTCCTCTACCAGGGAGGCGATGAGCACGATGTTGAACATCCCCTCCCAGCCGGGACCGGAGAAGCGTCCATGAAAGGAGCGTTGTATCAGGGTTTCAAGGATCCCCGCAGGCAGCGTGACCGCAGTGCCCAGCAGGAAGCAGGCGAACAGTTTGTAGAGGGGCTCCTTTTCGTACTTGTCGGAAAGGAAGAAAAAGGCGAAAACGAGCAGGGAAGGTATCAGCGCCAATAGGGTCAGGTCGAGAATCATGTGTCGATCCTTTGATGGTTGGTCTGCGTACACCTTTGTTTTTCAATTTTTGCTTGTCGATGCAGCTTCCGCCCGGACATTACGGCCTCCGGGCTGCATGAGGTGGAATGCACGAGGATTGCCAGCCGTCCCGCAGCCGGCATGACCTCCGCATTCAGGTTCATCGTTTTTCCCTGTATTCCCCGATGTTCCTGTCAATATATTTCAGATGAAAATCCAGATGATTGACGTAGATGGTCAGGCATTTTTCAATGGTCACGTTGACGATCTCGCCCTTGTACGGCCTGATGAAATAATCCCGGTCCCAGCTTTTTTCGTCCTCGTCGACCAGCAGATCGAAGGCCATTTCCCTGATCAGCTTGAAAACGGACAGATATTTTGAAACGTCTTCGTTTTTTCTCCGGATGTTTTTCGTCCAATTGTCCTCGTCCATGACGTAACAGGTGGACCCGGGCTGCGCGATGATGGATTTGAGCCGGATGAAACCGTTGATCTCGCTGTCCACGAGATGGATGATGTGTTCCTTGATGGTCCATGCATCCTCGAGATCGGGTTGAAAAACGAGCATGTCATCCGTCACTTCCTTCATTTTTGCGGACAGGACGCCGACGCCTTGGATGTATCGATCGAGCAGTTCCCTCTTTTTCATATCACCTCTCTTTTGTTTGTACCGGGGCGGCGATTTCGGAAAAGGGGATATCCAGAACCGGATAATCCCTGAAATCCTTGAAGCTGTAATGCCACCATTCTTCGGGCAGGACGGAGAACAGCCCCTCTCGCTCCATGGCCTTGCGCAGCAGGTCCCGCCGCGCCCGTTGTTCTGGGGTTCCACCGGTGTACGTGACGGACGAGCGCTCCGTCATCTCATCATATCCGCCCGGCATCTCGACTTCGCGGAGCGTGGCGGTCTCGTAAAGGCCGACATCCACGGCGCATCCCCGGTTGTGCACGGAACCTTTTGCAGGGTTGGCCACGAACATCCGCTTTTCCGGCTGCGTGATGTCCCAGAACAGCTTCGTAACCGACCAGGGCCTGTACGCGTCATAAATCAGCAGCCCGTATCCCCTCTCCCTGAGCCACCGATGAGCGGACACCAGGGCCTCCGCCGCCGGCCGCTGAAGAAAGGCCCGCGCTTCAGGATAGACGGCCCTGCCTGAGAAATTGCTCTCCGTTGCGTAGCGGATGTCCAGCCGGATCGTGGAATCGAGCTCCACAAGCTCTACCAGATCGCTGTCCCTGCAGGGTTCGCAGCCTGCCGGAGGGCCCGCCTTTTCCTGGGCGAGTATCCCTGCACCGGCCGAGAAAAGCAGGATGCAGGCAACATCCCGAAGGATGCGCTCCTTGCGGAAATGCTTTCCGGTTCCGGCCGGCCCTTGAAATCCCGAGGCTTGAACCCGTACAAAGGATGCAATGAAGCCTGATGCCCCCCCTTGATTGAAAATCCTTTTACGGAAATTTCCCATGGATAAATACGGCATAACCGGTCCTGACAGAAATTTTAAAAGCTCCAGGCCGCAAGCGGCGGGAAATCTTCGATCCGTAAGGAAGAAAATTTTTATTTTTCGCTCGCTGATCCCGGGTCAAAGCCCGGGACAGGCCCCGGTGCAAGCCCCGGGGAATGCGCTCGCTGTCAGATTCAAGGCTCCTGCCGGGAGCAGCCGAACCCGGATCGCGGAGCCTCGCGCAGTATCAATGGGCGGCAGCCGGCTGCCTCAACTTCCCTTCCATCTCTTTGATATACTCCAGGGCCTTTTCCGCATCCTTGAGAACTTGCGGGCTCCGGTTCTGCTCCGGATGCGCCTTGAGCACGCTCAGTCCCTTCCGATAGAAACGGATGGCGGATTGAAGGTCATTCTTTTGCATCAGAACATATGCATTGCTGTCATACGTATTGTAGGAATCCGGGAATTCCTCCATATTCAACCGGAATACCTGCAAGGCCTCATCAGGCATCTTGAATCGGAAGAGCAGCTCAACTCCCAGGCGGTTCAATTCATCTTCCTCGAAAGAATATCGATCGGCATCCCTTTTCTTCACGCGGTCATACTCCTCTTTCGCCTGGTCGAATCCGTCCCGGCCTAAATAGACGGCGATGTGCCTGGCTATCGACTTTTTCGGAATGGGCACGGACTCGCCGTTTAAAACGGAGATGATCCCCCGGCCGATATCGGGCGCATAGGCCGCACCGATAGATGCGTCATCCCTGCTGTTTTTCAATACAACGACCAGGGAGTTGTCGTTCAATATCCAGGCGATGTAGCTGCCGAAGCCGTTCACGCTCCCGGCATGCTCCGCGATGCGCAGAGTATCCCCGGTCCGCCCGCTTGCCTTGCTGGTGATTCCCCATCCATAGCCGTAGGATCCCTGCCCTGCCGGATGAAACATTTTACCGCGCAAATCTTTCGAAATCAACCGGGTCGTCATGAGGGCAAGATGAAATCTGTACAAATCTTCCGCCGTCGAAACGATTCCTCCGCATCCGACCGCAAAGGAGTTGTCGAAATAGGATGCGTTTTCAAACCCCGTCAGCAGCCGGTATTCGTATCCCCTGGCCAGGCGCGGCTCTATCCGCTTGTTCAAATACTGGCTGGTATTCCTCATCCCGGCCGGCCCGAAGATTCTCTCCCTTAAAAGTGCCTCAAATGGCTTGCCGGCCGCCTTTTCAGCAATGTATGCAAGTATATTGTAGCCGAAATTGCTGTAATGGAATCCGCTTCCGGGGTCGGCAACCAATTCCGTATTTTCGGCATAGCGGATCAATCCTCTCAAATCATGGACCTGCCGCTCCCTGACCGCCTCCTCCTCCGGATTCAGGGAGTTTAAAATGCCCGATGTGTGCGTCAACAAATGATGAATCGTAATCCGTTCCCCCTGTCTGATGCTGCAATCCGGAATATAGTCGCGGACGGTTCCATCCAGCCGAAGGAGGCCTTCCTGAACCAGCTGAAGGACAAGTAGGGCCGTCATGGTTTTCGAGATGGATCCGATCTTGAATTTGGCGTCGATGGTCATCGGAACATCCCATTCCCTGTCCACAATGCCGAAAGCCTCTTGATACAGGATCCGCCCTTTCTCGGAAACCAGCACCACCCCGTCGAAAAGGCCGTTCCCGGAATAGGCATTCATCAGAGAGTCGATTTTTAAAGCCCTTGAATCCGGGGTCATCCCCATGACACCGCCAGTTCCGATCAGGAGCAGGAATACGAATAAGGATTTTCTCATATCGGCGGCTCCTTCTGACAGCCGGCATCGGATCTTTCCATGAAAATCCCACCTGTTATATTACGATCTGTGCGCCGTGATTGTTTTCGCCTTTTCGAATTCATCCTCCATTTCCGGGGAGGGCCTCCCCGAAAGAGCTGAAACCGTCACAATCGCAGCGCAGGACAGGATAAAAGCCGGCAGCAGCTCGTAAATCCCGAGCACGCCGCCCACAGGTCTCAGAATCAGTTTCCAGACGAAAACCATGACCGCCCCGGTGACCATGCCTGCAACGGCCCCGCTGTGCGTCGTTCTCTTCCAAAACAGGGAGAACAGCATGACCGGCCCGAAGGTGGCGCCGAATCCGGCCCATGCGAAGGAAACCACGTTGAAGATCACGCTGCTCTCGTCCATGGCGATGAAAATGCCGAGAACCGCGATGAACAGCATCATGCCCCTGGATACCAGCATGACCTCCCTGTCCGATGCGTTTTTCTTGAACAGGCCCTGGAAAATATTTTTTGAAAACGCCGAAGTGGCGATCAGCAGATAGGAATCCGAGGAACTGATGGTGGCCGCGAGAATGCCGGACATGACGATCCCTGCTATCAGCGGGGGAAGCAGGTTCAGGCTCATTTCGATGAATACCCTCTCCGCCGCGCTTAGGGTGAGCAGGGCGGCTGGATAAAGCGTCCTCCCGATCAGGCCTATGGCCACCGCTGCCCCGAGGGAGATGATGCACCACGTGACCGCGATTCTCCTGGATTTCCCGAGTTCGCCCGGATCACGGATCGCCATGAAACGCAGCAGAACCTGCGGCATCCCGAAATATCCCAGCCCCCATGACAGGGTGGACAGGATGGTGAGAAATCCGTACGGGCCGGCCTGCCCGAAAAGGGGCCGCCCGTCCGGACCGACCTGCTGAACCCCTTCAGAGACAAGGGGCCGGGCGATGCCGAAGAAATCGAAAAAGCCCGGGATGCGGCGGATGTTGTCCGCCACATTCGAGATCCCCCCTGCTGAAAACACGCCGGCCAGCAAAGCAATCAGCAGGGCTGCGATCATGACGACCGCCTGCATGAAATCGGACGCGCTTTCCGCCAGAAAACCGCCTATCACCACGTAGAACAGCACGAAAGCCGCTCCCAGGATCATCATGATCCAGTAAGGAGCGCCGAAAAGGGAATTGAAAAGCTTCCCGACCGTCACAAAACAACTCGCCGCATATACGGTGAAAAAGACCAGGATGAACAAGGCCGCAATCGTCATGATGATTTTCTTCTTTTCCTTGAACCGGCTGCTGAGGAAATCCGGGATGGTGATGGAATCCCCGGAAATCGCCGAATAGTTGCGCAGTCTTCTGGCGACCAAGAGCCAGTTGACATAGGTACCCAGGGCCAGCCCGATCGCCGTCCATGCCGCGTCGCTGAAACCGAACCAGTAAGCGACCCCTGGCAGCCCCATCAGCAGCCACCCGCTCATGTCCGAGGCCTCGGCGCTGAAGGCCGCGACCCACGGACCGATCGCCCTCCCTCCCAGAAAAAAATTCCGGCTGCTCTCATTGGCCCTCCTGGCATAATATAGCCCGATGAGGATCACGAGCCCCATGTAGGTGCTCATGGAAAGGATTGTCTGCAGCCTGTCGCCTGACATTCAAATCCCCCTGAATCCGATGAGAAGATTCCATCCCTCACGCCGGAAGTCCCTGCAATTCCCGGATCGGCAGAAAACACCCGGCCGGCAATTCCTTAAGACTTTTTATCCGCCCCGATCAGGCCCTTCAGCGAATGGATTGATTTTTTCTTCGCTTTGTACCTTCCGGTGCTCTCGACATACTCCGCCGTGCGCGCCATCATCCGCACGCATTCGACCGGAAATTTTCCGATGGCTGTCTCCGCGGAGAGCATGACCGCGTCCGTGCCGTCGTATAAGGCGTTCGCAATGTCGCTCACGTCCGCGCGGCTCGGCCGCGGATTGTCCATCATGGACTCGAGCAACTGCGTCGCGGTGATCACCGGCTTGCATGCCCGGTTGCATTTGTCGATCATTTCCTTCTGAAGCTCCGGCAGGACCCAGGGGTCCATCTCCACTCCCAGATCCCCGCGAGCGATCATGACCGCATCCGTGTGCCTGAGTATCTCGTCGAAATGACTCAATCCCTCGGGGTTTTCGATTTTGGATATGATGCGGACGGCCGTCCCTTCCAATCGTTTGCAGAGCTCGAGCACATCCTCCCCGCTGCGCGTGAACGAGTCGGCAATGAAATCCGCGCCGTTCTCAATTGCGAAATCCAGATCGGGCAGGTCCTGCGGCATCGTGTAGGGATAACCGATGATGGTATCCGGATGGTTCAATCCCTTGCGTGACCGGATGAAATCCCCGTACATGACCCTGCAGGTCACGGCGCCGGGAGCTGCATGGATCACTTCCAGCCCCACATAGGCATCGTCGATGAATAGCCTGTGGCCTGGCCTGACGTATTGATCCAGTTCTTGGAACGTCACCGGGATGCCGCCGGATGCGGAACGGACCGCAGGATAATCCGATCCGTCCGGTTTCGGGACATCCGTCCTCAGCACGATGCGGTCCCCTGCCTTGACCGGCAGCGGCTCCGGTATATCGCCGAGCCTGATTTTCGGGCCTTTGATATCGTACACGACAGTTCCGGAAGGATTGACCTTCCTGGATTCCTCCATTGCGGACCTGTGGAAATCGCGGGTGCCGTGCGAGCTGTTGATGCGCACGCCGTTCATCCCTTCGCCGTACAGCCTGTCCAGAAGGCCTATCGAAGCCGGCCCGATCGTGGCGATGATTTCCGTTTTCTTGGTCGACATGACACTCCCGAATGTATCCCGGGCGGCATTTTGTCCATAGAACGCGTCAAACCTGCCCCAGGATCACCACATAGTTCTTTCCGTATTTCTTCGCGCATTTCGGACAGGTGGTGTACCACATGTACCATTTTTTCACGCTCAGATTTTTCGCAGCTGCCAGGGCCTCGAAATCCTTGCACCATTTTCCCGTATCCTTGAACGGCCCCTCGTAAACCTTGCTGAAAAATTTCCCGCTGATGGAGGTGTTTTCCGCATCCGGGATGTCCTTGTCCACAGCCAGATAAACATCCATGTTCCATTTCGAAGTATGGTCCGAAAGGCAGACTCCGCCCGGGGCCGTCCCTCCTCCTTTCCGGATCTTCGCGTCCAGTTTCTTCATGACAGCGCTGAAATTGACAGGCATGTAAAAAAGGGTGAACACCTTGTCCTTGATGAATTTCTTGTCCTTCCAGTCGAAAATTCTCCCGTCCCAGGGCTCGGGTACGAACTTCGGACAACAGCTTTCTCTTTCCACTTTTTCTCTTTCCATTTGTTCTCCTTTCATGGATATGCCTGATGATACCTTGTTTTCAGCTGGCATGAAGATCCCGCTACCGGAAAACCTGCAGGGACTGCCTACAGGTATTGGACGAATTCAGGCCCCTGTTTCCGGATGAGCTCCGCTTTGTCCGGATCGTCCGCTGCAAGCCTGAAATCCTTGAAATCGAATCCCGGGCCGACAAAGCAGCCTGCGAGCGAATAGTTCCCCATCGGCACGGCTGTCGTCCATACTCCTGCAGGAACGACGTGCATCGGCACCGTATCCGGTACAGGATGCTGCCCGAGCCGTATCCTGGCCATGCGCCCGCCCTGCTCTTCAAAGCAGCAAAGCTCGAGCATATCCCCCTCCAGATGGACCCAGACTTCGTCCGAGAGAACACGATGCCAGCGGCTGCATTGACCTGCGGCCAGCAGGAAATAAATCGCCGTCAATGCGCTCCTCTCTTCGCGCTGGTCCATGGGTTTTACGAGATGCTTCGACCGGAACACTTCGCGGAAATATCCCCCCTCCGGATGCGGCTTCAGTCCCAGCGCTTCGATGCGTTCTTTGATCCGGTTGCCGATGAAAACCTCCTTCGACATCACTTTGACTTTTCTTTCCGGTAATGGATGAGAAATGCAAGGTTAAATACCAAAGACAGCCCGGTGAGCAGGCCGATGATGAAAGAGACCCATGCGCCTTCTTTCACGAAACGGCTCAAAAGAATGCTGACTGCCAGGGCGATCTGCCCGACTGCCAGGAAAACCTGGGGCTTTTTCATTTTTCTCTCTTTCTGTTCTTTGTTTGACTCCGCATGGATCACCTCCGGTTACTATGTTATGAAAGTAACCGAAGATTGATTTGAAATAGAAGAAAAAGAGGGCTACCTTTTCCTTGAAAACGTCCATAAAGG
>Ga0233423_10000754_pt1 | contig 16499 bp, 15 predicted proteins | sample Watercolumn_Mata_FD_180713 | JGI IMG/M metagenome (GOLD analysis project Ga0233423, IMG submission 180713) | Freshwater microbial communities from Lake Matano, South Sulawesi, Indonesia - Watercolumn_Matano_2014_112_MG | ecosystem: Environmental > Aquatic > Freshwater > Lake | place: Indonesia...
TTCTGGCCAATGAAATACCCCCTTTCTTTATTGTCCAGTCTAACATTATCGCTGGACTGGTTTTAGGGGGGCAGGTCAAGTATTAGCAAGATAATAAGATTTACAGCAAAAGGAAGAGGAATCCAGGCTATAAAAAGGCTCCAGTTCAAATGTCTTTCAAACCAGTTCATTACAGACCCCTTGTACGTTTCTGCTACCGGTGTGTGTTGCTTTGATTATACGATAACTCAAGGCAAAATAGAATACCCCTGTAGTTTATTGAGTAGAGCTGCCCCTACTTAATACCTTAGCTAATATATGTAGTCACGAGGCTTTAGCCTCGTGAACACGACCCTAAAGGGTCGTGCCTACATTGGTTTTGACCCATTTTTCTATCCCTTAATAGTAAGTAGAAGAGAGCTTAGTTTACTATTTAGCAGAGCCAGTAGATGCGGTAAGCTTGTCAGCAAAATCGGCGATAGACTGACGGGCATTATGCATAATCGGTGAACCGTGACCGAAGCAGATGATATCGAAGTCCAGGCTGGCTATTCTCTTAATCGATTGTGTCTCCTGGGCTGTATCAACGGTGAATCCCCTGGAGGGAAGCCTTAAGCCAAAGCGGTTGGCGAGTAAATCGCCGGCAATGAGCAAGTCCTTACTTTCCAAATACAGGCAGATGCTTCCCGGTGTATGACCCGGGGTGTGCAGTATTTTAATGCCACCCAATATGGGCAATTCATCTCCATCATTGACCAGCGTGTCCACCTCAACTGGTTCAGTAGACCACAGCCAGCCAAAACGCGCCAGAAAATCACTCAACCATTGCGGTCTTGCTGGTCCCGGCTGAGGCAACCTGCCGTCAATGTACGGAGCATCAGCCGGATGAGCGATAACTTCTGCCTGTGTAATCCTCTTCAGTTCAGCCAAGCTACCAACGTGGTCGGCATGGTGATGTGTAATGATAATTCTGGTTACGTCAGAAGGAGAATAACCTAGCCCCTCTATCTGCTCCAATATCCGGTCAGCCCTGCCCAAAAATCCGGTATCCACCAGCGTCAGGTCATCACCATCTACCAGCAGATATACATTAGCACCCCAGACCCCAGCACCCAAAAAGCCACTGAGCAGATAAACTCCGGCTATAATTTCTGTAGCTATCACCGACACCTGCAGACCTGCCTGCCTTCTATTATATTACCTCTCCGACAAAAGGACTAGGAAAAGTGGCTACTAAACATAGCCATTAGTCGTAAGACAATTCTACGATCGAAAATCATACGGACGCCCGATTCACTGCAAGGGATATAAAGCAGATAATATATTCAGAAGCTTTTGACTAAACTAATTTGGCAATTATCCGTTATAAATAATGAAAGAGGTAACAAGGAGGTAAATAAGATGAAGAGAATAAACAAATTCACAGCCGTCCTTACACATGACAAACGGCTACTAAGTCTGTTCAGTGGCATGGTCCTCTCCAGCATTGGACTTCTGAGCGTTACACTCACCGCCCTTGTCTGGTATCTGTAATAGGCGGTCTGAATATTGCCCGAATTCAAGCAATAATCAATCGGGGTCTACATTAGCAACAATGTAGACCCCGATTTTTTATGGTCCTATTTGAAATGAAATATAGGACTTAAATCTTCCCGCTCTTCAATGTCTTAGTCGGCTCAAACACCTTTGTATTGAACTTCTTAGCCAGCTCTTCCAATCTTGCAGCCAGCTTATCATATCCTATACCTTTGGCAAGCTGGAAGGGACCGAATGCAGAGCCACCGCCGTTGACCATAGCCTTATCGATATCATCAGGGCTATTAGCCACACCTTCTTCAAGCAACTTAGTAGCTTCGTTAACCTGTATGGCAATCATATCAGTCGGGTCGAAATCTTCTTTAGCCTTGGACAAGTCTATCTCCGGTCGCCCCTTGGACCAATCGAAAATGCCTTTGCCTGATTTTTTCCCCAAAGCATCGGCATCAATTAAATCCTTGAGCCATTTAGGCGGTTTATAGTCTGGAGATATGGTCTCCGCAAAATAGTTAGCACCGTGATAATAAACATCTAGGCCAACGTAGTCCATTAGCTCATAGGGTCCCATAGGCATACCGATTTTCCGCATTTTGGCATCGATTTCCTCTGGTTTAGCTATATTCTTATCTATTATGGCATTAAGATAGATCCCGGTCGGCGCATTTACTCTGTTGTAAATGAAACCAGGCGAATCTTTCTCGACTCTGACCGGCACCTTGTTCATCTTTAATGCCAGGTCACAAGCCACCTGCATCGTCTCTTTGCTGGTCTTGTCTCCTTTTATAATCTCGACCAGCCTCATCAGTACAGCGGGGTTAAAGTAGTGCATACCGCAGACCTGCGCCGGTCTCTTGGTATGCCCGGCGATATCTGAAATGCTCATATTAGAAGTATTCGATGCCAGGATAGCATGCTTCGGTGCCGCTTTATCCAGTGCCGTGAAAACCTCCTCCTTCAGTTTTAAGATTTCAGGCACGGCTTCGATGACGAAATCGGCGTCTTTGACAGCCTTGTCTATATCAACAAAGGTCTCAATATTCGCCACCATCATCTTTTTGTTGTCTTCAGTGATTTTCTGCTTTTCAGTAAGCTTATCTAGGCTCTCCTTTATTCTGGCAAGCCCCCTATCGACAAATCTCTGCTCAATGTCTCGCATTGCCACCTTGTAGCCGGCTAGAAGCGCCACTTCGGCAATGCCATGCCCCATATCACCCGCCCCCATGACCGCAACCTTTTTGATGTCTTCTACTTTCATTTAAAAATCTCCTTTCTATTTAAGTGCCGCATTAGAACAGTTATTCACCTGTAAAAACCGGCTCGCGCTTCTCGATAAACGCTATCATTCCTTCCATAGCATCTTTTGTCTTTGCCACACGTTGAGACCCTGCCAGCTCAATCTTGATTCCCTCGTCAGTAGTTGTCTCCAATCCGCGAGTTACGGCATCGAGAATTACCTGCACGGCAATCGGTGCCCTCTTAGCCAGTGCTTTAGCAAGCTCTTTAGCATCCTTCATCAGTTCCTCTGGTTTAGATACTTTAGTTACCAGACCTATACTTAGAGCCTCAGCAGCCCTGACCCTGGTGGCAAGCAGCAGCATCTCGAGCGCCTTGGTTTTACCCACCAATCTAGGCAATCTCTGGGTACCACCCCAACCGGGTATAATACCCAGATTTATTTCAGGCTGTCCCATAAACACCTTTTCAGAATCAGCAATTATCCTGAAGTGGCATGCCATCGACAGTTCACAGCCACCGCCGAGCGCAAAGCCATTTATAGCCGCAATCACAGGTTTGGGGTATTTCTCGATCTGACTGAATACCACCTGACCTTTTTCCATAGCTTTAGCACCTTCTGGAGTCCCACCAGTCTTTACATCAAAACCAGCTGAAAAGCTTTTTTCACCAGCGCCAGTTATGATTAAGGCTCTTATTGCCTTATCTTTTCCAAAGTCATTCAGAGCCGCTTCAAGCTCATCGAGAACAGTGAGGTTTATGGGGTTAGCCGGCGGACGGTTCAATGTGATTATACCTATATTCTCTTCTCGTTCAACAATCAAAGTTTCATAAGCCATAGTGTCCTCCTCGTTCGAGATTTTTACTTTTTCTCAAAATGAATGACAACAGAGTTAAAATCTATACCGCCTCCTTTCAGCCTCGAGCCTTTCGCAATATCCCCACTCACAGAACCAGCAAAATGTTAGCATCTAAAGACAGTGACTGTCAATGTTTGTATTAATTTTATGTCAACTCAAAACTATTGATTTATTTAAGACAGAAACATATACTAAAAGAAAACAAATAAACAAAAAGGAGGTGACCTTAGATGCCAGAGGTTGAGATTGGGCGGGTAAGTGACTTCTTTGCTAGACCTGTGGTAGCCGGCATAACGCTAAGCGGCACACTAAATGTCGGTGACAAGATTCACATCAAAGGACACACTACAGACCTTGAATTTGTCGTTGAATCAATGCAGATTAACAACGCCAATGTGACCGAGGGCAAGACCGGAGATTCTGTTGGCATCAAAGTAACCGACCGCGTGAGAGCCGGTGACCACGTATATAAGGTTACATAACAGCTTCTTATTTTCCGATGCTCTTAAGCAGGTTCGCCATTTCGATGGCGTTTGAGGCTGCCATAAAGCCACGATTGCCTACTTTAGCTCCAGCCCGCTCGATAGCCTGTTCCAAAGTATCAGCAGTTATTATGCCCTGAATGACAGGTACCCCGGTATCCAGGCTAACTCGCGAGATGCCTCTGTTCACTTCAGAGGCTACATATTCAAAATGAGATGTACCACCACGAATCACGGCTCCAAGACAAACAACAGCATTATATCTGCCACTTTCTGCTAGCTTCTTAGCTACCAGAGGAATCTCTAGAGAGCCTGGCGTCCAGGCAACATCTATATCCTGCTCACCAACGCCATGACGCAGAAAAGCGTCTTTCGCACCATCAAGCAGCCTTGTAGTTATAACCTCATTGAAACGCGAAACGACCACACCAAATTTTAGCCCTTTACCTAATAACATACCTTCGTAGTTCTTAGCCATATACCTTACCCTCCTTAATTCACAAGTTAAACCTCAGAGGCTTCGTCTACCTCTAATAGATGTCCCAGCTTTTTCTGCTTGGTCTTCAAATATTCCAAATTGTAGGGAGTAGGCAGCGTCCTCAACTCCACGGTCTCCACTATCTGGAGCCCATAGCTCTCTAACCCGATTACCTTTTTCGGATTATTGGTCAGCAATCTAATCTTATGTAAACCCAGGTCAGCTAAAATCTGGGCTCCGATACCGTAATCTCGCAAATCTGGCTCAAAACCCAGCGCAATATTAGCCTCCACAGTATCTAAACCTTTGTCCTGAAGCGCATAAGCTCGCAGTTTGTTATGGAAACCTATCCCTCTACCCTCTTGTCGCATGTAAAGGAAGACCCCACGTCCTTCGGCAGCAATCTTCTCCATTGCCAGTGTGATTTGACCTCCACAATCACATCGCAAACTGCCAAAAACATCACCGGTCAGACACTCACTGTGGACTCGTACCAGTACCGGTTCATTACCTGATATATCGCCCTTAATCAAAGCCACCTGTTCGTCCGGGTCAACCTTGCTTCTATATGCGATAACGACGAATTCGCCAAATTTGGTGGGCAGTTTGGCTTCAGCTATCCTTTCTATAAACTTCTCATTGCGACGGCGATAGGCTATCAAATCAGCTATACTCACAATCTTAATTCCAAACTTATCTGCCATGACCTCAAGTTGAGGCAAACGAGCCATAGTGCCATCTTCATTCATAATCTCGCAGACAACACCAGCCGGGTAAAGCCCAGCAAGCTTAGCTAAATCCACAATAGCCTCAGTATGACCAGCACGTACCATCACACCACCTTCTCTAGCTCGAATAGGAAAGGTATGTCCAGGACGAGCCAAATCCTCCGGCTTGGTATTGGGGTCAAGCACAGCCTTGACAGTTGCTGCACGGTCATGAGCAGAAATACCACTAGAAGTCCTGTGTTTAGCCTCAATAGACACGGCGAAAGCGGTCGAGAACTTTGCCGTATTCTCCTGAACCATGAGTGGGACCCGCAAATCATCCAAGCGATTACCAATTATAGGCAAACAGATAAGTCCGCGAGCGTTTTTTGCCATAAAATTAATTGCCTCTGGAGTAACCAATTCCGCAGCAATTGCCAAGTCGCCTTCATTCTCTCGGTTCTCATCATCGACTATGATAATAAACTTGCCAGCCTTTATATCCTCGACTGCCTCAGGAATAGTAGCAAACGCCATGAAACTTCACCTCGCTTTTAAGAAGCCATGCTCCTCAAGAAAATCAAAAGTTACGCCACGATTATCGCTTTGCTTAAGCCGCTCTACATATTTAGCGATAATGTCGACTTCAATATTAACCGTATCGCCACGTTTCAGGTTATCCAATGTCGTATTCTTACGAGTGTAGGTTACCAGAGAGACATAAAAGGAAAAATCGTCACAGTCAACAACAGTAAGACTAACACCATCAACAGCGATAAAGCCCTTGTTCACCATATAAGGCATAAGATGAGCCGGAGCTGAAACCCTGGCAATTAAAGCGTCCTCTTCAGACTGCAATGATATGACCTTGCCGACATCATCCACATGCCCTTGCACAAAATGTCCGCCGAAGCGTCCCTCAGCCGACATAGCTCTCTCCAAATTCACCAAGTCTCCGTAGTGAAGCCTGCCAAGATTTGTGCGCCTGAATGTTTCCGGCATAATATCAACAGAAAAGTTGTCTTTCTCTATTGATGTTATTGTCAGACAAGCGCCATTGATAGCTATGCTATCACCTGACTCGGTACCTTCAATCACTTTTTTTGCCCCGACAGTCAAGCGCCCGGGACTAATCTCTTTAACAATACCAGTCTCTTCAACTATCCCCGTAAACATCGCTATTTACCATCCACATAACCACTGATTAAAACATCGTCACCGAATTCGATTGTTTTCACCTGATTCAGACGGAGAGCATTGGTGACCTTTTTAACACCGTTACCACCTACAGCACTCTTTGCTTCATCCCCACCAATTATGATTGGTGAAATGAAAGCCAGGACCTTATCTACCAAGCCACGGTCGAATAAAGAACCAAATAGACCACTCCCCCCTTCCACTAAAACACTGGTGACCTCACGTTTACCTAACACCTTCAAGAGTTCTTCCAAATCTATTACATCCTTCTTAGCCGGCAATTCCACAATCTCAGCACCTGCCTTCTTAAAGTCCTCAGCTTTTTTCGCATCAAATGGCTTTGCCACAGCAACAAGAGTTTTCCCCGGTTCTTCAAAAACCCGAGCCGAGACAGGTATGCGACCTCGACCATCGACAATTACCCTTAAGGGTTGCAGCTTGGTCTTGCCTCCTTTGCCACTGCAACCTCTAACTGAAAGCTGAGGGTCATCAGCAAGTACCGTATTCGCTCCCACCATAATGGCATCAACTATATGGCGCAGGTAATGCACAAACTGACGGGATTCCTCACCACTTATCCATTTAGAATCACCATTTTGAGTAGCAATTTTACCGTCAAGACTCATGGCAAACTTAGCAATCACAAAGGGCATACCGGTAGTAATATACTTAATGTAACCCTCGTTTATCTCTTGAGCCCCTTCCTCACAATGACCAACGAAAGTCTTTATTCCGGCTGATTCTAATACCTTCAATCCCTTTCCCGAAACCAAGGGGTTGGGGTCAACCAAGGCTACATGAACTTCAGCAATGCCAGCATCAATTATTGCCTGAGTACATGGCGGCGTACGTCCATGATGGCAACAAGGTTCTAATGTAACATGCATCGTGGCACCTTTAGCCCTAGGTCCAGCCTGCCGAAGCGCCATTATCTCCGCATGAACAGAACCAGGTGGCTGAGTGTGACCAAACCCAACAACCAACCCATCCCTAACAATCACAGCACCTACCGCCGGATTAGGGCTGGTATAACCCAAAGCCAACCCAGCCAATGATAGAGCGCACTCCATAAAATCTTTAGGACGTGCTAACACTTATGCCCCCTTCACAAAGTCATCATGATACCTACTGGCTGTAGGCTCAGTCTGCCCCTGATATCTGCTACCTAACTCGGCTGCCCCGTACAACTTGTCCACAGGAGAGGTCAACCTCATAAAAGAGATTTGCCCGATCTTCATTTTATAATAAAGAGTGATCGGTAATTTAGCAACATTAGAGAGTTCCATGGTAAGATGTCCCCGCCAGCCCGGGTCAACGTAACCAGCGGTTGAATTCATTAGAAGCCCGACCCTCCCTAGAGAGCTTTTCCCTTCAAGCTTTCCAACTATGTCATCGGGCAAAGTTATCGATTCCAAAGTGCTAGCCAAGACAAACTCTCCAGGATTAAGGAAGAACGCATTATCCTCATCAAGCTCCACAAGCTCATTTAAGTGCTCCAGGCTACGCTTTACATCTATGTAGGCAGGATACCGTTGAGGCTTAAATGCAAGGAGTTTTTTGTCTAAATGGATGTCAACACTGGCTGGCTGGATGCAATCTTGGATTAGAGGCTCAATAATAATCCTGCCCTTAGCAATCTCCTCCTTAATCGTCCTGTCACTGAGTACCATAGCTGTAAACACATTGTAGCATCAAGCTTCTTCATAGTGCAAACAACGGCATGTCAATTAAAATTGACAGTTACCATAGTAGATGCTAACATCTGATAAGCCTGATAAGCCTGACCAGCCTAGACAGAGCTCAATTCGCCCACACGTATACTCAGGCAAAATTGCGCGACATCAGAAAGCCGGACTAAAGAAACATTGACTTAACGTTATGGACGCAAAAGAAATAAGAGCTTTCATAGAATCAAAGTTTAAAGTCCCTGTAGTCGAAGGTGAAGATAAAGTTTGCTCTATTGATGAGGCTATCAGAAGGCACGTCAAGAAAGGAATGACTATCCACTTCGCCGGTAGAGGGGGAGCCTTATTCTATCAACTTATAAGGGAATTCTGGGGGAAAAAGCCAGATTTCACCCTGGTAAACACCGGCGTGGCTGTAACCTTGCTTGCCTTAATTCAGGGAAAGCTGGTAAAGAAAATCATCACTAGTTACGCTGGTGATGTTTATCCATCACCCGGACCAAACCCCGTTATTCAAAAAGCTTATCTGTCTGGTGAGGTGGAGTTCGAGAATTGGACTATGCTCACCATCCCACAGAGACTCTTGGCTGGCGCAATGGGATGGGGGTTCATTCCCACCAGGTCACTCGTGGGCAGCTCCATGGAGGAGGAAAATAAGGACTCTTTTACTGTCATAGCTGACCCATTTGCCCCGGGGGAGAAAACTGGGCTGCTGAAAGCTTTAAGACCTGACATAGCTTTAGTTCATGGCGTTGCCGCGGACCGCTGTGGAAACTTGATAATGACATATCCATTGGGACCAGATGTCTTTGGAGCCTGGGGGGCAAAAAACGGGGTTATAGTCAGTGCTGAAAAAATTGTCCCCACAGAATATATACGCAGGCACTCATATCTAGTCCGAATCCCGTCATACATGGTCAAGGCGGTATGTGAAGTGCCTTTTGGGGCTCATCCCGGCGGAATGCCAAACTGTGGATTACCCGAATTCGAGCACTATTTCGACGACTATGATTTTGTTACCGACGTTAGAAATGCCTCAAGAGATGAGGGGAAATTCTCAAAGTGGATAAAGGATTGGATTTTAGATTGCAAAGACAACAATGAGTACCTTTCAAAAGTTGGCAGAGACAGACTCCTTTACCTGAAAGAGAAAGCAGAGTCTGATTCATGGAAAGCCGAAATAGCGGCTGAAATATCAGGGATTGACTTTAACAAGCAGGCAAACCCATCGGAGAGGATGTCAATAACTGCCGCTCACGTCATAACTGACAAATTTATCACGGGCGGATATAAAACTATATTGACCGGCGTGGGGCTATCGAATTTAGCTTCCTGGCTAGCTATATATAGGCTTAAAGAAAGAGGGTACGACGTAGATATCATGGCTGAGATAGGCATGTACGGCTACTCCCCCAGAGCGTCAGACCCAACTATATTCAGCTACCATAATATGCCGACATGTAAAATACTGAATAATATAGAGACGATGCTCGGTGTTTTTGTCAGCGGCTCATCCAGTCAATGTATGGGTGTATTAGCAGCAGGACAGATAGATAAGTTCGGAAATGCGAACTCAACAAAAATCCCTGGCGTAACATTTCTCGTAGGTTCCGGTGGGTCTAATGATATAGCTACCAACAACAGGGAAACAATAGTCGTAGTTAACTCAGGCAAGTCAAGGCTAGTTGAGAAAGTGCCATACATCACTTTCCCGGGCAAAAATGTAAAGACACTAGTCACTGATGTCGGCATCTTCGAGAAGGTTGGAGATAAAGAGACATTCACCCTGACAGCCTATATTCCCACCAAAGCAAAACAGGAAACAAAAGAAGCTATAGACGGGATAAGAGAAAGGGTCGGCTGGGAACTCAAGATTGCCTCGAATCTGAAAAAAGCCACGCCACCGACCAAAGAGGAAATAGCACTGCTCAGGTTATTTGACCCTAAAGGGTTCTTCATAGGGTCGTAAAACTACCTCAGGTAGAAACCACAGCCAAAATCTAGAGCTGCCGCATTATATAGACAAAACCAAAGGAGGTAAAGAATATATGGCAAAAAAAGTTGGAATTGTAGGTGCAGCCATAACGCCTTTTAGGGGTAGATGGTATCAGAAGACCTATTACGAACTGGCTCAGATGGCAACCAGGGAGGCAGTAGCAGATGCAGCTATTTCCATCAAAGATGTAGATTCTGTCTTCTACGGAATATATAACGACATCTTCGAAAGAGCTTGCATCCCAGAGCATCCACTGCAAGGCATATTAGGCATGCAAAATAAGTTTGGCATACGCATAAGTAATGGTGGAGCGACAGGTGCCTATACTTTATCAGCAGCACATGCCTATCTGGCAGGAGAAAGATTCAAAACAGCCCTGGTACTGGGCGTGGAAAAGGCTACAGATTGCTTTGACTTCACGTCTATGTCAGCGACACCTGAGGTCATCAAGACCATCGCCTGGTCAGGTGACACTTTCTTTGAACAGAATATAGGCTGGAGCGCTTCTGACAGCTACGCCGAAGTAGTCCTTGGCTACATGGACGAATATCCAGGAACCCTGAAGCCGGAGGTCACTGCTCAGATATCAGCCTTGCTTAGCCAACAAGCGAGAACTAATCCTTATGCCCAGAGACAATTTGACCAGGTAACTCCTGAAGAGGTAATGAACTCGAGATACATCGTTTACCCATTCAAAGAGCTGGAGATATGTGTATATAGCGAAGGGGCTGCAGCTCTAATACTAGCTGAAGAGGAGACAGCAAAAGCCATAGCCAAAAACAGCGGGAAGCCAATAATCTGGATAACAGGTGTAGGGGAAGCTAACGAACATTCCTTTGCTGGCAAAAATCAGAAGGACATGTCCCATATCGTTTCCGATTACCTCGGCGCCCACCGTGCTTACGAAATGGCGGGCATAAAAGACCCTACCAAGACTATAAATCTTGTCGAACTTCACGACGCCTTCATTCACCAGCTCGAAATCAGTATAGCTGAGTTCGGCTTGGTCCCCTATCAGACAGTTGATTCCCTCATTGAAGATGGCTTGATGTTGCCCGGCGGCAAGTATCTGGTTAACCCATGCGGTGGCTTGAGTTATTGTGGGCATGCCGTTGGCGCCAGCAATATAATGTCAGCTTGGTCAGCCAGAAACGAGCTGATTAAAAGGAAATTAAAAACAGCACTGATTCACGGGACTGGCAGTACCATCTCACAATATACAGCCTGCGCAATACTGGAGCACGAATAACTAAGGAGGTCAGGACAATGCCAGAAAAAAGACGGAAACTTATACCAGATGAGTTCATACCAGAAATAAGAAGCAGGGTAATAACTCTTGATAACCAAGACTACTTGCTGCAGAACGATACTATGTATACCTTCTATGAGCGAAGCATGGGTGAACTTTCACCTTTCTTCCTAGCCATTAAAAATGAAAAGAAGATTCTGGGCTGCAAATGCTCCAAGTGTGGCATAGTCAGGGTGCCACCAATGATGACCCATTGCCCTGATTGCGAGTTCGCACCCACCAAGCTTGTAGAAGTAGGTCAAGTAGGCAAAATGAACACCACTCCACCCATCACCTACTTCGCCACTTCACTGTTTCTGGATAAAGCGCCCTTCGGCAGGGGGCGTGTGATACTAAAGGGTGCCGATACAGCCTTGAGCGTAATGCTTTATACCACAACTGGCATATTAGTGCCCGGGTTAATTAAAAAGGGCACAGAGGTCAAGGTAGTCTTCAGAGATGAACGCGTGGGACAAATATCAGATATTTACTGTGTACCCACTTCAGAATTAACGCCAGAACAAATTGCTAAGAAAGGACTCCAGGAATCTGAAATCGACTGGAAAACACCAAAGGAGCCTCAATTCTCAAAGCCGACCGACAAAGACACAGCTAACTTCAAAAAGTGTCTCAAGGAGATGCAGTCTCTGGCTGTTAAGATGAGTCAATCAAAACGGGCTCGCAAAGCTATCGAAGGCTGGAAGCGAGATATCGCTGTAAAGACAAAAGCGGGCGAGTTTGCCATGCGCATCGATAACGGCAACTTCAGAATCGAAGATGAGAAATTAGTGTCTCCCGACTTCATTATGGCATGTGAAGACCTTAAAACTCTGCTGGATGGACTGATGTATAAGGGCGCCATTACCGACTCTGTCATAATGAAAAGACTATGGATAAGCAAAAATATCGAGTTCAACACCATCTTTAAACTCGACAGATTAGCCCGATTCCTAGTCATGGAACAGAAGGAAAAGGCAGCAAAGTAATTCGAACGAAGCTATATCGTGAAATTAGGAAACACACACTATTTGAACTGCAGGGTATGTGCCACTTCTGAAAACAGAGGTTCATTATACTTTGCCAGTAGAGATACGGTAGTTATATAAACTATGACCCACTTGTCGCCCTTCTGCACGCCGAGGGCAAAAGTATCAGCACCAAAATTTTGAACTTTCCACTTGACCACAGCTTCAGAGACAGGAGTACCATCCGCCAGAGTCGACGCCCGCTCAGTTACAATGTTGATATCCGAGCCAGACAGTGCTAAAGTGGCAGTAAGCGCCTCGGCAAAAGTGGCACCATCCATTACAGAAATAGCCAACGCAGGGACTCTTTTCTCCGCAGCAGCATAGAAAACAGTGGTCGGCTCTTCACTTGGTTGCTGCAGCCATTCCTTAGGATATTGAATTGAGAAACCATAGTCTTCATTCACGTACTCGGCAGCTTCAAATGAGAGCACGCCCTCTGCTTGCTGTTCGGGCGGAGCCGCCTGCTGGCGAGTACACGCCGGCAAGGTCAGACCTAGGACAAGCAACATGACAACAAACACTACTCCTAATTTCCATGTTTTGTTTAGCATCACGCCTCCTTTAAGACGCCAACCGTGATATTTTCTGAATACATTATACAACAGCTGTCAAGCTACTCTTATATCCACTCACGGAGAAACTTGAACACTGTGTTTACGCGTGTTAATATATTAACTCGCTCGCCTGATGCATCCCTATTTATGAAAGATTACCTTTTGTCTCAAACCAACCTTCAAATAAAATCTGTGCTATAAGGAGGTTTCTATGTCAGGAATCATCTCTTATGGAGCTTATGTGCCACTGTGGCGGCTGAACCGAGATACCATAGGTGCTGCCTGGGGCAGGGCATCTTTGGGTGGCGAGCGGAGCATAGCCAACAATGATGAAGATACGGTCACAATGGCAGTCGAAGCAGTCCTCGACTGTCTCACCGGAATCGACCGTGATAGTATTGACGGTCTGTATTTCGCCTCCACCACAGCACCTTTCCGAGAAAAGCAATGCGCTGCACTGATAGCAGCTGCCGCCGACCTGAAACCAGAGATAATCACCGCCGATTTTGGCAATAGCTTGCGAGCCGGGACTAATGCCTTCAGAGCCGCGTTGGATGCAGTCAACAGCGGCTCGGTGCAGAATATAATCGTTGTCGCCGCTGATTGTCGTCTGGCATATCCTCGTTCAGACCATGAGCAGAACTTCGGCGATGCTGCAGCAGCCCTGCTGGTAAGTAAAATGGGGAAGCCGGTCGCCAATGTTAAAGCCAGCCACACAATAGCCAACGAGATGTACGATATCTGGAGATTGGATAAAGATACCTTCGTGCAATTCTGGGAAGACCGCTTCATAATCGAGCATGGCTATCTTGAAAACATGTCTAAAGCAATCTCAGGTCTGATGAAAAAGCAAAGCCTCTCAGCAGTAGATATCACCAAAGCTGTGCTGTACGCACCTACCAGCCGGACTCAGCAGCAGCTTGCCCGACAGCTAGGTTTCGACCCGAAGACACAACTTCAGGACCTGCTGGCTAATAACCTCGGGGTATGCGGCTGTGCCCATTCATTGTTGTTGTTGGTATCAGCTCTAGAAAATGCCAAAGAGGGAGACAAATTACTGGTTGCCAGTTATGGCGACGGCAGCGACGCCTTCCTCATTGAAGCCGCTGCTGAGGTGGATAAAATCAAAACAGGCAGGCGTGGAGTAAAAGGCTTTTTGGCTTCAAAGCGGGCACTGCCTACCTACGAGCGATACCTGAGTTATCGCGGCATATTGGAACCGCAGCCTGGAGAATCTTTCCGCCTTTTCCCATCGGCTAGCGTTAGCTGGCGAGAGCGCAACTGGTCTCTCCGCTTTCATGGCAGCAAATGTGAGAATTGCGGCTTGGTTACATTTCCGATACAGCGTGTGTGTTACCAATGCCAGTCTAAGGACAGCTATGAAGAGGTAAGACTCTCAGACAAAAAGGGAAAGGTATTCACCTTCTCTTTGGACAATCTAGCCGGCAGAAGCGATGACCCCGTAATACCACAAATGGTAATCGAATCAGAACTAGAAAATGCCAGAATATATTGCATAATGACCGATTGCGACCCCAAGGAAATCAAAATCGGCATGCCGGTCGAAATGACCTTCAGGAGGATCTACGAAGGCGGCGGCATGTATAACTACTTCTGGAAATGTCGACCGATAAGATAGGAGGCAAGCGAAATGGAGAGCATAAAGGATAAAGTCGCCATAATAGGGATGGGTTGTACCAAGTTCGGAGAGCGCTGGAACTCAGGGCTTGATGACTTAGCTATAGAGGCTGCTTATGAAGCCTATGAAGATGCCGGCATTGACCCCAAGGATATTCAGGCTTGCTGGTTTGGAACAGTGACTGCGCCGGTAACCGGAATAGGAGCCACCCATGCAACTAACTCATTGAAACTGCGCATCCCCATGACCCGTGTGGAAAACTGGTGCATTACCGGTCACGAAACCTTGAGAAACGCCTGCTTTGGCGTGGCTTCCGGTATGTACGACATCGTACTGGCACTCGGCGTGGAAAAGCTCAAGGATACCGGCTTCCCCGGGCTTGGCACCGGGCGAGGTATGGGACCGGTATTGGAAGCCCGCCGCACCTCACCAGGCAGCTTTTCGCTCATCGCCACCAGATACTTCTATACCTACGGACTGAGCCCAGAGGAAGGTAAAACAACTATAGGCAAGATAGCGGTTAAGAACCACAACAACGGCAGCATGTGCCCCAAAGCCCACTTCCGCAACAAGATAACCTTAGAGCAGGTAATGAATGCGCCCATCATCGCCTGGCCCCTGGGGCTATTCGATTGCTGTGGCAACAGCGACGGCGCCGCCGCCGCCATCCTGGTCCCTGCCAGCCAGGCGAAGAAATTCAGAGCCGACCCGGTTTATATAAAAGGTCTGGGGCAATCCTTCGACCCGCTGCTACCACATGCCCGTCCCAAATTCGACTGGATAAACTGGGATGCCCTGCAAAATTCATCCCGCCAGGCTTATGAGCAGGCTGGCATACGGAATCCTCGTGAAGAGCTTGATATCGCTGAGGTGCACGACTGCTTCACTATCACCGAGCTTGCCATTTACGAGAATTTCAGCTTCAGCGCTAAGGGCAAAGCCAAGGAGGACATAGACGCTGGCTTCTTCGAGCTTTCCGGTGGACTGCCGGTAAACGCAGACGGCGGCTTGAAATGCTTTGGACATCCGGTAGGCGCCAGCGGTCTGAGAATGACCTACGAGGTTTACAAGCAGATACAGGGCAAGGCTCAAACGCCGGAGCGCCAGCTAAAAGACGTCAAACTTGGCTTATCCCACACCTTCGGTGGTCCGCCTCAGGTAAGCGCCGTCGCCATTCTAGGTAGAGACCTGGACAAAACTAAGACAAAATCTCGGTAAGACAGACGGATTTGCCAGCTTAGTACAACCTGAACTGCTGCAAGGAAGCCATTATAGCCGTATTTCGGCTCCAGATGGGCATAAGGCGGTATTGGTGCTGCCTTCCTGAGTTCTAACTCCAGATAAACCGCCTCAATTACAAGCTAAACACTTTTCGCTAAATCGTGTAACTTAAGGCTGAACTGTCATTTTGAAGACCTAACCAACAATGCGTAACAAAATACTAAGAGTGCAAGCTTTGGCTGAGGAAGCTCGAACTGTGAGATTCCCCTACCAGGGGGCGGGCTCATTCCATTTCATCTTCGTCGGGTCGCCTTCCGAAATAGTGGGCGAGCTTCATTCTCAATTCTTCCCTGGTTTGTATTGACAGTTGCAAGCACTTTGAGGCTAATATATTTGTGTCCTCTTCCGAAGTGCGTTCTCTGCTCTTAATCAAATCACATCTGAGTGTCTGTATATTCCTGAAATCAATCATATAGAATTGTGTTTGTTGTGGAGCGAACCCCTGAAACTGGACACTTTAGGTTAGGAAGGTTTGGCAGGGTCAGGATAATCTATAATGAAGTAGAGAAAGGACCTTGCCATGAGAAATCAGAGAAATTTCAGCCTAGAATTTAAG
>Ga0233423_10000756_pt1 | contig 16489 bp, 16 predicted proteins | sample Watercolumn_Mata_FD_180713 | JGI IMG/M metagenome (GOLD analysis project Ga0233423, IMG submission 180713) | Freshwater microbial communities from Lake Matano, South Sulawesi, Indonesia - Watercolumn_Matano_2014_112_MG | ecosystem: Environmental > Aquatic > Freshwater > Lake | place: Indonesia...
AGTAGGCCCCGCCAGTTGAGAAACTGAGCGCTCTGAAGAAGCCCCCTATAGGGGGCTTCCGACGAAAAAACGAGGCGGCGCTCTTTTAAAATAAAGTTCGAACCAATCTTTTTCAGAAATTCTTTCTGGGATTCTAAATTTCCTTCCCGAATTGCATAATCTGCTCTATTCAATGAAGTTACAAATTCCTTCGCCTGTTCGAACCAATTATCGCCCCCAGCAGCAAAATCCCGCGCAGCTTCTTGCATTTTTTTCTTTTCGTTGATAAAACTTTCCTTCTTTGCTTGATACTCTTGTAGCGTTAAATTCCCTTCAAGGTAAACATCTATAAGCTTGCTAATCTTATCATCCAGTGCCTTGATTTTAACTTCCAGATTTTGCTGCTGGGGGCGCGATGATTGGAGAACGCTATTCTTGTCTTTTTCTAATTGCTCTAAAATCCTCTTTGTCCAATCATCGCACAAAGAAACTTTTTGAATAACCTTGCGTATCTGCGCGGCAAGCCTCTCTTCGCGCAAGTACTTCTTTGGGCAGTTGGTATTGCGCTTGGTGCAACGGTAATAAATAAACCCTTTCTTTGTTTCCGCTGTAATCATCCTCCCGCATTCTGCGCATCTCATCCTTAGGTCCCTAAAAACAAAATAATGCTTAGTTTTCTTGGGCTTGCCGCGCCTGCGCATAACCTCTTGGCATTTATCAAAAAGTTTCTTTGTGATAATTGGTTCGTGCTTGCCTTCGTAGGCTTCGCCGTTGTAGCGAATGAGACCGTAATAAAGCTGGTTTTTAAGGATGCACTGATACCTCCAAATAGTCAGCGGTTTATTATCCCTGCCCGTAAGTCCACAAGCGTTCAGAGTATCAGCTAATCGCTCAAGGGTATAGTTTCCGGTAGAATACAGCTCAAAGGTCTTCTTGATAAGAGGCGCCTTATTCTTATCAACGACGATTGTATGACTGTTGCGGTCATTGAGATAACCAACTGGCGCCCATTGAGGCCAGATACCCTTGCTTAGCTTTAGGCGAATACCACGTCTTACATTCTCGGAGAGTGAATCAACGTAATACTTGCTCTGACCGAAGGCAATAGAGAGCATAAACTTGCCTTGCGCGTTGTTGTCGAGGCGGTAGGTGGGAAACTTCATGTCCTTAATGACGCCACGATCCAGAAGGTAGATGATCCGGCCGCCGTCTACGGAATTGCGCGCCAAGCGGTCTGGATGCCAGCTTAGGATTCCCTCGGCTTCGCCTTTCTCAATAGAGGAAAGCATTGTGTTAAAAATCGGGCGCCCCGGCTCTTTGGCGGTCATCTTTTCAACCAGCTCCTTATAAACAAAAAGATTCTCTCTCTTGGCAAAGGCGCGCAATTCCACTAATTGGGCCTCAATGGATAATATCTGCCTGTCTTCATCGTCGGTGGACTTACGGGCATATAGAAAATATCTCATACAGACCTCCTTCGGGAGGAAATTTAGAATCCAGTCATTTTATTTTGAACCCTCAATAGTTCAAAATTAAATGACAAAAAGATTGGTGAAGAACTTTATTTTAAAAGAGCGCCGCCTCGTTTTTTCGTCGGAAGCCCCCTATAGGGGGCTTCTTCAGAGCGCTCAGTTTCTCAACTGGCGGGGTGTCTATGCGTATGTTCGAAAGATTTTTATAGACGCACCCAGATAATTTATTCTATGGCACCGCCGCTTGGGCGGCTCCCGTATCTCGCGATTCACCGCTCGGCTTTGCTGGGGCAAAGCCTCGCTTGGCGGCAGCCTTGGCCGGCTGCCTTCTTGCTGATTTTAGTGCGTGTGCGGCGCAGCTGCTGCTGCAGCCGGGTGGGGGCGGCTGCAGCAACAGCGTCCTCACCGACAGGCTATTACAAGCAAGAAACAAAAGTTTATAAGGGTTCGTCCGCTATGCCGCATTTAGCTTCCTAAAAACTACGCGGTGCGGCATGTTGCGCCTCTCGGAAACAATGCTTGAGAGACGCGGGCAAAAAAGCAAATTTTGGTGCGGTCAAAATTTGCCTTTTTGCTTAAAAGAACAGACAAAAAATCAAAAGATTGTCAGGGGTAGAAATAGGTTTGAAAAGAGAGTTTTCAGTGTTAAAATATGTATAATATATCCATAATTTCATTACCAATATATTAATACTAATATTTAGTATAGTCAAGGAGAAATATGTTAAGGAAAAGAATCAAAGAATTTCGGAAAAAGAAAGAATGGTCTCAACAAAAATTAGCTGAAAAATCCGGCTTGTCATTTAATACAATTACACGGATTGAGCAGGGAATAGGAGATTCTCCTACTCTAAAGACATTAGTTAAGTTGGCAGATGCCCTAGGAGTAGGGCTTGATGAATTAGCGGGAAGAAAGTAATTTATTGAAGAAATCCACAAAAGGATTGAGGTGGAGCCGGATGAAAAATTTAATGCCACGATGATTATAAAACACGTTGGAAGAGATAAAGGCATCAGTCAAATTGATATTGGCAGACGGTTGATAGTTACCGCTTCAAATATGACGCGATTGCTTGATAAGCTTGAAAAGGAAGCATTTATTGAGCGATTGAGTCTGGCTGGAGATAGAAGGGTTAATTTAGTTAAGATTAGCAAGAAAGGCTCGGATTTGCTTGACCAGGTTTGGCCGGAATATTATAAGAAGATTCAAGAATTAGCCAAGCGGTTAAACCAAGATGAATTAAAAAAAGTTACATATGTCCTCGATAAGTGGTGCAGTAAAATATCGGGATGATAAAATATCTATTCAGTTGTTTTTCAATTAAAGGAGGCCGACAATGCTACCTTCAAAGATAAAAACATTATTTGTTACAGCGGTTCATCTTTTGTTTGCCGCTTGTCTATATGTTTTTGGAATAGTTATTATTGGATTAGCAATTTTCCCCAGCATACTGTTGATTTATTATGTATGGACCCACACTATTAGCTGCTCTCTAATTTTACGGCTATTTCTGATTTGTTTTACCTTAGCATCGGCATATTTTATATATGGTTTCAGCTTGATTTTAATCTTGGGATTTCTAAGGACTGTATTGAAGTTGAACCTTAGAGAAGGCGAATATCACATAGCTTCTATTGGCATGATGCGTTGGATGTTTATTAATGCCTTATTTTATTTAGTGGCGATTACCTTTATGGATTTTATTCTTCTCACCCCATTATCTGTGATTTTCTTTCGTATGATGGGAGCCAAAGTAGGCAGAAATGTTCAGATTAATTCAAAGAACTGTGCGGATCTATCTCTTCTTGAGATAGGCGATAATAGCGTCATAGGGGGACATGCTACGGTGATTTGCCATTCTTTTGAACGCGGCAGGTTAATTTTACGTAAGGTAAAGATAGGTAAAAATGTTGTTATTGGATTGAATTCCGTAGTTTTAGCTGGAGCAGAAATTGGCGATGGGGCATTTATAACTGCCGGGACTGTTTTAGGGAAAAACAAACAAGTCGAGCCTCATAGCGTGTATGCTGGAGTTCCTGCTGAATCCACAAAAGAAAGAAGGGAACACGATAAACAATGAAAAAGAAAATAAGCTTAAAAACCGTTACCATAATCGATATCCTGGAAGCAATAAATAAAAACTATGGTGATATTACTGCTGTTCAGATTAAGGAAAAAAACGGTTCTTTTAGGAAGATTTCTTACGTTGAGTTAGGCAGAAGGACAGTTGACGTGTCTTCAAATCTTATCCAACTTGGAATCTCAAAAGACGATAGGATCGCAATATATTCTGAGAATAGACCTGAATGGTCTGTGGCTCTTTTCGGGATTATTTGTACTGCAGCCATAGTTGTTCCTATAGACGTTAAGCTCAGTGAAACCGAAGTGCAATTTATTCTAAGTAATAGTCAGGCAAAATGTATTTTTGTTAGCGATAAATTCCTGGGTATTGTTGACAAAATACGGCCGAGTCTACTAGATTTAAAATATGTTATCACCATGGATGATACCGATCGACAAGACGTTATTAAATTAAAGGATTTAAAACTTCTTAGCGAGGAAAATAAGAATCGTCCGATACATGAAGAGGACACGGCACTAATAATATATACTTCTGGCACTACCGGCATAGCAAAAGGGGTTGAGCTTACTTATCGCAACCTCATGTTTCAGGTGCGATCGTTAAGCGAGATAATTCATTATAAGATTCAGGATCAGTTTCTTTCCATTTTGCCATTGAACCATACGCTTGAATTGACAGGGGGACTTATTGCTCCTCTCTATGCTGGTGGCCGCATCACTTATTGTGATAGTTTGAAGCCTACCCATATACTTTCGCTTATGAAGGAAACCGGTACAAGGATGATGATCTGTGTGCCTTTAGTCATAAAAATGCTCCATGACGGTGTTATGGATAATGTAGCTAAAATGCCGCCTTATAAACAGAAAATATTTAAACAGCTGTTAAATTTCTCGAGATGGTTGCTTAACTATAATATCAGAGCTGGTAGATTGTTGTTTCCCGAATTACACAATCAATTTGGCATAAAGCTGCGAGGTTTTGTAAGCGGAGGAGCGCCCTTAGATAAAGAGGTTGAAATTAATTTTAGCGCGCTTGGATTTTGGATATTGCAGGGGTATGGATTAACTGAGACATCACCGGTTATAGCGGTTAACACTTATAAAGCACACAAATTCGGATCAGTAGGGAAGCCTTTGCCGGGTGCAGAAGTAAGGGTATCAAAAGAAAAGCAGGAAGCTCAAGAGGGAGAAATCCTTACAAGGGGTGACCATGTGATGAAAGGATATTATCAAAATACTGAAAAAACAGAAGAAGTTATTAAAGACGGCTGGCTTCATACTGGCGATATCGGATATATAGATAGCGAAGGATTTCTTTATATAACAGGCAGAATTAGGAATCTGATTGTTTTAGGCGCAGGAAAAAAAGTGTTTCCCGAAGAGATTGAACAAGTAATGTCCCGGAGCCCGCTTATTAAAGAAATTTGCGTTTTAGGTAAAACAGCCACAAAGGGTTTACGTAAAGGGTGCGAAGAGGTTTATGCTGTTATTGTACCAAACCTTGATTCATTTAGTACGGATGAACGCATAGATGTGCAGAGGATCAAGGACAAGATATCAAAAGAATTTTCCCGGCTTGCCGAGAACTTAGCGGAGTATAAAAGGATAGTTGATTTTGAAATCTGGGAAAAGGAACTTCCCAAAACAGCTACTCGTAAAATAAAAAGAAAAATTGTATCGGAAATGGTAAATAAATAATGCGGGTATAATTATGACGTTATCAAAAGGTATTTTAATAACACAAGACAGACAAAAGATTTCTTATGAACATGCGCTGAATAACCGCGACCGAGTTGTTGTAATTGCGCATGGGTTTTACAATAGTAAAGATGCAGTTTTGCTTCAAGAGTTAAAAAACAAGCTCCTTGATGAATATGACGTATTTATGTTTGATTTCAGGGGTCATGGGAAGAGCGGCGGACTTTTTAGCTGGATAAGCAATGAAGGTAAAGATTTAAAAGTAGTTTTAGGTTATGTAGAGGGAAAATATAAGAAAACTGGAATGATCGCCTTTTCCTTGGGTGCAAGTGTGGCAATTAACGTTTTAGCGCAGGATAAACGAGTTGATTCACTTATATGCGTAAGTGCAGTATCGGATCCCGATAAAATCGATTATAATTTCTGGAATTTGGATCTGAAGGGCGATTTGGCGTATACATTATTTACTCCGGACGGGCTAAAAGGAAGAGGCTTCAGGCCGGGTGCCTTCTGGCGTAAGAAACAAAAGCCAATAGACAATATAGATAAAATAAATATTCCAGTTTGTTATATCCACGGGGAGAAAGATTGGGTAGTTAAGCCGTGGCATTCTAAAACCCTCTTTGAGAAAACGCAAACCAAGAAGAAGATTGTTATTATAGAGAATGGTTCGCACGCAGAGTATTTGATGAAAGATACGGAGGAAGAATTTGTTCGTGAAATAAGGAGCTGGTTTGCATCTACAATGCTCCCGTGCACTGTGATGGAAACCAAGCGCAGTACTTAATTCCAAAAGATAATATGATGTTCCCAGATTTTTTTGGAAAATAGATAACTCTTGAAATATGAAAAAACAAAAAGCTATATTTATAACTGGCGCAACTGGTTTTGTCGGTTCTAATCTTACATTTGAATTATTGAATCATGGTTATAGACTGATACTTCTTGTAAGGGGTAAAAAAGCAAAAGAGAGAGTAGGTAGCTTACTTTGTCACTTATATAGACATTCGGAAGAATATAATAAGGTAAAAGATAGGTTAGAAATAATCAATGGCGATATTACTAAAAAAAATTTAGGTATTTCTTCGAAAGATGTGGGTAAATTAACTCAAGAAGTAAGCAAAGTTTTTCACTGTGCAGCCTCAGTAAGTTTTAACGAATCAGAAAAAGACGCAATAAAAAAACATAATGTGGATGGTACTAAAAATATTCTCGAGTTTATGCTCATACTTAATTTAAATGAACTTCACTATATGAGTACTGCTTATGTGGTAGGTCAGAAAATAGGGGCTGTTTATGAAGAAGAAGTTGGCGAAGAACAATCTTTTAACAATACCTATGAGGAATCAAAATTTAAGGCCGAGAAATTAATCAAAAAATATAAAGAAAATCACAATATTACAGCAACTATTTATCGTCCTGCGATAATCATTGGTAATTCAAGAACTGGGAAGACATCAAGTTTTAGCGGCTTTTATAGTTACGTCAAATCTTTATATCTCCTTGTACAAATATTTAAAAAAGATCTGGAAGGGGATGGAAGAAAATCTAAGCTATCAGGGGTATATTATAAAGGTGATTTATTGCATATGCCATTACGGGTCAGCGGGCTAGCAAACAAAACTTTAAATCTAGTGCCGATTAATTATGTTGTAGATGTTATTATAAGAATATTCAAGAGCGAAAATAGCCGTAACAAAGTTTATCATATTACTAATCCCAACCCACCAACATTGGAACATACTCAGAGATTGATTTCAGATTCTCTGGGGGTATCGGGAGCAAGAATTGTAGATCCATTAGATTTTCGAGCTAATCCAATGAACCGGTGGGAAAAATTTTTCGCCAAAACTATAAAAAGTTTTATTCCGTATTTTCAAAACGAAGAACCGATATTTCTTAATAGGAATATACAAAAAGTGTTAAATGGTGCCCGTATAAAATGTCCCTACATAACCGAAAACTTAATATCTAGGCTTATTTCTTATTGCGTAGATACAGATTGGGGGAAGAATATCAGCTAACACTCCGAATTCCGTTTTTTAGTGATACAATAAACGCAGTAAGTTAGGCAAAAAGTATTTATTGAGATGATAAACAAATAAGAAGGGGCAGCATTGCACTACGATATCTTAGTTAGATTTTATCAATATCTAAAAGAGCGTTTTCCTCTCAGAGATTTTATTCCTCTCTCAGTAGTATTTGCTGTGACGGTGGGCGTGTGTGTGCAAGTTGCTATTTACGGTTATGTAAAAAGCCCATGGTCAATTTCTGCTGGCTTTTTTGCTTTTCTGTCATTCTTATTACGGCTTCGTCTTTTTGACGAATTTAAGGATTTTGAGCATGATTCTTTATATTATTCCACCCGTCCTGTTCCTCGAGGCTTAATTACACTCCAAGAGTTAAAATTGTTTATATTACTTACATTATGTGTGGAGATACTTCTGGCAACCACTAAAGGGGCTATCTCTTCGATACTTTTTTTCCTGGCATTTATCTATTCCCTATTAATGTTTAAGGAATTTTTCGTTAAAAAATGGCTTCGCCAGCATTTTACTGCCTATATTATTGTCCACGAAATTTTAGTATTTCCGTTGTTTTTTTATATTTTTTCCTTAAACGGAATGCCCATGGCTTATGTTGGTCAAATCTATTTTTGGATCTTGGCACTTTTTTTTGGCTGTCAGCTATTTCTTTTGGAAGTAACCAGAAAGATTAGGCCGACAGAGTTAGAAATACCTTCGCGCGATACCTATACTGCTCAATATGGAATTAAGAGGGCTTCTGCTTTGGTTATTTGTTTGGGAATCACAGTTATTCTTCTTAAGATTTTTATCGAAAAGGCTATTTACGGTAAAATTTCTTTACTAAATTGTTTGCCTTTATCGGTATTAATAATTTTTGTATATACGGTTTTCCATTTTTTCAGGCATCCTAATACGATCTATGCAAAGAAAATTCTTTATGTTTCGATCTTATTTAATCTAGTAATAGATTTAACTCTTGTTACCACACTCTTTTTTAAATGACTATGAAAAAATACATTTTTGACAATTCTAATATTGCGGAAAGCTACTCCGGTGTCACTACGCCATTAACCTATTCTTTCGCCCGTTACGCCTATCAGGAAGTTTATAAACACTTCTGCAGGATGATGGGTGTAGGGAGACGAACCATTAATCAGCATAAAGAAATATTTCCACGGATGGTAGTGTTTATTGGCTATAGAATGTATTACGACCTTATCAATTGGTATACCCTTGTTTCTTTTCTTCCAGGATATAAATTCAACAGAGAGTTCTTTGAAAAAATGCTAGGTGTCCAGAAGGATTACAATTATTCTCGCGATGAAAAAATCAGTTTTTTCCAAAAGTATTTTATTATTCTACCGCGGTTGTTATTTCAAACTTTAGGAATTCTGTTTTCGTTCATTTTTATGGGCTATTTAGTCAGGAGATTTAATAAAAGATTCGATCGAATATTCAGCAGGATAGGCGCAATTAAGCTTCACGATCTCGACTTAAGGCAGCTGGAGGGTTTATATCTCAGGCTCCATGAAGATCTAACCGCCCAATGGCGTATTCCGATCACAAACGATTTTGCAGTGATGGTCAGTGCAGGCATGGCAGATAACTTATTCAGGAAATGGTTAGATGAACCAAATGTTTATTCTTATCTATATTTTAAATCGCACAACTCCTTAATCTCACTTGACCCTGGACTTCAAATATTAGAAATAGTTACTCTGATTAAAGATAATTTGTTAATTCTTAAGATATTTGAAAGAGAACAAAGTCCATCTTCAATTTTTAATATTCTGAAAATAGATTTTACTAATCATTGCGTAACAAATGCAATTTTTAGGTACTTAGAAAAGTTTGGCAGCCGGACTCCAAACGAGCTGAAACTAGAGACTGCAACATTAAGCGAAAAACCGGAGGTCTTTATAGAATTATTAAAAAACCTAGTAAACAATAGAAATGTTAATAATGGGGATTTTACTCAAAAAGAGAGGAATGAGCCTAAAAAATATAATACTCTGAATACTATTAAAAAGATTATTATTGATTTTTCTCTAAGCTGGGCTAGAAAATCAATAGAAAGGAGAGAAGAGACACGGTTTAGGAGGGCATTGATTTTTGGTTATGCAAGAAAGATTTTTCTGACTATGGGTCAAAAGTTATATCAGGACAGGATTTTAGATTCTTGTAACGATATCTTTTATTTAACCACAGATGAGATCTCCGAGTTTATTCGAAATGGGGAAATGGGCGCTGTGCTAACAGATATGGCCTGCTACAGAAAGAAGGAGTTTGAATATTGGCAGTCGGTTGAGTTACCGAGAAGGATTGAAACATCCACGTCTATCGTTGAGATAGAAGAAGAGTTTAAAGCAAAGAACAGATCTCGGGGTACAACGATCCAGCCTAATATTTTAAAGTGGGTTGTTGCATCACGGCCAAAGATTAATAGTATATTCGGTACGGTGTTAGTATTGCCAGAATTCAATCCAAGCGTCAATTTCGAAGGCAAGATCTTAGTTACGAAACAAACCGATCCTGGCTGGACAATAGTCTTCCCCCTATTGAAAGGTCTGATCGTAGAAAGAGGTGGTATGTTATCCCACGCAGCTATCGTTGCCCGTGAGCTTAACATTCCGTGCATTGTGGGGGTTGATAATGCCACGACATTTATACAAGATGGCAGCCATATTCAAATGGACTTAGATAAAGGTGAGATCCATGCCTAATATTATATCCTTAATGGCACTTTTTCTTTCTTGGATATCCATAATAATTTTATTAAATAATCGATTTTATCTTTCTTTCTCTGTAATTTTGATAGCGTTTATTATGGACGCCCTTGACGGCTATATAGCCCGAAGACTAAAAAAAGATTCATCTTTTGGTAGGCAGCTAGATGGGTATGTTGATGTATTCGTATTTGTCATATATCCGGCTTTATCATTTTATCTTTTCTTTAGCTTGAGAGATGTTGTATCTATAATTATTATTTTCATCTATATTGCAGCAGGTGTATTACGTCTGGCGCGGTTTAATGTCACAGGTTTTATTACAGTTCAAAGTAAAGAACATTTATCATATCCCGGCTTACCTGTCTTTTTTAACCATTTTACTATCCTTATTCTCCTTGCATTGAAATGGTTGCCGGTAAAATATTTTTTCCTAATCTCTTGTATCATAATCCTTTTAAATAGCTTTTTGATGGTATTAAAATTCCCATTTCCTAAACCACGGTCAATATGGCCGTTTGTGCTGTTGCTTTTGCTGGTTTCTTGCACAATGTTTTACTTGGAGATTTATGCAAATCGTTGATTACACTTATGAAGATAAGTATCTTGCTGGTTATGCGGAACTAATTAAGAATATTTACGAGTCATATTCACTGTTTGCCAAATCAAAGATCCATGAGGCGGAGAGAATATTTAATAAAAATAATCCCTTTTTACAATTTGGCATCTGGAGGAATTTTCTTATAAAAGAGGAAGGTAATCCAATGGCTCATATAAGTGCAATTATTGATAAGCGCTTGCCATCTGACGTAGGATTGTTAGGCTATTTTGACACCGTTAATAAAACCATGTATGCAAATAAGGCCCTTGATGTGGTGATTGAATTTTTAACCAAAAATCAAAGAAAGATAATAAGGGGGCCGGTTAACCTCACGACTTGGCAGGGTTTTCGAGTTTCATATCCGGAAATAGATCCGCCGTTTCTCCTAGAGCCATTCACCCGAAGCTATTACCGGGATTTATTTGAGAATTATGGATTCAAAACAGCACAGAAGAATGTATCTACTATCCAAAAGATCGACCAGACAAATTTTGATAAGTATGAACCAGAGTATAAAAATCTTAAAGAGCAAGGATTCATCTTTGATATGGTGGATACTAGAGACCCCTTGAGTTCTCTCCGTGAAATTTATAGCTTGATTATTGAGACTTTCGGAGATAGTTGGTCATTTGTAAGAATCAGTTTTGAAGAATTTATATATAATTTTCTGGATTTTGAGACATCAACATCTTTGTTGTATATAGCGCGCGATAAAAATAAAAAGGCTGTAGCATTTTTTCTAGGCGCGCTAGATGCCTATTCAGGTAATCATAAACGGGTTATATTAAAAACGATGGGCGTCTTACCGGAATACCAAAGATTAGGGATTGCCCGTGCTCTTTTTTATCTTGTGTATCTCAGGGGAAAACAGGAGGATGCCTCCGAATTTATATTTTCTACTATGCGGGCAGACAATGAGAAAATAAGGGATATTACGGGGCGCACGCATCATATTTATCGCGAGTACAACGTTTACGAGATGATCATATGACAGGACTAATACTACTATTATTCTTATATGTAAGCGTGTTTGTTATCGCAGAGGTTATACATAAAATAGGTTTTGCTGCCACAATAACGCGAAAATTTGTCCATATTGGTGCTGGCATAGTTTCTTGTTTTCTACCTATTCTGACAAGTCAACATAGGGCTATTATCCTTGGGCTATTTTTTTCGATTTTTCTTTTTTGGACTAAACGAAAAGGTATTCTTGATAGTATACATAGGATCGAGAACAACGATGTCGGCGCGGTGCTTTTCCCATTAGGATTAATACCATGCGCTTTGATGTTTTGGAACGATATTTTGGTATTCTCGAGTTCAGCGCTGATACTTGGTTTTTCGGATGGATGTGCGTGTATTTTTGGCCGACTATATGGCAAGAGAGGATACAGCGTAACTGGGTATAAAACATTGGAGGGAAGTTTGGCATTTTTTGGAGTTACAGTGGTTATTTTTCTATTAGCAATTTTCTTGTCTCACGAAGCCATAAATTTAACCAAAGCACTCCTTATAATCGTTGGGTCTCTAGTCGTTACTGTTATAGAGGGTATGATTGGAAAGGGCTGGGATAATCTTTTTATTCCGGTATCTGCAGCGTTAGTAGCAAGATTAATTTTATCAGGCTGATCTATCGTTTTAAGATACTTTTTTTATATCCGTACAGATATAAAAAAAGATCGACAAGAACATGCAAGGCTGTGCCTAGTAAAAATAATATGATGATGAGAATTAATGAAGGAGAATATATAATAGGTAAAAATATCAGCGAACCAATAACAGAGTCTGTTTGGTCAAGAATATGCAATAGTAGTCCGAAAGCACCATGCGGCAGGGAGCTTTCTCTTATGTTAAGTCTGCGTTTGAGAAAACTGTTTGGTAATTCCCCTAAGGAGTATCCGAGACCAAGCAGCATGCCAGATAAAAAAGAGTTAAGCTTAAGAGGGATTCCTAAAAGGGCATTTATGACTAGCATAGAAAATCCAGTAAAAATGATGACCGTGATAAAACCTCTGAATGTTTTGGAATCCCCAAAGAATCTTCTATCGCTTAGTTTTAGATGGAAATCTATCGGCTTAGCCAGGAATTCGAAAAGATGGTATTTAATAATAAAAAAATGGTGCAGTAATCCAGCTATAAATAATGGCAGCGTGAAAAGCACGGTTTCTTTTAATAGCATATGAACTTAAACCTCATAAGAAAATTTTCCGATCATATAGAACAACTTAGACTCTCTTCGGTTGGAAGCAAGGCTTTTTCGCTTGCCAATCTTTACCAGAGAGGGTTTCCGGTCCCAAATGGTTTTATCATTACCACCGAAGCATTTGAGCGTTTTTTAAGATTATTATCAAGTATAAACGATAAAGATATTTTATCACAAATAACCGAAAACAGTGATTACTTTAGAAGCAATATTACAAAAATCAGACAAAAAATTATCGTAAGTGAAATCCCGCTGGAACTGGCGGAAATCATACATAATTCTTCTACTTCGCTAAATACTCCTTCCGTTGCGGTACGTAGTTCTGCAACTTTCGAAGATGGAGAGCGCTATTCTTATGCTGGACAATTTGAAAGCTTTCTTGACGTAGCAAAAGAAGATATATTATCAAAAGTTAAGCTTTGTTGGGATTCTTTGTTTAGCCGTCGTGCTTTAGCTTATTCAAAAGATGCTAGCAACATTGGGAAGATGGCTGTTATTATTCAGGAAATGGTTATGTCAGATATCTCAGGCGTATGTTTCAGTGTAGATCCAGTCAACTGTGATAAAAATACCATTATCATAGAATTGGTTAAAGGGCTGGGAGATTCTTTAGTGCAAGGTGCTGTTGTTCCGGATCGGTATATTGTATGCAAAGAAACTTTGATTATTAAAGAGAAGCATGTTAACATAGATGAGGTAATCGATGATATTGTAAAAGAAATGGCTCGTCTTGCGATAAAGATTGAAAAACTTTATAATAAGCCTATGGATATTGAATGGGCCTCCAAGAACGGTAAATTATATATATTACAGGCGCGGCCGATCACTGCACTTCAAGGTAAGGGGCGGTTTTGATATGGGAATAATATGAAAAAACTTTTTAACAAATTACGGCTCAAATGGTTTGTTGCTACAAATACTCTTCGGTATTCGTCAGATTATCTGGATCAGACATATAAAATCTACCTTAACCATAATAAAGTTATTCATTTTCGCGATGGCTATCCTGTTTATTCTCTGTCGACTCCCGCATTGTATAGTAAGCCACAGGCCAACTTTTTTGCACGGCAATTTTATAAAATGATTACAAATAAAAACACTCCGAACCTTATGAGTTTTGCAGTAACTGATGAGTGCAATGCCGATTGTGAACATTGCAGCTTTTTCGATAAAGTTGATAAGATAAAAAGGGAAACACTCACATTGTTACAATCTCAAAAGTTAATAAAAGATGCCCAAGAGCTGGGGGTTTCGGTAATAAATTTTACCGGCGGTGAACCGTTGATGAGAAAAGATTTGTCTGAAATAATTAGCACGGTAGATAAAGACCTTTCAACAACTTTGTTGTTTACTAACGGTTGGTTTCTTTCGGAAATGGCTAAAGATTTGAAAAAGGCCGGTCTGGATAGTGTTTTTGTAAGCATAGATTCGGCGGATCCTGAAAAACACGATGCATTTCGTGGCACAGAGGGGCTCTTTGCGAAAGCCATGGAAGGTATAAATAGCGCCAAGTCGGCAGGGTTGTCAACAGGCATATGTTGCTGCATGACGCCGGAGGCCCTAAAGGAAGGAGAATTTAAGAAAATAATAGAATTAGGTAAAAAGATAGGGGTGCACGAAGTTTTATTTTATGATGCGGTGCCTACTGGAAGATATAAGCAGCGAAAAGATTTAATTGGCAGCACTGATTGGATAGAAGAAATGATCGAATCGGCCAAGGTTTATAATAATAATTCTAGATACCCGGGTATTTTGATTTATCCTTATACCACGAGCTATAGAAGCGTTGGTTGCTCATGCGGGGTTAACTATTTATATGTCACTCCATATGGCGATGTCTGTCCATGTGATTTCAATCATGTGATATTCGGAAATATTCTTGAAACTCCGCTCTATAAAATATGGGACAAGATGACATCTTTGGATGATTTTAGGTCAGCAAAATGGGGAGAATGCAAGCTTAAAGATCCTGAATGGCAGAGCAAGACGACTGTTTCCAGTGAATTTCGCGCTTATAAGTAATTTAGGATTTAGGATTTTCTATTTGACACTACTGGGTTAGTAATATATAATTACCTTAAGAAGGGAATTTAGGTTATGATGAAATTTTTCTCTGATTTGATGCAGCTGCGCAATTCACTTAGGCTTCCGCACCAGTTTGATGTAACCCCTACCATTCCGATCATTATTTTTGAGGTTTTTATTGTCCTGGCTGTGGTGTGCCTTCTACCGATTTTGTCCAAACATATAAAAAAGATACCATTGCGGTTTTTTGTTATTTTCCTGGGGGTATCGGTTTTTGAATTTTTTACCAACCCGATGTGGTTAAACTATAAAATGGGCGCTTGGGCATATGTCTATCAGGATGTAAGTTGGATATTGATAATTGCCTGGTCAATCATGGTTCTATCGACCATTGTTGTTGTCGACAAGCTATTTCATGCCCTAAAAGAATGGTATAGATTTGGTATTTACTTAATAATACTTACGATATTAGTTTTGATCTTTGAAGCATTGACCATAAAGTTAGGCATAAGGCACTATCCGTTTGAAGGTAAGGTCCCTATTGACAGATATTTCTTTTTTGGGGTACCCAAGGATGCGCTTTATTATGTTCCGGTTTGTTTGGCTTTAATGATTGGCTTTTATAAGTATTGGAGTTTTGCTATTGACCAAAAGAATCTTATTCCAGTAAAGAAGAGAAACTGGTTCCAGTGTTTGGGCATTAGCGCTATTGCGATATTCTTATTTGAAATCATGATCGATCCGATGGCGGAGAATGTTAATCTGCCCAGATGGTCTTACGTTTTTCATGATATCAGCTTTTTGATAATGGGCGCATGGATAGTTATAGTTTGGCTGGCGATTAATTTCATCGATAAATTCTTTATTGAGCAGAACATATTCAATAAATTTATCGGGTATCTTCTGTTTATATTCGCATTTGTTCTCCCAATAGAATCGTGGTTAATACTCAACGGTTTTGTAATATTCAATCCTAACGTACAGGCTAACTTTTCTGGTTTCTTACTCCCGGTGATTAAAATCCCGGTAGAAGTTGCAATTGCTATTCCGTTTTATTATGCCTTGATTGTACCTTTTATTAAATATTGGGAAATTGTGATATACAATAAAGAATTACTATGAATAAATTAGGAAAAATCGGTATTGGTTTTTTTATATTAATTGTGGTATTTTCATTTTTTAAAGGGCTTCCGTTTTTCATTTTATCAATAGTATGCACTCTTGGGATATCTTTAGTCGTATGGGTACCACTTGCATTTTTTATAGGCACATTGGCCTGCAAGTTGTTTGGTATAGAAAAAAAAGGTCCTGTATCTAAAGAACAACAGGCTTTGAGAGATTATGTAAGTCGAGCAAAAAATAGTGGATTAAGTAGCGAAGAGATCAAAAAAGCGTTAAAAGATAAAGGATGGTCAGAAGACGAGATAGCAGCTGCTGGAGATATATAGTAGCGGGTTTGGATAATAACTAAGTTAATGGCGCAATGTCCGCCTCTTTGAGGCGGACATTTTTATTGACCTTCCTGCGTTAATCTTTAAAATAATTGTTAATTCTCTTTATTTATAATTTATGGTAGAATGATAATTGTTGCGTGAACCTATTTCTACCCCTGACAATCTTTTGATTTTTTGTCTGTTCTTTTAAGCAAAAAGGCAAATTTTGACCGCACCAAAAT
>Ga0233423_10000758_pt1 | contig 16477 bp, 16 predicted proteins | sample Watercolumn_Mata_FD_180713 | JGI IMG/M metagenome (GOLD analysis project Ga0233423, IMG submission 180713) | Freshwater microbial communities from Lake Matano, South Sulawesi, Indonesia - Watercolumn_Matano_2014_112_MG | ecosystem: Environmental > Aquatic > Freshwater > Lake | place: Indonesia...
AGGCGGCGCAACAGTTCCAGGACGTTCCTGACGGTCCCCGGCTTGCGGGTCTTAAGTAGCGTCAGGCGCAGGCGATCCACGTCAAAGGGGGTGAGGCTGTGCGGCTCCCGGTCCCCTAAAAGCGGCCCGATGTGATTCTGATAACGGTTTTCATCGGTGACCATCCCCTTGAGACCCGGCTTCCGGTCCCGGTATTCCCGCCACAGACGGTTGAAGGTCCATCGGGCCGCCTCAGCCTTTTTCGCCGCTTCCCGTTGCTCCCTGATCTGCTTCCGGGACAGGCGCTTGCCCTCAATGCGCTCCCCTCTGATCCTGGCGGCCCGGGCCGGGGTCATGTCATCGGCATACTGCCGGCCCACCTTTTCTTCATGGACCTTGCCATCTTTTTTGAAGATGATGTAAAAGACCTTCTCCTTTCCGACTTCCCAGGCTTCGGGATTTATTTTCAAGGAACCGTCGGACATTATCTCAGTCTTGGTCATAACCCGCTTGCCGGGTCCTCCCAGACGGTCCGCTTCCCGGAAATATACCCCTCGATAGCTGGTCTTATGTCTTTTCATAACGATTCCTCCGTCTCCCGCTCATACAGCAGGTCTATCAATTTGTGAAGGAGATCGGCCTGGGGACCGCGGGCAATGGCCTTCACTTTCCCCAGCAGGTTTTGCGGTTTGTCGCCTCCCATCCACTGTCCCCTGATTCTGGCGGCCCGAGATGGCGTCATGCCGTCCACAAACTGGCGACCTACTTTCTTTTCAAAGACTTTGCCACCTTTTTTAAATACGATGTAATAAACCAGTTCCTTGCCGGGACCTTGCAGACGCTCCGCTTGTCGGTAAAAAACTCCTGGATAGCTGGTCTTATGTCGTTTCACGGCCCGGCGCTCCGCGGCTAATTTCCAGCCGTATTTCCAACCTCTGAATCAAAAATAGAGGTAAAAAACCAAAATGTCAAGCGGTAAAAAAGGGTATGCTGAGGAAAAAGGAAAGGCTATTTATGCTGTGATTTAAAAGGTATTTACGTTTAGAAAAAAGGTAAAGTGAAAAGCCTCTGAGTAAGGTTAAGTAATTAATTCCTTTAGTGCTCATAACCCGAAGGTCGTAGGTTCAAATCCTACCCCCGCTACCAAATAAAACCAGGGGCTTAGAGGATTTTCTAAGCCCCTGTTCTATTTATCCAGGGGAATCATTGGCTTAGCCTTACTTGCCGCGCCGCTGCCCCGCGGAACCCGCCAGGCCAGGGCTCAGGAGTGAGATGGAGTTAACGTTAACTATGGGAAAAGAGAGAAAATTTATGGGCAAAGTCCGGCTTGCCCCCAGACTTCCCATGGCTAACATAATAAAAATGTGACAAAAGTTGACCATAGAAAAGAAGAATATTAATTTAATCTAAGCTCCAACTTCCATTCAATAGTCCTTAAAAAAGAGAAAAAAGCTTGCTTTTTGGTTAGAAAGATAGTATAGATTAAGCCCTTTCATCAACCACTGTCACTGTATAAGATACAGGAATTACTCACCCTTTTGGGCATCCTTTAACCCTTACTCAAGGAGGGTTGCCATGCGCATAAATACCCTAATGTGTATGGGGCTTCGGGTATGGCCTCCCCAATGGACTATCAGCAGCCAATCAGTCAGCGATAAAGCGGTATTGAAGGACGTCAAGCGCATTATTACCACGAACCTTTTAAGAATTGATATTGAACATAACGGCATACCCAATCTGGGGATCCTTTCAGCTGAAAAAGAAGTCCTGGAATCCCTATACCGCAAACTCAAAGAGAATATTGGCAGACCTTTGGCTGAGATAGGAGACCTGGAAATAGGTCCACAGCTTGAACACAGAAGGAAGGCCGGATCTGGACAATCAAGACCGTCTAGGTAGAGGGTAGGGTAAAAAGTAGTAATTCCATCTGTAACTTTCTCGTAACCCTAAGGTCGCGGGTTTAAATCCTATCCCCCTACCAGATAAAATCAGGGACTTGGCTGAGGGCCGAGTCCCTTTTCCTTTTGACCCCCAAATTATCCCTTTGCAAAGATTATCCGGGCGGCTTTACCCCCGGCACTACGCCCAGAAATTTGAGTTAGCCACCATCTAGCAAAATTCACCGCCGGCAAGATAACCTGAGACGGTTCAAAGTCGTTTTCCCTTATCTTCCCACATCCGCAGTAAGGCAGCGCCGGTTTCGGCGGCATATTTATCGGTGAGCGCATAATCCCATTGATTTCGGTGAAAGATCTCTGCTACCTGTTTGCGGTAGTTCAGGGAATCAACCATTAGCCTAGTGATATAGGCCTCAATAGCTTTAAAAAGCTTTTCCGGACTCATGGGCAGGATGGGGGCGATGAATACCCAGGTACAGATGCCGGCCTCATGCAATCTTTTCAGCGCGCGCAGCCGGGCCCCTATGGGGGGGGCCTGGGGCTCCAGGACCTTCCGAACCTGATCGTCATCGGTAGTGATTGACAGTCCTACGGTAACCCCGGGGGTGGCCGCCAAAAGGTCCAGGTCCCGGGTTACCAGCGGCGATTTGGTGAGGATATCGATGCCCCAGCCGTACTCCTTCAGGGTTTCAAGACAGCCGCGAGTCAATCGATATCTGAGTTCCACGGGCTGATAGGGATCGCAGACACTGGAAAGTAAAACCCGGCCGCGCTGCCTTTTCCGGCGAAGTTCGGCGCGCAATACTTCGATTAGATTTATCTTTACCTCCACGAAGGTGCCCCAGGGAGCCTGACGGTGCTGGCGGGAATATTTTCGCATGAACACCGCATAGCAATACCGGCAGCCGTGGCTGCAACCCAGATAAGGGTTGATCACATAGTCCACGCCGGGGATCTTCGACCTGACCAGGGCGCTTTTGGTGGTTATCTCTAGGACATCCATGCCAGGCTAGCGTTGCCTACTCTAAATCATATGACAACTATTTTGCCCCCATAATTCAGAAGGGGGGTGTAAGTCCCCCGTTTTAAAGGGGGAATTAGGAGGATTATCAACTACTTATTTATAATCCCCCCTAGGGGTGTTAGTAAAACTCCCGCTTCCGGCTGGACAACTTAAAGAAATTTTGGGTGGCTTCGTGAATCGTCCTTTCCGGGTTAGTCAAGAACATGGCCTGGGCCGCATCGTCCTTAAAAAGATACAGCTTCCCGCGGTAGAGGATAAAGCTGGCAGGGTTGATGTCCTCCAAAATTCCCCTGGCCATGGAGGTGGCGCAATACCCGCCGAACTGAGGCTGATACCTGGGGGCATCCGTCAGGAAGGTGTAGCGGTTGCCCCGGGTCCTAAAATAGTAGGTCGCGCCTCCCAAGCGTTCCAGGATGGCTTTATTTCCCCGCACCGCCCGATTCGCGGTGAAATAGGCCACCGGGTCGTAACCGTGCATCGCCACGGTATTGTGGAGGTTGAGTAAGGCTTCCCCGGAGCCCCCGGAGGTAGTGGGTTGGGCGTGCAGCGGGACCTGGGTCAATGCCAACAGGCTGAGGGAAACCACCAACCAGAGTCCCTCTCTCGTTAGAACTTTTAGCATAGCCAATCCTCCTTCAAGGCAGTCTCTTAAATAAACCTAGGGCTTGCCAGGGTCTGCGTCCACCTGGGAAGGCCGATTAGAAGATTACCCTTCACCCGCCTGAGGCTCCGTGCTGCAGAGGACCTGGCCCCTTAGTTGTTGGCTTCGGTTGGCAATAGCCGCGGGAAACCGAAAGCCCCGGGAGATAACTCCTGACCAGAGAAAAGGTTATGGCAGAAGGCTCGGCAATGTCCCCTAGTGCTCCCAGGGAGGTTTTTTTCAAAAGGCGAATTCGTAGGGCTTGCCGGTTTGGGGGTCTAAGGCTGGCGTGGCCGTCGGTTACCAAGTGTTGGAGGCATTGCCTCTGCCCCCGACCGGGTCCGGTTCAAAAGAAATGGGCTCAGAGAAACTTTTATAAGCAGGTTGATGTGCCTCAGGATAAGTTGTGGCACACCCGGCCACCAGGGTCCGGGCCAGGAGCAGCACAGTCAAGATCGGGGGGTGGCGCGGGTTCGTGCCTTCCCGGCCAGGGCACTGCAGGTTTGCCCCCAAGAGGGGCGGAACACCTCCGCTTAACGGCCGGCTGGCCTGAGTGGAAGTAAAACCTCCGGGGCCACCCACCCTGGTGGCCCCGGAAAGCTCCAGGGGCTCAGAGAGCCGCCCTATTTCATTTTGATGGTGAAACCTTCCGGACCCAGGTTCAGGGCCACGCCCTGCTGAGCGGCCTTAAGGTCGATGACCACGCCTTTATCGTTTCTCGCCAAGGTGCCTTTCACCCCGCCGGCGATGGCAATGCCGGCCCCGGCCGCCACATAGGTGCCGGAAACGTCAGACGCGGACTTTAAATTAAAGACGTCTCCATTGGCGCTCACCTTGGTGATGCCCACCGCGGCCACATTGAGGCCGTCCACTTTAATGGGGTACTTTTTCCCTTCAAAGGTAAAGGTGCCCTCACCCCAAGTGTAACCCAGGCCGGCGGCTACGGAAGTGGCTTCAAGGGATATGGTGCCCACCGGATATATCGGTTTTTCCTGGGCGCCCGCCACAGATACGGCAAAAATGAGACAGACCGCCAGGGCCAGAAGAAAAAGTTTTTGATTTGTCCGCATGATTCTTGCCTCCTTCTTGGTCTTGGGTTTTGGTTTAGTGGCTAGACCGGATCAATTTTTTTCTAAGTTAAGGATTAATTCCCCTCCTGCAAGGGGGGAAGAGCCTTTTTATTTGACCCGCGCCTTTCTTACGGTTATTCTCTTCCCTCCAGGAAGACAAGGGGCTTGGGGGCCTTATCCCCCAATTTGGATCGGCCAAGGCCCGGGTTCCAGCAACCAGGCGACCCAGGTGAAGCTCTTTTCCGGAGGTAATTCCGGCACCCATTCATCTTTGGTGAGGCGGCGGCTTAAAGACCAGCCCCGGGCCTGGTAGTCAGCGCGCAACTCCTCCTCCTGGCTATCTTTGAAGCCCGAAAGGATCAGCCCGCCGCCCGGGGCTGCCAGCCGGCAGAACTCCGTCACTTTGCCCATCTGCACCGTCCAGGGCAGGTTGGCCAGAATCAGGGCAAAGGTCCCTTTAAGGCATTCTGTGGAGCCCTGGACCACCTGCACCTCGCCGGCCAGGCCGTTTAAACGGGCATTGGCCAAAGAAGCGCGGGTGGCTGCCCGGGATAGGTCTGCTCCCAGACAAAACCTTGCCCCCAAGGCCGCTCCGGCCAGCATCAGGACCCCGGAGCCGCAGCCCACATCTAGTAGGGGCCCTCGAGGTCCGGCAGCCAGGGACTCTTTAAGCAGGTCCAGGCAAAGAAGGGTAGTGGGATGCCCCGGCGGAAATACTGATCGGGTCTTTAAAGTCAAGACTCTCTCCTGGGGCTGCCGCCGGTATAGCCGCTTAGGGGAACGCAACACCAAAGAGGGGGTCAGGCGATAAAACATGAGCTGCACCTGGATAACCGACCGCCGCCTACCTGCGGCGCGTTTTCACCCTGCCACTTTCCCCACCCCCTGTCAAGTCGAGGCTTTTGAGTAAAATTCGCTCTGCGGGCATTGCCTCTGTTATTGACCCCGCCTATCTTTTTAGATAAAAATAGGGACAAGGATGTCGTCTTGAGAGATTAACTCTCTCAAATTTTTCGAGATTTGTTGATTAACCGACTGTTTCCGGCATGGTATGGAAAGGATACCCCTGACCCGACGCGGCTATGAAAAGCTCCTGCGAGAGCTGGAGTTTTTAAGCCAAGTGGAACGCCCGCAGGTGGTCCGGGAACTCCTGGAGGCCGCTCAGGAAGGGAGAGTGGAGAAAAACCCGGATTTTCAGTCCGCCCTGGTGCAGCGGCAGAAGTTAGACCGGCGCATCCAACAGTTAAAACAGATTCTGGCCAACGCCGAGGTGCTGGTGGGCAGCAACCTGCCGCCTACCAGAGTGCGGTTCAACTGCCGGGTGCGGGTCCTTAATCTGAGCACCGGGGTGGAGCAGCAATTCAAGATGGTGGGCCAGGTGGAGGCCGACGCCGCCCGGGGAAATCTTTCCATGTCTTCGCCCCTGGGGCGGGCCCTGTTGGGCCGAAGTGTGGGGGATCGCCTTCAGGTCAAAACCCCGGCCGGGCCCCGCTTTTACCAGGTCCTGGAAATTCATATGGAAGAAGTATGAGCGCCACCCCCCACTTGCAGCCTCACGCCCAGCGCTTTTTAAGCAGCCGGCGCCGCCTGTTCCTGGCCTTCTGGACCCAGCTAATCTTTTTCGGCGTGGAGCTGGTGGGGGGCATCCTCACCAACAGCCTGGCGCTTTTGGCTGATGCCGGCCACATGTTGAGCGATGTGGGAGCCCTGGGCTTAAGCCTGTTGGCCCTTTTTTGGGCCGCCAGACCGCCTACCCCCCAAAAGACCTATGGTTACCACCGCCTGGAAATCCTGGTGGCCCTGATCAATGGTCTGGCCTTGTGGGCCATGGCTGCTTACATCTTTTTCGAGGCCTACGGCCGGTTTTTTAAGCCTCCCCAGGTGAGCAGCGGGCCCATGTTGATCATTGCCAGTCTGGGCTTGCTGGTAAATATTTTCGGGGTCCTGGTTCTGTACCCCACCCGGGAACACAGCATTAATTTGCGCTCCGCCTTCTTGCATCTGTTGGCGGATTCCCTGGGTTCCGTGGCCGCCATCGCTGCGGCCTTGGCTATTCTGTTAAAAGGCTGGTATTGGTTCGACCCCCTGGCCGGGGGTATAATCGGGGTGATGATCATTCTGGGCAGTTGGCAGCTGGTCTGGGAGGCGGCGGACATCTTGCTGGAGGCCACCCCCAAGCACATCAACCTGGATGAGGTGCAAGAGGCCCTTAAAGCCCATCCCGGGGTGAACCAGATCCACGACCTGCACGTGTGGACCATCGCCTCGGGCCTTTACGCCGTGAGCGTCCATGTGGTGGTGGGCGACGGCCAGGATCGGGACTGCCTCACCTGGGAGTTGGAAGAGCTGTTAAAAAGGCGTTTCGGGTTGGAGCACAGCACGATTCAGACGGAAGGCCCGGGGTTCCATAATCCCAGCGTCTGTGCCATAAACCTTAGGGAGAGGTTCACCGATCGCTCCCGCCGCTGAAATTTTCCGAAGTGCTTTCTGAAATATGTTTAGACCCGAACGTAAGGAGGCCCTATGTCTCAAAACTTATGGGAACTGAAGCCGGAAAGTCTGCGCGCTGTTTGCGACCCGGAACAACTGGGATTTGAAACCACCTTGGATCTCACGCCTCTGAAAGAGAAGGTGGTGGGTCAAGAAAGGGCCAAACATGCCCTGGAGTTCGGCCTGGTAGTTAAGGATCCGGAATACAATATCTATGTGGCCGGACCACCCCTGTCCGGCAAGACCGAAATGATCAAGGACTATGTGTCGGAGCTGGCGGCCACGGAGCCTACCCCGCCGGACCAGGTCTATGTCTTCAATTTCAAAGACCCGGAACGCCCCCAGGCCTTGACCCTGTCCACGGGACAAGGCCGGGTTCTCAAGGCCGACATGGAGGAGCTCATCTCCACCCTTAGAGTGAAGATCCCCGAGGTGTTCGAAAGCGAAGACTACTCCAATCGGCGGGAGACATTGGTGCACCGTTTCACCCAGGAGCGTAATGCCATTCTCCAGGAACTGGACGCCAAGGCCGGCAAAGAAGGCTTTATCCTGAATATCTCCCAGACCGGTCTGATGATCTTTCCCGGCAAGGAGGGCAAGCCTCTGAGTGAAGAGGAACTCAAGGCCTTGAGCGAGGAGGACCGGGAAGCCTTGCGTCAGAAGTCCACGGCGCTGCATACCGAGATGAACGACGCCATCCGCAAGATCCGCAAGATGGAAAAGGAGTTCCAGGACGTCGAGAAAAAGCTGGACCAGGATGTGGCCCTCTATGTGGTGGGCCACCACATGGAAGACCTGCTGGAGAAATATAAGGACCTGCCCCAGGTGCTGGAATATTTGCAGGAGGTGCAGGCCGATATCCTGAAAAATATCGACGACTTGAAGCGCCGGCCCGGCGCCACCCCCAGTCCTTTGCCCTTTCCCATACCCGAGCCCAGCTTTACCCAGTACCAGGTGAATGTCTTTGTGGACCATTCCGAAACCAAAGGCGCACCGGTGGTCATGGAGAACAATCCCACCTATCCCAACCTGTTTGGGGCGGTGGAACGCCGGGTGCAGTTTGGCGCCCTGGTCACCGACTTCACCCTCATCCGGCCGGGGGCCTTGCACCGGGCCAACGGCGGCTATCTCATTCTGGAAATCCTGGACTTGCTCAGGTGGTACTTTTCCTACGAGGCCTTGAAGCGCTGTCTCAAAGACCGCCGCATCAAGATTGAAGACCTGGCGGAACAGTTCGGCTTGATCTCCACCCGCACCCTGCAACCCCAGCCCATCCCTTTGAACATCAAGGTCGTCCTCATCGGCGACCCCCATATTTATCAGCTCCTCTACATCTACGACGAGGATTTCACCAGGTTGTTTAAGATCAAGGCCCAGTTCGACTGGCGGATGCACAAGACCGACGACCACTTACAGAAGTTTTGCGGCCTGGTGGCTTCTTATTGCAAAGAAGAAAAACTGCTGCCGGTGCACAAGACCGGCATGGCCCGCCTGGTGGAGTATGCCGGGGAGCTGGCCGGACACCAGAAAAAACTCACCCTGCAACTTAAAGAAGTGTTGGACATCTTAAAGGAGGCCAATTACTGGGCCGGGACCAATACCCACCAGGTGATCTTTGGCTCCGATGTGGAAAAAGCCATCCAGGAGAAGACCTACCGGGCGGACCTGCCGGAAGAAAAGATGCAGGAGTTCATCGACGAAGGTATGCTCTTGATCGAGACCAGCGGCCAGGTGGTGGGCCAGATGAACGGCCTGTCCATTTACGCCCTGGGGGATCACACCTTCGGGCGCCCCAGCCGCATCACCGCCACCGCGGCCCTGGGCAAGGAGGGGGTGGTGGCCATCGACCGGGAATCCCAACTCTCCGGGGCCACTCACACTAAAGGGGTGATGATCCTGGCCGGTTACCTGAAAAGCCGCTTTGCCCAGAATAAGCCCCTGACCCTGTCGGCTAGCCTCTGCTTTGAACAGAGCTACGCTATGGTGGAAGGGGACAGTGCCTCCCTGGCGGAGCTGGTGGCTCTGCTCTCTGCCCTGGCCGAGGTGCCTCTGGCCCAAAACATCGCCATGACCGGCTCCGTCAGCCAGCGGGGCGAGGCCCAACCCATCGGCGGAGTCAACGAGAAGATCGAGGGCTTTTATAAGGTGTGCCGGGCCCGGGGGCTGGACGGCAGCCAGGGGGTGGTCATCCCCAAAGCCAATGTCCAAGACCTGATGCTGAAAAAGGAAGTGGTGGACGCGGTCAAAGACGGCAAGTTCCACGTCTGGGCCGTGGGCCACGTGGACGAGGCCCTGGAACTGTTGACCGGCCTGCCCGCGGGACAACGCCTGGCCGACGGCACCTTCGAACCCGACACGGTCAACTACAAGGTGGACCAGACCCTGCGCCGCCTTATGGAAACCGCCCGGGAGCTGATGAAGGAGAAGGAAGAAAAGGAAGGGAAATGATTTGGGGGAGGGGATCAGGGACCTGAGGTCCCTGCCCCACAAACCTGCCGTCGAGGAGATAAGTGTGCGGAAGAAAGCTCTCTTGCTGGTGGCGATGTTGGCGGGTCTGACGCTTCTGCCGCTTCCAGGGAGGGGAGACGCGGCTGGGGGCCCTCTAACTCTCTATGAAAAAGATCGGGGCAGCACCTTTACCCTGAAACCGGGCGGGAGACTTATCCTGTATCTTCGCAACCCCCAATCCGGAGGCTACAATCTCAAGGAGGTCATTTTTGATATGGCCGTCCTGAAACTGGTGGCCCACCAGAAGTTGCCCCCCAAACCCAGCCCCCGCCCGCTAGTGGGGGATTTCGGCCAGTTTTTTTATGAGTGGGAAGCGGTGGGGAAGGGCTCGACCGACATCCGTATCACCATATCCCGCCCCTGGGAAAAAAGGCGCCAGAGGAATACTGGCGGGTAACGGTGCAAGTGATTGACTGATTAGCGTCCCTTGGATTCAATATAAGCATAAGCCGAATGGTTGTGGATGGACTCGAAGTTTTCCGATTCTACGGCATACCAGGTGAAGTTGTCATTCTGGCTTAAACGGTGGGCGATCTCCCGCACCACGTCCTCCACAAACATGGGGTTGGCGTAAGCCCGCTCGGTGACAAACTTCTCGTCCTGGCGTTTAAGCAAGGCATAGACCTCGCAGGAGGCCGACTCTTCCACCAGGCGGATCAGGTCCTCGATCCAGAAAAATTTTTGGTAGCGCACCTGCACCCGCACCTCGCCCCGCTGGTTGTGAGCCCCCACCTGGCTGATCTCCTTGGAGCAGGGACACAGGGTGGTGATGGGCACGGTGATGCCCACCACCAGATCCAGGTGGCCTTTTTCATCTAAAAACCCCTGGAAATTACAGATGTACTCCATCAACCCCCGGGCCTTGGTCACCGGCGCTTCTTTGTCGATAAAGTAGGGAAAGCTCATCTCGATATGGGCCGACTGGGCGTTCAGGCGGCGACGGGTCTCTTCCAGGATGGCGCCGATTTTCTTTAAGCTGATGTCCCGGCGGTATTCGCTCAAGATCTCGATGAAGCGGCTCATGTGGGTGCCCTTGTGGCGATGGGGCAGATTCACATACATATTGATGCGGGCCACGGTGTGTTGGGTGCCCTTGAATTTGTCCAACACCACGATGGGATAGGAGATGTTTTTGACCCCCACCTTGTCGATGTCGATGGTGCGGGGGCTGACGTGGTTCTGGACGTCGGCGATGTCCGCGGGCGACAGCTTGATCATAGGAGATTTTCGGGGCGGCATAGCTTATGGTCCTAAGTAATTAATGATCCAAAATTATGCTTAATGTTATCATAATTTCTGGGATTGGGGGAGGGGGCGTGGGGGAGGGGGTAAGGGTCTGCGACCCTTAGCCCCCTCCCCCACACACCTCATGCATACCTGAAGCGCTCGGCCACGGCCCGGGCGTGCAGGGGCAGGCCCTCGTTTTCCGCCAGGACGATCACCGTGTCCTTCAAAGATTCCAAGGCCGCGTACGATAAATGTTGAAAAGTGGGTTTCTTGATAAAGTCGTCCACCGAAAGGCCCGAGAACATGCGGGCGCACCCCCCGGTGGGCAGCACGTGGTTGGTGCCGGAGGCGTAGTCGCCCACCGCCACCGGCGCGTAAGGCCCCAGGAAGATGGAGCCCGCGTGGCGGATGCGGGGCAAAAGTGCAAAGGGGTCCCGGGTCATGATTTGCAAGTGTTCCGGAGCATAGAGATTGGCAAAGTCCAGGGCCTCCTCCAGGGACGGGGCCACCAGCACCGCGGAGTATTTGGTCAGGGCCGCCCCAATGATCTCTTGGCGCGGCAGCTGCGGCAATTCGCGGAGAATAAGGTCCACCACCTCTTGAGCCAGGTCCGCGGAAGTGGTCACCAGCACCGCGGCGGCCTCCGGGTCGTGCTCCACCTGGGAAAGGAAGTCCGCAGCCAAAAACCTGGGGGACGCGGCCTCGTCCGCCAGGATCAAGGCTTCGCTGGGGCCCGCCGGGGAATCGATGTCCACCTGGCCGAACACCAGGAGCTTGGCCGCGGTGACATATTTATTGCCCGGCCCCACGATCTTATCCACCTTGGGCACCAGATCGGTGCCAAAGGCCAAAGAGCCGATGGCCCAGGGGCCGCCGATCTTGAAAAGCCGCTGGGCCCCGGCCAGATGGGCCGCCACCAGAGTGGCGGGATTGACCGCCATTTCCGGCCCCGGCGGGGTGGCGGCAATGATTTCTTTAACCCCGGCCACCTTGGCGGGGATGATGTTCATCAAGGCGCTGGAAGGATAAGAGGCCAACCCCCCGGGGATATAGCAGCCCACCCTTTCCAGGGGGCGCCTCAGACGGCCCGCCAGGAGGCCGGGCTGTACTTCTAAGGCCCACATTTCTTTGTCCAATTGGGCCTGGTGAAACTTCTCGATGTTGGCCGCGGCCTTTTTCAGGGCCTTGAACACCAGAGGGTCCAGCGCCTGGTAGGCCGCCTCGATCTCCGCCGGGGTAGCCTCCAGGTCCGCCGGGGTAAGGTCGGCTTTGAATTGCCGGTGCTGCCTTAAGGATTCGGCGTCCCCCTCGAGGCGCAGAGCGGCCAAAATGGGCCGCACTATGTCCAACACCTGGCTGACATCCTCCTGGGAGCGGCTCAGGATGGCGGCCCGCCGCTTTGGGCTGAGGTCTGCTAAAGATTCTACCTGTAAACCTGCCATGCGCCGGGGTTGCCTTTCTTTAGAAAATAAATCTGTGCAAAAAAAATTATATAGGATTGTTCAGTCAAGCACAAATGTATAATGACAAGAAGTGAGGGGGGGATCGTCAGGTGAGCCCGCTGGCCCCGGCCCCCCTTCCACCATTCTATTACTTAGAGGTTAATAATGAGCGATAAACGGCGCCGCAAACGGCGCCCTTCCGAAGAAGAGCGGCTCTTGCAGGCTTTTCAAAACGCGGCCCGGCCTTTGTTGATGTCGGAATTGTTGGAGATGCTGGGGGTGGCGCCGGAGCAGGCCGCGCCGGTGGCCGGCATGGTGGAGCGCCTGGTGGCCAAAGGCGAGCTGGTGGCCTTAAAGGGCGGGCGCTACGGCCTGGCGGAGCGCATGAACCTGGTGGTGGGAGAACTCTCGGTGCACCCGGACGGCTTTGGCTTCGTCACTCCCGAGGGGGGCGGCAAAGACATCTACCTGAGCGCCGCCAACCTTAAAGAAGCCTGGCACCAGGATAAGGTGGTGGTGCGCATTGAGGGGCACCGGGGCCGCCGTCGGGAAGGCCGGGTCATCCGCATCCTGGAGCGGCGCCACCAGGAAATCCTGGGCCTGTTGTGTGAGGCCGACGGCACCTTTTATGTAGAGCCCGAAGACGAACACCTCCTGGTCAACCTGGTCATTCCCAAGGAGCAACTGGCGGGGGCGACCCCGGGCCAGATGGTGCGGGCCGCGGTCACCCATTACCCTCCGGCTCACCTGAACCCCCAAGGGGTGGTCACCGAAATTTTAGGGGAGGTGGAAGACGCCGCGGTGCAGACCCGGCTGGTGATCTTGAAATTCGGCCTGCCGGACGCCTTTGCTCCGAAGGTCCTGGCTGAGGCCCAAAAAATCCCCGTCCGGTTGCCGGCCGCGGCCTTCAAAGACCGCCTGGACCTGCGGGGACTGCCTTTGGTGACCATTGACGGGGAGCACGCCCGGGACTTCGACGACGGGGTGTGCGTGGTGAAAAAGCCTGGGGGCGCTTACACCCTGTATGTGGCCATCGCCGACGTCAGCCACTACGTGGCCCCAGGCTCGGCCCTGAATAAAGAGGCCCACTTTCGGGGCAACAGTATCTATTTCCCCCAGCGGGCCGTGCACATGCTGCCAGAACGCCTGGCCACCGACATTTGCAGCCTCAGGCCGGACGTGGACCGCCTGGCGGTGTGCGTCATCCTGGACTTCGACCGTAAGGGCCGCGTCAAAAGCCAGCAGTTCGCCCGGGCGGTGGTGCGCAACCACGCCCGCCTCACTTACCGCAAGGTGCAGGCCCTGCTGGACGGCCAGGACCGTGACCTAAGGCGGCAGTACCGCCCCTTTCTCAAAACGCTCAAATGGATGGCGGAGCTTTGCCTGCTTTTGCGGGAGCGCCGCGCCGAGCGGGGCAGCCTGCTTTTGAGCATACCGGAAGCGGAGACGATCCTGGACGCGCGGGGCTGGCCGGTGGACATCTTAAGAGTGGATTCTCTCCTGTCCCACCAGATCATCGAAGAGTTCATGATTGCCGCCAATGAAGCGGTGGCCACCTTCCTGGGGGAACCCTCTCTGTTTCGGGTGCACGAGAAGCCGGACCCGGAGAAAATGGCCGCGTTCCGCAGCTATTTAAAGGGCCTGGGGTTATCCTTGCCCAAAGAGGCCGCCCGCAACCCTCTGGTGCTCAAGAAATTTCTGGACGAAGTGCGGCAGACCCCCCTGGCCCCCATGGTGCAACTGATGCTCCTCAGGTCCCTCAAACAGGCTCGCTACGCCGGGGAGAACCTGGGGCACTACGGCCTGGCGTCCCAGTGGTACACCCACTTCACCTCTCCCATCCGGCGTTATCCGGACTTGCAGGTGCACCGGCTGCTCCTGGCCCGCCTGGAGAGAAAGCGGCCGCCCTTTTCCGTGGCGCCGGAGGACCTGAAGGCCCAGGCCAACCACCTTTCCAAAAGGGAGAGACTGGGCATCGAGGCGGAGCGGGAGATGCTGGCCCGCATGCAGGTGCGCTGCCTGGCCCATCGAGTCGGAGAGGAGTTTACCGGCCGCGTCACCGGAGTGAACGCCTTTGGCTTCTTTGTCTCTCTGGATGACCTCTTTGCCGAGGGACTGGTGCGCCTGGTGGACCTGCCCAACGATTACTACCGCTTTGAGGAAGCCCGCATGCGCCTGTTTGGCCGGCGCACCCGGCGCACCTTCCAACTGGGGGACCAGGTGCGGGTCAAAGTGGCCCAGGTGGACCTGCGCCGCCGCCACGTGAACCTGGTGCTGGCGGAGGCGGAGGAGAGGTAGAATTGTGGGGGGAAGGCCAGGGACCGGTAGCACAGGCTTCCAGCCTGTGGGAACCCTGCCCTCCCCCCATACCCCCCACCCCACCCGCGTAAGGGGGAAAAAATTAGGGTCAGGGGCCTAGGGCCCCTGACCCTGAATCTTGAGGGGTTTGGGGGAGGAAGCAGGGGTCTGCGACCCCAGGCTCCCTCCCCCAAAAACCCATTCTTCCCTCGCCCTCACCGCTTCCAATAGACCCGCACGAATCTATTCATGTCGGCCCAGCGGAAGTCCAGTTCGCCTTTGTAGGCCTTATACACGGCCCGGCCCAGGTGTTGGGCCATTTTTTCCGTGGTGGTCTCCACTACCAGTTTATCTTTGCCTTCCGGCCTCATCTGGATAATCCGGTCGTCGACGCTGCGTTTCCCTACCCGGGCCGCCTCATTTTCCAGCAAGGTGATGATTTCCTGGCTATGTTCCTTAAAGAATTCCCCGCTCAAGGTAAGAATGCCTTCGGCATAACGGTCCTTAATTTTCCGGCAGGTGGGGCAGGTGACTTCTTTCACCTTGTCGGTGCCCGCCAGCCGGCGGTGCAGCTTGTCGTCATAAAACCAGCGTTTGCTCTGGTAAAGGGCGTGGCACTTGGTGCAGAGGGCGGCTTCCTGGCCTTCCGTCAGCACATAGGGGTCCTCGCTCCGGCCGACATGACCGAACTTCTTGCCTTTTTCACCGGTCCATTTGCGCTCCTGATATTTTCCCATGCCGCCTTCCTTTCTTCCGGGATAGGCTTGATCGCCACTTATCTATATTAAAAATACTAATGCCTGTTTTTATATTTTCCACCCGGCCAGGAGAGATTAAAAGGGAAAAAGTAGCCTGGGAAAAACCTCGGCGCTGCTAAACACCTCGAAAAATCTGCCATACCCACAAGAATTCTGGCGTTTATTTTAAATATATGCTAAATTTTTAACAATCCTCCAAATATGGGATGGCTTGGATCCAAGACCGGTTTGGACTGAGACTGGAAGGGAGGGAATGTATGGATTGCCTTCCGCGTAATGACCGGGAGGTTTTTTTTTCTGAATCTCCCCAGGGTTTGAAATTTTTGGAGGCCTTGGACCAGATGCAGGGGGAGCTCAAGGGCGTGCTGGCCCAACTCACCCCCCAGATGGCCGAGACCCTGATCCAAGAAGTTAAAGCCGCGCCCCGCATCTTCGGCTGCGCCAGCGGCCGCTCCGGCTTTATTTTACGGGGCTTTTTGATGCGCCTCATGCACCTGGGCTTCCAGGTGTTCTTTGTGGGCGAGACCATCACCCCCCGCCTGCGTCCGGGTGACCTGCTCATCGCCATGTCCGGCTCCGGCGAGACGGCCCAGCCCCGGGAAATGCAACGCCGGGCCAACAACGTCGGGGCCCACACCCTGGCCCTCACCGCTAACAAAGACTCCACCATCGCCCGGGAAGCCCAAACCGCCATCATTATCCCCGGCACCACCAAACTCACCCTGGCCCAGGAACCCACCTCGGTGCAATGCCCGGGGAGCCTGTTCGAACAAGCCACCTTCATGTTCCTGGAAGCCGTGATCCTCATCCTCTACCAACGACACCTGGGCCATGACCAGACCGAAATCCTCTCCCGCCACGCGGATTTGGAATAGGTTTGTTGAGGGGAGGGACGGGGGAACGCGGTTCCCCCGCCCTCCCCTCAAACTCCCCTCCCCACCCCCTTTAAGGGACCTGGAGAAGGCGGGGCCAAAGGCCCCGCCTTCTCCAGGTCACCAAAACCCATAAGGGATTGGGGGAGGGGGCTTGGGGGAGGGGGTAAGGGCCCACCGGCCCTTAGCCCCCTCCCCCAAAAACCCTTGCAAAAGGAACCTCAACGATGTAGGCTATTTTGCAGTTGGCTTTGGATTTTGTGGATTTGCA
>Ga0233423_10000759_pt1 | contig 16431 bp, 13 predicted proteins | sample Watercolumn_Mata_FD_180713 | JGI IMG/M metagenome (GOLD analysis project Ga0233423, IMG submission 180713) | Freshwater microbial communities from Lake Matano, South Sulawesi, Indonesia - Watercolumn_Matano_2014_112_MG | ecosystem: Environmental > Aquatic > Freshwater > Lake | place: Indonesia...
TAGAATCTGTTAATAGATGTAGTCCAGTTGTTTTTTCTTGGAATGCTTTTGCCCTTCCCACATTTATTATTTTACCTTTTTCATTGAAGAGAAATGCCGTAGCCTCTTCAAACGGAGGTTATTTTAAGAACAAGTCTGGTAATACTATTAAAAGAAATGTTGAATCTTTATCTTGTGGCTCTTTCTTCATAGCTTTCTGTATAATTTTAATTATATATGATAATTCGTTTTTATTATAAATGATAAGAACCCTTTGATTTGGGTAGACTGCTAGCTTCTGAATATCATTCTTAATTTTACTAATCTTAGAGGAAGATTGATATTCAAGTGCAAAAAAATACTGCGTGCCTTTATACCATGTAACGTCAGTTCTCTTTCCTTTTAATTTGGGTGGACATTTCCATTCATCATCGCTTGTTATTGCGTCCTCTGTACCTATATCATATCCTAACATTCGACCAAGAGAATCAAAAAACCAAAGGTTCCTTTGAGACCAAGTATTGTGACTAACTTGATTGTCTAAACCTAATGAACAAAAATATTTACAATAGCCAAAGAAAATTTCTGAAGCCTCAACCATGAGAATTCACTTGATTGATTATTATTTTAAGTATCCTAAAAAATTTTTGGTAACTTCAAATATTATTATCTAAAATTGAATTAGCTTCATATTTATGAGAGTTTCTCCTTATTCAGCACTCTATATTATTAAAAAGGTATATCCGAAAAACTGTAGTGTAAACCATAATGGCTTTAACCTCTAGATTTTTCACTCTAGTCATTAGTTGCCATTAAATAAATTATCCTTCAGAATATCTAGTTATTTCAGTTATTCGGTTAACCATTATATTGAAGATGGTTTGAGAGTGTGTACCAGTGAAGAATATGATCGTCAAGGAATTGTTCGCGTACAATTGGCAATGCCGCAGGAAGCTCCTGAAGAGCATGGCTGAGATGCCGTGGGAAACCGTGACTGAGAACGTCGGCGCAAGTTTCGACTGCATCCGAAACATCTTCATACACAGTCTTCAAGCCGAACTGTTCTGGGTTAGGCTTCTGAGCAAAAAGAGCCCGGCGGGAATATGGGATGTCCCATTCAGCAAGTACGCCAGCGTCAAGGACATGGAGGAATACACTGACGAGGTTGAGTCCGAGACGAACGAGTACCTGAAGGGTTTGACGGATGCGAAGCTCAAGGGCGTCCTCGAGTTCACGGGCTGGGACAAGAAGACTCACAGGCACAAGGTCGAAGACGTCCTGCTCCACGTGGTCGAGGAGGAAATCCACCACCGCGGAGAACTCCTCTGCATCCTCTGGCAACACGACATACAGCCACCATACGTCAGCTACATTGGCTACAAGGGCGAAGCTTGAAACGCTAATCATTCCACTCCCCCCTCCAAATTCCTCCTTTTTCTAAATTAATCCTGATTGAAAATATTAAGAAACGGTTCAGAATACTTTTATTAGCGGTCCATTCATAGATATTACCATCAAGGGTGATGGATGACCATTTTAGGACATAAATCCAATGATGATAATCGTGCCAGTGTCCAGCGTCAGGTGACGTATAAAAGCGGCGTTGCGCGGGAGACTCGGAAAGGGCGGTCAGCCTAATAAAAGTTCACAGAAGGGCGGGAATAAAAGGTTGGCGAGTCAAGAAGGTTTACAGAATGCCCCAGTCCTTAGAATGGAATTACTACAGGTTCTGATGGACAATTTTCCCGACACCGTCTACTTCAAGGACGCGAAATCCCGCTTCGTATTCATCAACAAAGCGCAATGTAATGTTCTCGGTGTGAAATCCAAGGAAGAAGCATACGAGAAAACGGACTTCGACTTTTTCGCTCCAGAGCACGCCAAGGCGGCGTACAAGGACGAGCAAAGGATCATCAAGACGAAAAAGCCGCTTGTCAGCAAAATCGAGCAGATCCGAAGGGCTGACGGCCAGTACCGTTGGGTAACGGCGACTAAGGAGCCCATCATCGACGAAAAGGGCGACGTCATCGGGATAATCGGAATCTCGAGGGACATCTCGGAGCTCAAAACGGTTCAGGAAGCCCTCGAGGAGTCAGAGGAAAGGCTTCAGCAGATAATAGAGTTTGCGCCCGACGGAATATTCACGATCGAAAAGGAAGAAGGCACAGTAACGACGTGTAATCCTGCGCTCACGCGTATCACGGGATACACTAAGGATGAGCTGTGCGGCATAGAATTCGTTAAGCTACCGTTCTTAACGGATTCAGAGGACATCAAGTACCTGAGCCAAATCGAATTTTCGATAACAGGCAACGTTCTTAAGCCGTTCGAGCTGCCGTGCAAGAAAAAGGACGGAATCTCGATTTGGCTCGAAATGCATGTGAGCTCATTAAAACGCCATGGCAGCCAGATGGCTCTTCTTGTGATTTCCAGGGACATTACAGAGAGGAAACTTGCGGAGGAGGCCCTGAAAGGGGCGTACGTGGCAATTGAGCAACGCGTGAACGAGCTAGCGAAGCTGAAGGCGAAGATTGAGGAAACGAACAAGCTGCTTCAGCAGTCGAACAGCGACCTGGAAAACTATACGTACGTGGTTTCTCACGACCTGAAGGCTCCCCTTCGGGCGATCAAGGCCTTCAGCACCTTCCTCGTCGAAGACTACGGAGAAAAACTTGACCCGAACGCTCAGGATTACCTGCAGCGGATTGTCAACGCTGTTAGCAACATGGACGAGTTGATCGAGGACCTGCTTCTCCTGTCGAGGGTGGGGCGCAAGTTCATGGAGGTCGAGGAGGTTGACCTCAACCAGCTCGTAAATGAAATACTCATAGACATAGAGCCCACCATTATCAAACGCAGGGGGAAAGTGAGCTACGCCGATCTGCCCAGGCTCAGGATACAGCAAGTGTGGCTGAAGCAGCTCTTCTTGAACCTGATCGACAACGGGCTGAAGTTCAACAAGTCAGAGACTTCGACGGTCGAAATATCGTGCGAAGAGAAGGATGGCGTGTACCAGTTTCAGGTCAAGGGCAACGGAATCGGCATCGACAAGAAGTACCACGACAGACTCTTCAACATCTTCGAGAGGCTGCACACGAGGGAGGAGTACGAGGGAACGGGCATCGGCCTCACGACCTGCAAGAAGATTGTCCAGCAGTTCGGGGGCAGAATCTGGGTCGAAAGCGAGGTGGGGAAGGGAAGCACCTTCGTCTTCACGATACCTAAAAATATAAATTTACAGAAAAAGGAAGTATAATGCATGTCTGTTTTTGAAGCTCAACCAGAGTACCCAATCCTGCTTGTTGAGGACAACCCGGACGACATAATGATTACCAAGAGAGCCTTCGCCAAAGGGCGCATACTGAACAAGCTATACGTGGTCCAGGACGGGGAGGAAGCCATCGAGTTCCTGAGGAAAAGGGGCAAGTACAAGGATGTCCCCACTCCCACGCTGGTTCTGCTTGACTTGAAGATGCCGAAGATGAACGGCTTCGAGGTCTTGGAACAGATTAAGGGCGACAAGGATCTAAAGAGCATCCCCATAGTCGTGCTGACCTCTTCGGAGAGGGACAAGGACATAGAAGAAGCCTACAAGCTCGGATGCAACAGCTACATCGTGAAGCCCGTGAACTTCGAGAACTTCATAAAAACCGTGGTCGACATCAAAGAGTACTGGCTGAGCATTTCAAGAGTCCCCGTAAAATGAACGTTCACGTTCACCCAACCGGAGGAAGTGAGGAATAATTGCGACTCCGAATACTCTATGTCGAGGACAATCCCGACGACCAGGCAATCGTGAAAAGAACCCTGACGAAATACATGCCCATCGAGCATGTTTTGACCGTTGCGGAGACGTGCGCGCAGGGCTTTGAGGCAATAGAAAAAAACGGCTTCGACATCATCATCCTGGATTACAGATTGCCGGACATGACGGGACTCGATTTCCTCAAAGAGCTGCATACAAGGAAACTGAGTAAGCCAGTCATCTTTGTGACGAGTAGGGGGAACGAGAAGATCGCGGTTGAGGCGATGAAGTTCGGAGCCAAGGACTACCTGGTGAAGGACGACGTCGCATCGGGGCAGCTGGTCCAGAGCATAAACGAAATACTGTTAGAGGCTTCGCTGCCCGAAAACATCAACGTGGAAACAGCAAAACAGATTTACCTGATTCTCTCCGAAAACAAGAAAATCCAAATCAAAATAACCAGCGAGCCAGTCACGGAGCCAAAATGTGTTGTACCAACGAACGAGCTGCTAAAGACACTAAACGGGATGGTCGAGAAATCGCTGCTGGCTGTTGAGGAGACGGGAACAGCGATTACGTGCCCGCAGTGCAATTCCTTCGTTTATTCGATGAGCCTGAAGTGCCCTGACTGCGGAGCCGAGTCGATGAGGAAGGGCGAGGCGCTCGAGCACATGACGTGCGGGCACATCGGCTTCAGGTCCGAGTTCGAACAGGCGAACAAGGAGCTCGCGTGCCCGAAATGCAGGAAAACCCTGAAAGTTATCGGCGTCGACTACAGAAACGTGGAAAACTGGTACAGATGCTCCCTCAGCCACCTCTTCAACGCGCCGAAAATAACCTTCAGATGCAACGCGTGCGAGAGGGAATATTCCTTGGACGAGGCGTTCCTCCAACCAACATATCAATATTCCTTGAGCGGAAAAGGGGCGGAGGCGCTGAGGCTGAGTCTTTTGGCATATGGTATTTCTAAACAGAATGCCACGTAATAATGCCAATTAAAGAAACAAAGGGGTAATAATGTAAAATAGTTTCTAATCGCATTTCGTTATTTTTGTTTATTAATTTTGATACGAAGTAAGAGACGCTTAAATTTAAATATATATTCCAATACATCAATCCCAAATTAGGACGTAATACTCGATAGATGGACATAATAGATTATTGTTGTTGGTGGCTGTATGAAAAAAGCATTAACAAATGTAATTCTCTCGTTGTTTCTCATTTTGGCAATTGTTGGTAATGTATCAAGCGTGCTAGCGGTCTCACCGCCTGTTGCGGAAGCAGGTCCTAACCAAACAGCGAACGAGGGCACATCGGTAACGTTTGATGTTTCGAGTTCGCATGGGTCAAGAAAAGAAATTAAGGTCATGATACAATATGGTTCGTGGTGGACTTCTGACCTCGAAACCTACTTGGATGGTTTATCTGATATATCATGCGTTCATGAAAGCGCATCTAATCTTGCCACATTAAGGAAATATGATGTTGTAATTCTGTATGGGAATCAGGCTAGTTATAACTGGACAGCTTATAACCAGTATGTTTCAGAAGGACATGGGCTTATCTCCACCCCCTGGGTCCTTCAAAATACAGGTACCTTTGACTCGTGCCCCGCTGCCAGATCAAGTGGCGGAGGTATAGCATTTCACAGATCATTATCTGTAAATGTATTGAATTCATCGGACCCTCTACTTGATGGTGTGGTTTTTCATGCAGGCGACGATGTAGGCATGATATATAGCGTGTACACAAAAGCTGGCGCGTCGAATTCTGTCAGCTGGACTGACGGATCAAACGCTGTTGTTAAATGGAGTTATGGATCAGGAAGATTGGTTTTCTTGAATTTCCACTACATAACGAGCGACTGTGGCAGAGCTTGCAGTTACGACTGGGGAAAGCGCCTAATATACAACGCAATAAAATGGGCGGCAACACCATCCTATTACAAAATAACGAAATACGAGTGGGATTTCAACGGAGACGGCACCTTCGACTACCAAGAAACTCAGACCAGCGCTCCAGACGGAGCTTTCGATGGAAAAACAAAGTTCACTTACAATGATAATGGAATTTACACAGTGACTCTGCGAGTGACAGACGAGCTGGGAGGAACAGCCACCGACACCTGCACCTGCACGGTTAACAACGTTCCGCCGACCGTTGAAGCTGGCTCCAATAAAATTGCTGACGAAGGAACCACCGTGAGCTTCTCTGGCGCATTTACAGACCCAGGCATTCTGGACACTCACACGATTGTTTGGAACTTCGGGGATGGGACGTCGCCGGTTACAGGAACCTTGTCTCCGACTCACGTCTTCGCTGACGACGGAACCTACACGGTCACCTTAACGGTCACAGACGACGACGGTGGAGTCGGCACAGACACTCTAATTGCCACCATTCAAGACTTGTCCCCCACGGCAGGATTCAGCTGGTCGCCTGAGCCCCAGAACGAGGGAGCCGCAGTCAGCTTCACGGACACGTCAACCTCGTATCCTGACACCATCGTCTCTTGGAGTTGGAACTTTGGCGGCATAGGCACTAGCAATAGGCAGAATCCAACTTTCACCTTCGTGGACAACGGAGTTTACACCGTCACTCTTACTGTGACTGACGATGATGGCTCCGTGAGTTCCGTCTCGCACGCTGTCAGCATACTTGACCTTTCCCCGACAGCTGGGTTCAGCTGGGCTCCCGAACCTCAGAATGAAGGCGCTGCAGTCAGCTTCACCGATATGTCAACTTCGTACCCTGATGCCATTGTTTCTTGGAGCTGGGATTTCGGAGGCCTGGGCGTAAGCAGCGAACAAAACCCATCGTTCACCTTCATGGACAACGGCGCTTACACCGTCACGTTGAAGGTAACAGACGATGATGGCTCTGAAAATTCCGTCTCGCGCGTGGTTAACGTCGCAGACCTATCGCCGACAGCCGAGTTCGCTTGGTATCCTGAGCCCCAGAATGAGGGAGCTGCAGTCAATTTCACCGACGCGTCAACGTCTTCACCAGACAGCATTGTTTCGTGGAGCTGGGACTTTGACGGTCTGGGCACAAGCAGTGAACAGAACCCGTCCTTCACATTCATGGATAATGGTGCCTACACTGTTACATTAACAGTAACAGACGATGATGGCTCAGTGGGCTCAACCTCGCATGTCATTAATGTGCTTGACCTTTCCCCAACTGCTGCATTCAACTGGTCGCCCGAACCACAGAGCGAAGGCGCCGCAGTCGGTTTCGCTGACATGTCAACTTCGTACCCTGACATTATTGTTTCTTGGAGTTGGGACTTCGGCGGCTTGGGCGCCAGTAATGAACAGAATCCAGTCTTCACCTTCGTGGACAACGGAGTTTACACCGTCACTCTTACTGTGACTGACGATGATGGCTCCGTGAGTTCCGTCTCGCATGTTGTTAGTATACTGGACCTTTCCCCGACGGCTGAGTTCAGCTGGTCTCCTGAGCCTCAGAACGAAGGCGCGCCAGTCGTTTTCAGCGATTTGTCGACATCTACCTGCGACAGCATCGTCTCGTGGCAGTGGGACTTTGGTGGCATAAGTGCAAGCGCTGAACAAAACCCAAGCTTCACCTTCATGGACAATGGAACATACACGGTCACCTTAACGGTCACAGACGATGACGGTTCCGTGAGCTCTGTCTCACACGTTGTCAACGTGCTTGACCTTTCCCCGACAGCGGAATTCAACTGGTCGCCCGAACCCCAGAACGAGGGAGCCGCAGTCAGCTTCACGGACACGTCAACTTCGTACCCTGATGCCATTGTTTCTTGGAGCTGGAATTTTGGAGGCTTAGGCTCCAGCACTGAGCAGAACCCGTCCTTCACGTTCGTGGACAACGGTGCTTACACTGTCACGTTGACGGTGACCGACGATGATGGTTCCGTGAGTACTATTTCGCACATAATAAACATCGAGGACCTTTCGCCAACAGCGGAATTCTCGTCCTCACCCGAACCGAGCCTCGAAGGTTCCATAATTGCGTTCACCGACCTTTCAACGTCAAGCCCCGACGCGATTGTGTCTTGGAGCTGGGACTTCGGCGACGGTCAAACCTCCGCAGATGCGAACCCGACACACGCCTACGCAGACGACGGCGTTTACACGGTCGCCTTGACGGTCACAGACGACGATGGGTCAACTGCCACGGTTTCGCACGCGGTCACAGTGCTCAACGTCGCTCCGACGGTCAACGCAGGCGAAGACCAAACAGCCGACGAAGGTTCAGCAGTGAGCTTCAGCGGCAGCTTCACGGACCCAGGAACGGCAGACACGCACACGGTCGCTTGGGACTTCGGCGACGGCGAAACCGCGGAAGGCACCCTTACGCCAACACACGTTTATGCGGATAATGGGGTTTACACGGTTGTTCTGACCGTCGTAGACGACGAGGGCGCAGCGGGAACAGACACCCTCACGGTCACCGTCAACAACGTAGCCCCCACGGTCGAAGCGGGTCCAGACCAAACCGCTGCGGAAGGAAGCTCGGTCGCGTTCAGCGGCTCGTTCACCGACATGGGAGTACTCGACACTCACACAATAACATGGGACTTCGGGGACGGCACATCTCAAGTTACGGGAGTCCTTAATCCCTCTCACGTTTATGCTGACAACGGCGTCTACACTGCCACACTGACCGTAAGCGATAACGACGGAGGCGTCGGGCTGGACACTCTCGCCGTCACCGTTTACAATGTTGCCCCAACGGTTAACGCGGGCTCAGACATAACCTGCGTGGAAGGTGACACGGTCGCCTTCTCTGGCAGCTTCACGGACCCTGGCGCCGACACCTACACTATCGCGTGGAGCTTCGGCGACGGCTCATCAGCCACGGGCACGCTCACGCCGACGCACGCCTACACGAGCTGCGGAACCTACACCGTGACGTTGACTGTTACGGACGACGACGGCGGAGTCGGCGCCGACACACTGACAGTTACTGTTAAAGGACCAAAATCCCTTAAAGCGGACGCCCTGAACCTGCTTCTGTCTCTGCAGACGGGCGACAAGAAGGTCGACTGGGCAATAGAGTGCGCCGCGAAGCTCGTCAGGTTCAGCTTGAACAGCCAGTTCTGGGCTGACGGAGACCACTTGGCGGTCACGGGGCACGGCGAGTGCGGCTGGCAGCCGACGGGCAAGATGGTCTTCATCTACGAGGGCCTGGCCATAGGCGAGATGCGCGGCTACATCGAGTTCTGGCAGAAAAAAGGTCCGACCACACAGCAACAGCAGGCAATCGACCTATTCAATGCGGTCATCGCCAAGCTCGTCAAAGCCGACCAGCTCCTCGTCCAGACAGCGCTGGGCGAGGCAGAGGCAGTGACGCCGCCGAAGAACCCCGGCAGGCTCAACGCCTACAATATGGCCATCCGAAACGCCGAGAAGAACTACGGGACAGCGCTGAACTACGTGGCAAATGGCAAGCCCTGGCTGGCGGTCGTGAACTTCATGCAGGCGTGGGACGGCGCCCAGCTGGCAATCTCGCTAGCCCGCTAGTCAGCACCACCTCATCCCTTCTCTTTCAACGAATCGCCCAGCACGCCCCTTCTTCTATTATCCAGATAACGAGGTTAGTTGACTCCTTCGACGTAGTGCCTCGCCGTTATCGACCCGCACTTCTTCTTGATGGTTGCTTTTTGGTTGATGTCCCGTTCAAAAAATGCCTTCGCTACGGTTTCTGACAGTTCTGCGTCTCTTCTCCTGAGGTCGACGCCGAACGAGTCCACCCCCATATTCTCCAATTCGTCAATGTAGTCCAGCAGGAAGAGGTCCGACGAGTTGAGCACGTGGACGTAGCCGAACCTGTCCCTGTAGACGGGGAACCTCTTCCTCCTCTCGTCGACCAAGGTGCCCTCGTCCAGCGTGGGGTCACGGGAAACCATCAGCTCGACCCGACCGAAAGCCATCACCTCTAATCTACCTGAATAGTGCTCCGCCACTTTTTTGATGTCGTCTTTCGAGAGCTCAACTGACAGAGTCTGCTGGAAGAGGTCTGGTAACGTGAAGCTGTTGAAGACGTTCATCGAGTAGTGCCCGTAGAGCTTCCTGCCCGTGTACCTCTCGTACTGGTCAACGGAGCTAATCATCAAATTTTCTTCGTCAGTTTCAGGCATCTCGAAGGACAGCCGGGGCAGAATCAGGACGCACTCCTTCCCCGCCTTTCGACACGCGGCTTTGGCTTCGTCGTAGAACTTGTTCCACTCGAAGTAGACCCTGTCCGCGTACGGCAGAACCTTCTCCAGCGACTTCAGGGACGACACGTAAAACGACAGCTCGCCCCTCGTCCTGTCACGCCTGTGCGCCTTAACTGGGAAGTCGCGGAGCTTCATCTCGGCGGATTCCGACGGAAACTCCAGTGCGTCAATGATTTTCTCGATGGAGCTGAACTCGCGGTCCTTAGTCTTGTATAGCTCATATTCTCCCTTCGGAACCTTGAACGGCGGATTAAGGACCAGAGAACCGTCCTTCTCTTCAATAGTTCTCGCTGTGAATCCCCCGGCCTTCACGTCGCCCCTGTACAGCGTCACGCCATCGTTGGGCTTCAGGATGTCGGCCTTCGCCAGCAACGACTCGCCGTCAGAAACGGCTCTTCCCAATGGTAGTCCGCGGGACCCCGAGTACGCCCTTTGCATGACGCTGTCTTCGTAGAGGTAGCCTCTGCTGAACCCCCTGTTGAAGACGACTTGGAGGAGCTCCCTCTCGCGTTCGGTTATCAGGGGCTCTTCGCCCTTTTCCGCTCTTTTTATCGCCTTCGAGTAGATTTTCGACGTGAGGTAAACGTAAAGTGGGCTCCTCATCCTCCCCTCAATCTTAATGCCATTAATGCCCATTTTTATCAAATCGGGGAGGGCTTCAACGCCCCACAGGTCCGCCGTGCTCAGCAGGTACCCCCTTTCACTACCTAATGCGTACCGTTTCCTGCACGGCTGGACGCAGAGCCCCCTGTTGCCGCTTCTTCCGCCCAGCGTGCTCGAGAACAGGCACCGCCCCGAGACCGAGTAGCACAACGCTCCGTGGATGAACACCTCGAGCTCGATGTTGACGGCTTCCCGAATCCTCCGCAGCTCTTCTAAATGCAGCTCTCTTGACAGAATGATTCTGCTGATGCCGTTCTTCTGCGCCCACTTTGCGCCTTCGGGGGTGTGTATGCCCATCTGCGTGGAAGCGTAGACGGGGATGCTGAAGTTCTCGCGGATTATGCGCAGTAATCCCCTGTCTTGGATTATGACGGCGTCGGCTTCGATTGAGCTGAGAAAATTGATGTACGAATAAACCTGCCTGATTTCGCCTTCCTTGATAAGAGTGTTCACGGTGACGTAGACTTTAACTCCGCGCCCGTGTGCAAGCTTCACGGCTGCCTTCAGCTCGGAGTCGGTGAAGTTCTCCGCGAGCCGCCTCGCCCCGAAGTTCTTTCCACCAAGGTAAACGGCGTCGGCTCCACCCGTGATTACTGCCATTAACGATGCCTTCGACCCTGCGGGAGCTAGCAGTTCCATAAAAAACAATCCCGATATAAACTATTTATGAATACTGAAGGTGATAGACCGTCAAGTTAGAATCCTGACCGATAAGGGATATATTGAAACAATTATTACTACAAGAACCCAAACTGGCTATCAAGAGCAACTCTTCCAATTACCTCCAAGAGCATATCTTGCTATTATAGTAAACCAGACCGACTTCAATGAATTCACCGAAAAAGCAAAAGAAGACAAAATCGTCTCCGCCCTAACATCCTTCATACCAACTGAAGCGTAAGAAGCACAAAACGCATAGCACAAAATTTTAACGCGTATACACATAACTGAATGAAGTCGATAATTCATCTCTATTCTGAAGATATCCTTGCAGTAAAGTCTGGAAGTCATATAGACTTTTTGGCAAGGCTTTGAAGATGGACTCTAATTCGCTCAGTTATCTCTTTCTTGTGAGAGTCCCAGTCGTCAAAAACTTCTAACGACTTGGCATGCCTCATCAGGGATATGTCCTTGAAGCTTCTTTTTCCTTGAATTACCATAAAATAAAGGCAATGAGGAAAAATAGTCTTGATCTTAGAAGCTATCGCAGAATAAGTGATAAGCTGGTGAATATTGAAGTTCCTTGCCAACTTAACTTCCGTTATAACAAATGGAATTTTTACCTCATCCGTGCGAAATAACTCAATATCGCCACTTAAATTAACACGCTTGTTCTTGAGATAGATTACTATGTCCTGCTCCAAGAAACCAGCATAAAGAAGAAACTTTCCATTTTCATTGGGTGCTATTGTGAAGTCTGTGAGGATTTTTGCTTTTCCTACGTCAAGAAAAGAATCAAGTTTCCATTCATCTAATTTAGCGTCAAAAAGTTGCTCTACTTCTTTTCTGAAGTCTTCTTCGCTCATAAAAATCACAATATTTCATACGTATACCAGATGTTCCTTGCATGATGCTGATGGACATTTCGTCCCCGTCGTTCATCAATCAATTTAACATTGCATTGCTTTTGTAATTTGCTTCCTCTTAAAGTTTCGCAAATAAGTGGTTGCCGATTTACCAATTCCATCTCATCATGCACATCTCCCGCTCGGATTATCACTTGTCTTTCACTTCTAAGGCGCGCTGGCTTTATGTACTGATTTTGAACATAGTCAATAATCGTTTCAGCACTCAATCTTCTTCCCGCTAAAATGAAAAGAGGTATAAACTTATATTTTTTTTTATGGCTATTGAGAGCGAAAGGCGTTCACGTACACACACCTTGACAAATAAGATCTTGGCGTTCAGATTTCTTCTACAATTACCTGATACTCATCAATGTTTCCTTTTGTTTCATCGTAATGTATTTCGGTTATTTGTCTGTCATCATTGTAGGCTATTCCATTCAAAGCGTCAGCGATGCCACCAATAATATTGACTGCATCAGATTTGCCTCTTAATCTACTGTACCAGATTACTAGACGAACACTCTTCTGCTTTATAGGAATCGATAATTCCTCTTTAGCCTCTCTTTTCAGAGCCATAGTTCTTATTCTTTGATTTTCTCTCTCACGCCCATCAGCAGGTGCTTGTTTGTAAGGAGGAATTTCTTTCACGCACAGCTTCATTACAATTCACCCACATCTGCAAACCAAAACTCATGTCGTCCGATCAAGATGTTTTAGAGTTACTCTCATCGCACACAAATATTATCTATTTAAAGGATAAATTATAATCCCAAAACCCAAACGTTCATTCTCGGTATTTTTCCCAAAAATTAATAAAATTGGTTTTGAATAGGCTAAGGTGTAAGGTTATATGATAATCAACATGGGGAGCATTGAAGACCTGAGAAAAGGTTATAAGTACTCCTTAGTCGCCTTGGTTTTCCTCGTTTGCATGATGGCGCTGTTTCTCATTTATGGTTTTAGTATTTTCTTTGTGTATCTCTTGATCTTTCTCAGCATAGCCACCCTTATCACGTGGGGGTATGGTTTGGTGAAGAGGGCGAAGGCGTGGAAGTCATTAGGACAGACAAAAACAGCTTATTCCTTGCTGGGCGCAATACTTGTTTTAGCCTCCAGCCTCCCAATTGTGCCGTGGGACGCTTTTGTTCCTCGAATAACGCTAATTCCGTCCGCAGCATGGGGCATATATACTTTACTTGAAAATCTCGGTTTAAGACGATTAAATAGCAGCAATAAAATTGACACAAAGCGTTCGAGAATCTGCAGTTTATTGGGAGTTTCGGTCTACTTCATTGTTCGTTTCTTGGGCTACTTGTTGCCGATTTACACCTCTCTGCCATTAGAATACTTCATGACGATGATTGTCATGGGGCGTACATCGTATGAATTCTTCGTGCCTTTCCTTTTCGCGATGCCATTCCTCGCAGCTTCATGCGTACTTTCAATCAAGAGTCTAAAAAAATTAAATAGTTAAGTTTTAACTTGATCGTGTACTTTGCTGAGATCTCCAATGCACAGTGTGCTTTGTGGGGGCTTTGAAAGTACAGTATGTTTTGTTTGTGCCAGTAATTCCTTATAGTCTCTTGGCGACTATCTTCTAAGGTGATATTGTTGGTTAGTTTAGTGGAGTGTTGGGAGGACCTTGAGGAGTACGCGAATTGGTGCAGGACCGGCGCGTACTAGATGCGGGACATGGCTGAGGGCATAGAGCTCCGCATCGTCGTAGGAAAATACGGCTACGTGAAACTTTTAAGGAAAGCCAGGACCTATTGTACAGCCGCATCCTAGAGTTCTGCAAGACCGAAGGCTTCATCAAGGTCCCTTGCAACGTGCCCAACGAATAATTCGTCAAGAAAAACATAAAAAAAATACTCAAAAGGTGCGGGGGACGGGGTTCGAACCCGCGCAGGCCTTCGCCAGCAGGTCCTAAGCCTGCCTCCTTTGGCCACTCGGACACCCCCGCTTCGGGTCTGGGATTACCCGTTTAACCAGGTGGTAAATTAAGGTTTTTGGTGGCTTTTACAGCGAGGTTGGGTGTTCCGGTTCGGGTCCGTTTTTGGCGCAATGAAGCTTTAATATTCAAAAGGACAATGGGGGTTCGGTGACTCTTGAATTGGCGACGAAGAGCAGCGACGTCGTTTATTTGGAGAATTCCCAGCTCAGGATAGCAGTCGGGAAAAAGGAGCCCGCGATTCACGAGTACCTTCACAAGCCGTCGGGAGGCAAGCTCTTCGGCGAGGTTTACGCTCCTCGAAGGTCGTCCGTCGGACTAACAGTGTGCAAACAGTCGGACCCCGTTCCGGTCAACCTCTTGGAAGTTACCTACAAGCCGAAAGTCGCCAAGGACATGGTTAATTACCGCGCCACGGTGACCCATAAAGGGGACAAGGTTGTAGAGTTCGACCTTGCTTTTGCACTGAGAGACAACGGTCTGTCAATAAAATTCGGAAACGTCGCCGAACACGGGGACTTCCACCTCATCAGCGTCAGCATGCCGAACCTCGTCACGGTCAAGGCTGACGGGAAAGTGGCGAAGCTCGGGTTCCCCGCTGAGGCTGGGCGGCTCGTCGACGTTGCCACCGCCCCGAGCAGGAGTGTGAAGTTCAAGGTTGACTGGCTTAACCCGCTGCTGGCCGAGTTCGTCTACAACGACAGGGTCGTCGGCGTCCTCGAAACCGACTCCGTGGAGAACCAGATGGGGAACGCCATTTATGGCTCGGAGGAGGAGCGGTGCTGCTCGTTGTCCCTGGACTTCGTCCACAGGCTGCGCGAGTACGACCTCGTGGAGTACGGGCACCTGATTCCAGCCCGCGACCCCAAGTACCACCTTCTGGTCCAGGAGTCCTCCGAGGCGACGGTGTCCGTCATCGGCGACTACGACGGCGACGGCGAAGTCTCGTGGGTGGACGCTGCCAAGTTCATCAGGGACAAAATCGACACCTCCGTAAATCCGCTGTACGCCGACAAGCTGGTGTACAAGATTTTCCTGGACGAACCGGGGCAGAGGGACATCACCACATTCCCCGAGGCTTTGGAGCTGTTCACGAAAATCGCGCACCTCACCGATTATGCCCCGCAAATCGTGTACCTCGTCGGCTGGCAGTATACGGGGCACGACACGGGCTACCCGTCGGTGGACAAGGTCAACGAGAGGCTCGGAGGGTATGACAGCCTCATTAGGCTGATGAAGGAGGCGGAAAAGTTGAACGTCGTCGTGAGCTTCCACGATAACTACGACGACACCTACGTGAACAATCCGGGCTGGGACCCCGAAACCGTCTCTCGGGACACGCTGGGGAACCTTATGGAGGCGGGCGTCTGGAACTCGGGACAGTGCTACCTCATCAGCAGCTACAAGTACGCCGTCAAAAGTGGGCTCGAGAGGGTGCGGGACACGCTGAGGAGGTACCCCATCAAAACCTCGTATCACATCGATGTCCTGTCGGGAGCCTTCAAGGGGGGCAGAAGGTACGACTTCAACCCCGAAAGCCCATCCGCAGCCAAGAGGAACCTGGAGGGTAAGTTCATGATAATCGACGAGTTCGCCAGGCACGGCGTCGACGTGACCACGGAGGACTTCAGCAGCCTCTTCGTCGGCAAGGTGAGCTGGTTCCTGAACCTCTGCGTCCGCGACAACGTGTACTACCGGAACGAGGACGAAATCCCGCTTATCCCGTTCATCTACCACAGCAAGGCATGCTTCGGCGGCATCAGCGGCGAAGGGAAAACGGGCATCATGAAGAGCCTGCTCTACGGCGCCTCGTCCTTCCGGTCCCTTCGGGCGCCCTTCAGAAGCATGCGCAGCATTACCGATAGATTTTACCTCGTCGTCCTACCATGGAACAAGCTTTACAGCAAGAAAATGGACTCCTACGTCAAGAGGGGAACCGTCGAAAGGGTCACGTACGAGGATGGAAGCTACGTCGAAATCGACCATGAAACAAAGAAATACGTTGTGCAGGTCAACGGCGAAGTAATCTCGAAGGACTTCACGTGCTTCGTCCCGAAAGGCGACAACGTGTACTTTGGGTACAGCAAGGACGGCGGACCCTTCAGCTACCCCGTCCCGAAGCGGTGGAAGAAAACGCTGGACGTCAAAGTCGAAAAACTCGGCGAAGACGGCAAAACGGAGCCAACGGACTTACAGCTCGAAAATGGGCTCTTGAGCTTCGCCGCGGAGCCTGGGGCACCATATAAAATAACCTTCGAACCCGAATAGATAGAATTGAGGACAAAAAAATGAAAAACCAAAGCATCAAGCCTCT
>Ga0233423_10000760_pt1 | contig 16426 bp, 12 predicted proteins | sample Watercolumn_Mata_FD_180713 | JGI IMG/M metagenome (GOLD analysis project Ga0233423, IMG submission 180713) | Freshwater microbial communities from Lake Matano, South Sulawesi, Indonesia - Watercolumn_Matano_2014_112_MG | ecosystem: Environmental > Aquatic > Freshwater > Lake | place: Indonesia...
ACTGGGTCGTTGGTGGTCAGTCCATCGCCGATCGTCGTGTTTCCGACCGTCAGTATCAGTGTGCCCGGACCGAATCTGTACGGTTGCTCATAGCCACCGAGCGCAGCCGTGTCGGTGTACTCGGGGTCAAGCACGACCGCAAAGCTGCCGGGGTTGAGCTGCAAACTGCCGATGGTGAGCAACGGGTCCATGGCGAGAAGCGAGGAGTCGGTCCAGGAGGTTATGACATCAGCGGCATCACCGTCGCTGATCGACCACCCATCCAGGTCGAGCACCGTGTCGGTCGAATTGTGCAGCTCGACAAACTCGTTTCGGTCCTCCGGCATGTGCGCGCCGGTAATACCTTTGGGATTGGCCATCACTTCGGTGATGACAATGCGGCTGGCTGCGACCAGCACAAGGAAAAGCCCCGTACCCACGCCGGAGAATAGACAAGGAAGGCCTGGTTGTCAACCGCTGCGCGTGTCCTGGTTCGCATGCCCATGTCCCACGCGCCTTGCGGCACCTGCGGTGAAGCCAGAGAGGACATGCTCAAGAGCGCGACTGAGCCTGTGCCGCTGCACCCGGCGACGCGCGCACCGGCGTGTGCAGGGCCTCGGATGCGCCAAGAACTGCAAGTACGCGCACGACTTCAAGGGTGCAATGGTCGAGCACGACATCGTACGCCTTCGCGCAAATGTCGAGAGCATAATCGCCCCACCGACTGCGGCTTCGAAGCCGACCTTGAGAAGCGCGCCCGGTCCAAGCGGGACCGGCTGCTTCATGTCGGACCGCTGCCCGTCTCAATGGCGGCATGGCAGCCAAGGTAGCAGGAGTGCGAGAGACTGTAAGATTCACTCTTGAATTCAATACGATGTTCACATCATCAGTGACTCCACGAATCACCTAGATAGTCACACTAACAGTCGTAGCATGAATCACTGTTTGAGTCGCTATACGACTCGCTATCAAATTCTATCCAGCATTGTATATATAAGTAACTCATATACTTAGTGGTAGAATCAAATTCTTATTGACTCTATAGGTCAATCTCCAATTGAATCCATAGTTCGTATAGGGGGCCGTCCAGGGAGTGACTCAGGGGACGAATTCGGGAACGACTATAGAATTGAACACGAGAGTGAAAACTGGAACCAAATGGACCATTCGTTGGTCTAACAACTTAGGTGTTTTTTGCACACCAGACTATCGGTGATGTGATGGAGGTAACATATGGCGGATCCGACACGTAGAATCGAGGCTTGGAAGGTGAAGACCACGCCGGAGCGGACGAAGCAGGTCCTGGAAGCGCGCCAAGTGGCGATGCAGGCGCGGTACGAGGCCGTGATGACCCAGTTGTGCGCCATGGAGACCCAGGTGAAGACTGTGCTCAACGCAGCGGGTGTCCACACAAGCCTGTACGTACCCTATTTGAACTTCGGTCGCCAACTCTGGAAGTTGACCCGCCAGCAGGAAATATCCGGGCAGAGCTTTGCCATGGCGGCCCAGGTGCTGCTGGACAAGTGGCATGCCCGCGGACTCGATTCTGAGATCTTGGCCGCTATCAGAACCGACGTCTTCGACATCTCCGCCCCGAAGTTGTAGGCACTTCGGTGTCCATCAACAGACAGGGGGGAGGGCTCTCGACCGCCCCGGCCTTGTGTTTGCCTGCCGTCTACCTGCCTCTCACCTCAGCTTGATGGCCTTGGCGCGGAGACCGCCCGGGGCGGCCAGCACATATACGCCCGGCGGAACAGGCCGGCCCCGGCTGTCGCGGCCTTCCCAGCCCCAACGGGACGCGCCCATGGCGATCTGAGCCTGCTTGATCAGACTCCCGTCCGGGGCGTAGACGCACGCGACCTCGTTACCTTTGGCAGGCGCGTTCCAGGCAAGTGCTACGCGCTGGCTGAACGGGTTTGGCGTCACACTGACGCCTTGGTATGCGGAACCCGGCGACTGTGGCTCCGCTATCCCCGCCGACGTGTCCCTCAAGACGTACACGTGTGTACCGCCCAAGTGGCCGAGGTACAGCCTGTTGTGGCGCGGGACCGTGGCGAACACGTATGGATAGTCTCCCACCTCAAGAGTCGCAGAGACCTGCGCGCCATCGCTGGTGAGGACACGGACTTCATCAGTCAGCGCCGAGGCACAATATACGAAGCCGCTGGGGGCATAGTACGTGAGCCCATAGGGCTCACGTCCGATAGCCGTGGTCGCCACAATCGAGTCACTCTGCGACGACACTGTTGCCATATAGTCACCGGTGCCGGCAAACGCACCCACATAGACCAAGCCGTCATCCTCGTTGCCTGTCACGCTCATCACGTCCACGTTGCCCGGCAAGGGGATACGCGCGACGACCGTGTCGGACTGCCCCCCGATGACGATGCAGTTCCGGTACTCCCCGCCGCTGTAGAACTTGTCTACCCCTCGGCAGTAGTATCCAGCGTTCGGCGTTCCTCCGACATCCACGGTCTTGATGACCTGGTTCGTCGCCATGTTGATGATGGACACGGTACCGTCATCATAGTTCAAGACGTATAGCTTCCGCCGTAGCGTGTTGATGTACATCTTCAATGGACAGGCGCCGACCGGGATGTACACGAGTACTGAATCGATCGCGCAGTCCACAACCGCGACTGCGTTGGTGGAGTAGCACGAGACGTAGAGCCTGTCTGAGACAGGATCCCAGACCGGCATCATGGCGCCAGGCACCTCGACCTTGCGGGCTATCTCGTGAGTCGAGCCATCAATCATCGCGAGCGAGTCCTCGCCTGCGCCCTTAAACGCGACGTAGCCCTTGTTATCCAGGGAATCATACGCCAAGTAGCGTGGCCATTCGAGCGGGAGCGACCGTATCACCTTGTTGCTGTCACAGGAGATGGCGAAGAAAACCCCGGCGGCCTGGCAGCCTCCATATACCACGTCCGCCTGCGAGTTGTAGGTCAGGCTCTCTACCCAGCCGGATCCGACGTAAACGGAGTCCTCGACATACTGAGCATGCGTCACGCTAAGACCCATGAGCAGAGAAAAGGCGGCTACGAACCGAGTATTCTTGGTGTTCACACAGGATCACCTTTCAGGTCACGTGATTGTGGGGTTCCAGACGGACATGAGTGCCACAAGGCCAGAGCAGGCTGCCCGCATTACTGCGGGCAGCCTGCTTGTAGTGGACCATCCGGCCTAGTCGGTCAGGACGACCTTGCGGCTGATCCTGCCCACGCCGTTATCCAGCGCGAAGAAGTAGACACCGTTGGCCATGCGCCGGCCCTTGGCGTCGGTTCCGTTCCAGACGCTTGTGTATGCGCCGGGCTTGTACCTGCCGCCCGCCAGCACCTTCGTGAGTTGCCCCGCCGTGTTGTACACGCGCAGCGACACGTCCGCCTCTACCGGCACCTGCCAGCGGATCGTGACTCGGCCTGTGGCCGGGTTGGGCTTGGCCTTGTCCAGCACGAGGGCAGCAAGCCCCGCGCCCTGCGCTCCGTCCGCGTCCGTTCTCCTGGGTTTCCGGCTCTTGGACAGGTAGACGCCGGCGCCGTGCTTGCGCCTGCGCCCGCCAAGGAGCAGTCCCATCTGGTCCGCAGCCTCGCGCTCGTACACCGCCAACGCGGTCGAGGTCAGCGTATCCACCCGTGCATCCGGGTTGTCTCTGATGGCCAGGCTGTCGGTCACGGCCGTGTATCCGCCGTTCTCGGCATCCACCCAGACTATCTGGCTGGTTATCCCGGTCCAACGCACCGCGAATACAGTCCGGTTGTCCTGACCGAAGTCCGGCTCCATGATGTCGGCATCGCCGCTGGTCAGCCAGGTCTCACCGTTGGCGCCCATCAACCTGACAACCTGCGTATTGCAGTAGTCGTCCAGCGCTTCCGCAGCTACGTCGGAGCCGTCCCAGGACGAGCTGGGTTTGTCGTGGTCGGTGTTGAAGGACGAGAGCACCGTGACCTGGAGCGTAGAGTCGTGGACCTTGGCTATCTGCGCGTAATCGTTGTTCGGGCTTAGCGTGAACACGATTTCATGCAGGTTGAGGTAGCCCGGCAGGAAGTGGTCGCTGTTGCCGAAGGTCAGTTGCTGTTCAGGTCCGCCGAACGCGGGCACCCGCCATATCTGGGTGTAGCCGCTGTCGTCATCCCGCTCGTAGCAGAGCCACTCGCCGTCCGGACTCCATTCCGGGTAGCAGTGGTCGGCGTACGCGTAGGTGATCTGCCAGACCGGTCCCAGCGAGGCGGCTACGCCACCAAGCCCCGGGCCGGCACAGACCGGACGCCGACTCGCCGACGAGGAAGTCGGCTCTGTAGCCCGGGGGTCGAGCGGCTTGCTCTCAGCCGGCACCGTCGCAGACACTCCAAGTGCAGAACTCGGCGCTTGGGCTCTGTCCGGGGCCACCGCGGTCATCGTGCCTGCCGGGTCGCTATCCCTCCCGCTCAGCCCTCCGCCGCCCATGCCAGAATCGGTGGCAGGAGTCACGCAGAGCTGGTAGAAGCCGGACACGGTGTCGTCCAACTGGAAGGCGATGTACTGCCCATCCGGGCTGTAGACCGGCTCCTCGCAGTCTTCGTCCAAGTCAACCACCCGCTGCTCAGGGGTGGCCGTGCCGTACTGGCACTGGTATATCTGCTCGCGGTCAGTCAGCGTGTCGGTCTTCACGTAACAGACCCAGGTGCCCTGCCAGTTCCATCGTGGCTTCGACGCCTCGAGTCCGTCCATCAGCGGTTCTTCACCGCCGAGCGCCGGTCCGCCCAGGGTCGGGATGATCGCTCCGCCGGACGCACACAGCAGGGCCGGCCCCCCGGTGCTCTCCTGCGCCGGAACGTAGCGCCAGAACTCAAGCGACCTGTTGCCCTTGAAGGCAAATACGCCCGTGCCGGGATTCGCGGCCAAAGCGCCGCCGGCCTTCACCTTCTTCCGCTCGCCGCTCTTGCCCACGAGCGGGACGTTCTCCAATTCCTCCCAGAAATTGCCGCCCGGGATGTAGCGCCAGAACTCGGTGGTGTTGAAGCCCTTCAACGCGTAGAGCCTGTCCCTAAACCAGGCGCCGCAAGAACCGTACCCTGCCTTCTTTCTTCCGGCAGAGCCCCCGAGAGGCATGCCGCTCTTCGCCTGGCTCCAGGTATCCGCATCGGTGTCGTAGGTGTAGAGTTCGTTGTACTGCGCTTTGAAGGCGTAGAGCGTGTGGTCGCCATCGGATACAAGCCACGACCCGTCGCGCCACCGCCTGTGATTGTAGGGGCCAATTGGCGCATCGAGCAATCGGACCCACGTGTTTCTCACCGGGTCGTACTTGTAGAACTCATTCAACTGCCCCTTGAGCAGGTACACGGCTCCGATGTCATCCTTCGTCGCCCAGGCCAGCGCGGCGCCGTCCTTCACCTTCTTGCCTCCGCCGATCGGGACGTTCGCCTTCTGGGTCCACGCATCTTGCGAGGCATCGTACTCCCAGAAGCCTAGCGTGTTGTTGCCCTTGGTCAAGTACAGTTTGCCGTTGCCATCCGCGCAAAGAGACGTCCCCTTGCGGGGTTTCTTGCCTTCGGAACCAAGTGGAATCGCCGCCAAGGCCGGGGCCGACCAACCGCCGCTCGCCACGTCGAAGGAGTAGAAGTCTTGCGTCTTGTTGCCCTTGGCCGCGTAGACAAGGCCAGTTCCCGAATCGTACGCAAGACAGCCGCCTTCTTTGATTGGCCTACCTGAAGGTGGTTCGGGTAGAGGTGTCAGTTCCTTCCAGCCCGGAGTCCACGCCACGTAGACCGTACGGACCAGCGAGTCGTTGGCCGGAATCTCATCGCCTGCCAGCGTGACCTTGAACACGACCTCGTACGTATCGACGTCGAGCGTGCAAGGCCGGAACTCGACCGTGTCCGACGAGAACCAGTCGAAAACTCTGATGACCGTATCGGCGTAGGCAGTGCCAATCCGCATCGTGAGCATCAGGGTTTCCTGGTCGCAGCAGTTGTTCTGCGCGACCCCGGTCGGCACGACTTCGCCCGGCTCCATGTCTATGGAGGGCAGGACTATCGAGCGGGCCGCTGCGTCATGACCGAAGATCGGGTCCCAGTCCGTCCATGCCGAGTCGACCAGAACGTTGCCGTACGCCGTGTCGTTGCTGCCCCTTCCGGGCAGGCCGCCGCTGTCCCGGCCCCAGCAGTTGTGGCGGGCGTACACGGTTTCATCCTCGACCAGGTTCACGACGCCGCTGTCGTAGTGGTCGAAGACGAAGGAGGAGCATATGCCGACAAGCCGGCTGTTCTCCTTCTTTTGGACGAGATACCCGATGTCGCCGCCCTCGATTACGCACTTCTTGACCATGCATGTCTGAGGGTTTTCCTCGAACCGGGCCAGGATGCCTACTTCATTCGAGCTGAACATACAGCGGGTGATGGACGGAGGGGAGTCCTCGACGTGCATGTAGAGGCCTGTGCCGCGTTTGTTGTCATGCGGGTCACGCACCCTGGCGTTCTCGAAGGTGCAGAGGTCGAGCGTCGGCGACGCCTTGTTGCAGTAAAGCTGGGGATAGTAGTAGATGCCTCCGTGGAGTTCCGGATCATTGATGCTATCCCTGAACGTGCAGTACGTGAACGAGGAGTGATCACCTGACCTGAGCTCGATGCCCGGCCAGCTCGCCCCGTCAATGCCCTCAAAGACGATCGGTGCGCTGGACGTACCCTCGGCCACGATGGAACCGCCGTTCCGGGTGATGATGTGGTTCTTACTGCCAAAGCGGAGCTTCACGCCGGGGTCGATATGGAGCGCCGATTCGATGAAGAGGTCGCCGCCGTCGTCTATCTGGTAGAAGAAGCCGGCTCCGGTAGTGTCGCAGTTGTGCCACGTGTCGGCGGTGTCGATGTCGCCCTCGGCTAGCACCAGCATCCCGTTGTAGGCGTTGTTGTACCCGTTTCGTAGGAAGATGCTGTTCGCCGATACTCTCCCCACTTGCGGCGCAGCTACCTTGTACAGCGGAAAGCCGCCGCCACCCTCGAACACGCAGGAGTCGATGTCAATCAGGTTGCGGGCAGTCCCTGTATCGGAGATTGCGTGACACATGGCCCCAAGGAAGTGGCAGCCACTGACCTCGATCCGGCTCGGCGAATCGGGCGAGTGTGCGAACAGAACCGCTTGGTGCCGCGCATTGCCCCCGCCGTTCTCAAACACACAATGACTGAACGTCGCACCGTAGGATTGACCTTCCAGGTGAAGCTCTCCCCACCAACCGCTGTCCTGGGGACTGGAGACGACGGCCATCTTGCGGTGAGGCATGAAGTAGACCGAGTCTTGTGCAGTCCCAAGGGCTTCGATTCTGCAGTTGTTCTCCACGTAGAGGCCGTGGTTACCCTCGCCGGTCTTCGACATATCATGGAACATCACCCGCACGCCGGACAGTATTGTCAGCTCAGTGCTGTCCTCGCTGTCGAGGGTGAAGTCGTGCCCGGTCAGCACGTAGGGCTCGTGCAGCGTATCCCACGTGTCGGCCCTGGCACCTGTCGTCATCGGCAGGCACGTACCCTTGACGGTGAATGGCGACGACCCCATGAACGCGTTCCCTTCGGTGAAGCGGACGGAGTAGTCGCTGCCCGGCAGCGCCAACGCGCCTCTGCTGTCCCTGCCATCCCACGTGAGTGTGTCGGCGTCGCGGCCCTGCCCCCTCGCCAGTGACTCGGCCAATGTGCATATCAGTTGGCCACCCTTCCAGATGCGCGCGGTCAAGTAGCCCATCCTCAGAGTGGTGACCTCGACTCTGATCGAGTCCTCGTATGTGACGTCAACCGTGTCATCGATCAGGCCGCTGCAATCCAAGTCGACCAACGGCGCCTTGTCGTAGTAGAGGGTGAGTATCTTGACGTAGCCACCGTAGTGATTGGACTCGGGGGTTATGTACCAATCGCATACTTTGGTCCCGTCGCTCTTCACCTCACCATGGAAGGGAGGCGAGTACCACTTTCCCGAATCGACGAGGTGACCAGCGTACCATCCACCGACGTCGCAAGCGTAGGGTGCAAGGAATGACGCGATGTCACCTACCTCCGATGCGCCAAAGTTGCCGATACCGAGCGGGTCAACTGACGTCAAGGGATGGTGTGCAAAGAAGATAACGTTGTCCCTGATTGTGTCACTTGTGTCGCAGGACGCTCTCACCAATTCACGCCACCACTGAGCCGAGCCGTTGATGCTCAGGTCGGAATCGCTCGCGGTCAGACGCAGCCAGCTATTGCCACCGTAGTTCATTGACTCGTAGAGGTCAACCGTGCAACCCTCGGCGAACACGCGTACGGAGCTTATTCTGCCTCTCCAGTCGCCGAGGTCGGGCTCGCTTGCGGTTATGTCGTGGGAATCCCCCTGAAAGAACTTCTCGTCGTACGTGCGAGCCTTGATTGTCCCGGCGCCGCCGCGTACCCTGACTGACGAAGTCTTGTTATCGAATGGCAACTTGTGAAGATCACCATCGGCAAACATGCCACTGTTATCGTCCGGGACCTTGTCCCTGCTGTTGAAGTCCAAGCACACAAAGCGGTAGGGGCTTTGTTCTGGCCCCGCCCGGAAGGAGAAGTTCTGCCAGATGTCGTAGGCGAAGGTGTCGTCACAAGGGAAGGGCCAGTGTATCTCGAAGTTCCAGGGGTGCTCCTCGTAGCGCTGGAAGTCCCGTATCTGAGGAAACCCGCTGTCTGCCAGTCTGCCATACTGCGGACCGAACCACTTCTCGAAGTACCTCGTAGTGTAGAGGCTATCAGAGTCTCTCGGGGGCACGCGAGGGGTGACCCAGCAGGGCACCATGTCATGATTGCCGATCACCGGCACGTATGGCACATCGAGACTGGCCAGGATGGTTTCCGCCGTCGCGAACTCGCGGGTCGTGTCCGCCGTACTGGTCAGGTCACCAAGGACCACAACCATCCTTAATGTCGCCCACGCGCTTCTCCACCAAGCTGTTGATGGTATCCCTGATCGCCCGCAGATTGTCGTACGCGTTGTGTGGGTCCGCAACCAGGGCAACCTGGAAGAAGGACGATCCTGACCCGGTCTCATAGTCGTCGTCGACGATGACTGCGTGCGCTGCTGCGCACAGCAGCCCGATCGCGACAGCCCAGACCCTCCAAATGAATCTGACCGGTCGTAGCGTGCACCTTGATGGATTATCTTGCGTCATCGGAACCTCCCAGTCATGATGTGATGAGCTTGCGGAGAAGTAAACCCGAAAGAGAAACACGCCAGGCCGTGACGTCCGTGCGCGTGGACACCCAGCCTCGTCGGCCACGATTCTGAAGGGAGAGGATAGTTCAGGCCTCGGACATAGCCGTCCATCAAGCACCGCCTTTGGTGTTTTGCAGTCCTTGTCCGACCGGCGTAGCGGTCACACCTTGCATGGCAGCCCAAGTGCCTGCCATACCCTCGCCGCTATCGCGGCGATTCTATGGACTTGACATCTTCAAGTCAACATCTGCTTCGCCGAACTTCCTGTCACCGGAGACCCTCTCAACCTCTTGACCAATGGCAGGCAATGGCAGTCACGACTATTGACACGGCCCGCATATCTGAATGGGGGGCAGAAGGGCTGCCTTGCCGCGTGCCTCTTCTGCTGCTTCCTCAGCGCGGCGAAGGACCAGCCGCTTTTCCTGTTTCCCTCTTCGCCGGACGGCCGGCAGCGGGGATCAGAGCAGGGGCAGGTAGCGCCGGATCTCGAACTCGCTCACCTGCATCTTGTACTCGTCCCACTCCAGTTTCTTGTTGCGGATGAAGCTCTCAAACATCTCGTCGCCGAGCGTCGCCCGGACGAACGGGCTGGCCTCGGCCTCCAGCACTGCCCCGTACAAGTCGGAGGGCAACGACCCGATGCCCGCAGCCTTGCGCTCCTCGGCAGTCATCCGGTAGATGTTGTCTGAGGTCGGCGGCCCGAGCTTCAGCTTCTTCGTCACGCCCTCGAGCCCGGCGGCGATGAGGACGGCGAACGCGAGGTAGGGGTTGCAGGCCGGGTCAGGTGAGCGGTACTCGACCCGTGCGGCATTGGGCCGTCGCCTGTCGAACGCCGGGACGCGCACCAGGGCCGAACGGTTCATCTGGGCCCAGGATATGTAAACCGGCGCCTCGTATCCCGGCACCAGCCGCTTGTACGAGTTGACCCACTGGTTGGTGACGGCAGTAAGCTCGGAGGCGTGGTTCAGCAGGCCGGCCACATAGTGACGGGCGGTGTCCGAGATGTTCATCGGCGAGCGGGCATCGAAGAACAGGTTGCGGCCGTTCTTGAACAGGGACATGTGTACGTGCATACCCGAGCCGTTCACGCCGAAGACCGGCTTGGGCATGAAGCTGATGTGAATGTTGTTGGCCTGTGCGACCTGCCTGGCGACGAACCGGTGCGTGACGACGTTGTCGGCCATGGCCAGCGCGTCGGTGTAGCGGAGGTCGACCTCGTGCTGGCTCTGGGAGACTTCGTGGTGGCTGTACTCGACCTGGACCCCGAGCTTCTCCAGCGCGTCGATCGTGTCGTGGCGCACCCGTTCCGCGATGGCGGTGGGCGTGAGGTCGAAGTAGCCGTTCAGGTCAAGGAACTCCGGCGCCTTGTCGCTCTTGAAATAGAACGACTCCATCTCACAGCCGCAGTAGCAGGTGAACCCCAGCTTCTTTGCCCGCTCCAGCACGCGGCGGAGCACGTGGCGCGGATCGGCGGCGACCGGCGCGCCCGAAGGCGACTGGACGTCGCAGAACATCCGGCAAGCGCGAGCGCCCTGCACTTCCCAGGGCAGGATGGCAAATGTGGTAGGGTCAGGCCTGGCGACCATGTCCGATTCCTCGATGCGGGCAAAACCCTCGATGGACGAGCCGTCAAAGGCCATACCGTCTTCGAGGGCGCGCGGGAGCTGGGCGATCGGGATGGTGACGCCCTTGAGGAACCCGAGGACGTCGGTGAACCAGAGTTGGGCGAACCCGATGTGGTCTTTCCGAACCAAAGCCAGTACTTCGCGGGCGGTAAGCTTCTTCATGCTTCCTCCTGGACAGATGGGGCCGAATCCTGCCTGAAAACGATTCCGCTCCGGTCAGGGCGGTCAGCCGGAACGGAGTCCATTCTACCACTACGCCCATCGGAGTCAAACAGACGAGAGGCGAGAAAAGCCCGAAGCGCGAATGACGATTGAAATCCGAATTCCTCAATCCGGGATTTGGCCTTGATTCGTGCTTGAATCGGAATTCGTGCTTCGTCATTCGTCCGCATCACTCTGCCTTCTGATATCTAGCTTCTGGTTTCTGACTTCGTCCCCTCCGCACGTGCCCTCCTTGACACTCACCCGCGCTTGGGTATTCTTACCGGCTCTGCGATTCGTTGACCCGACCAAATTCCCGTCCGGCCTCAAGATTGCCCCGGCGATTCGGGGTCGAAACAAGGCCGCAAGTAACTATTTCTCAAGGAGATAGCACAATGGCAAAGAAGAAGCCGGCCAAGAAGGCCGCAAAGAAGCCGGTCAAGAAACCGGTGAAGAAGCTGGTCAAGAAGGCGCCCAAGAAGGCGTCGAACTTCATGCCCACGCCGGGCAAGGTCGGTAAAGCCGCTGACCTCGCCGGTCCGGGCATCAGCACCTACGAGGCAGTTGACAAGATTCTGCCGGTGAACTACCGGCCGATTCTCGACAACAAGGAAACTCAAAAGGCCATCTACGCAGTCAAGCGCTACATCGAGGACGGACTCGCCGAGGCGCTGAACATCCAGATGGTGCAGGTGCCGCTCATCGTCGAGAAGGAAAGCGGCATGAACGACAACCTCGACCGCGACGGTTCGAGGACGCCGATCGACTTTCCGTGCGGACTCGGCATCACGCCGCGGATGAACGCCCAGGTCGTCCAGGCCGCGACGAAGTGGAAGAGGTTCGCCCTGAAGCAGTACGGCTGCAACGTCGGCGAGGGCATCAACACCGACATGCGCGCCGTGCGCAAGGACTACTTCCTCGACCACGACCACAGCTCGTACGTGGACCAGTGGGACTGGGAGCGCGTCATCACCAAGGAAGACCGGAACCTCGAGTTCCTCAAGATGATCGTCCGGAAGATCTGGAAGGTCATCACCGGGGCCGAGGACTTTGTGCAGCAGATGTACCCGCAGCTCAAGGACCCGCGGTTCCCGAACCTGCCCAAGGACCTGCCCTTCATCCATGCCGAGGAGATTCTCGAGCGTTACCCTGACCTGCCGCGCAAGCAGCGCGAGACCCGCATCCTGCAGGACTACTCGCCCGCCGTGTTCATCATCGGCATCGGCTGGGTCCTGAAGGACGGCTACCCGCACGAGATGCGCGCCGCCGACTACGACGACTGGGTCACCCCGACCTCGCAGTGGACCGGCAAGGACACGCACGGCCTGAACGGCGACATCCTGGTCTGGAACCACCTGACCCAGCGCCGCCACGAGCTCTCCTCGATGGGCATCCGCGTGACCAAGGAGACCTTGAAGGAACAGCTCAAGCTGTCGGGCCAGCTCGACCGGCTGACAATGCCCTACCACAGCATGATCATGAAGGACCAGATCCCGCTGTCCATCGGCGGCGGCATCGGTCAGGGCCGGGTCCAGATGCTCCTGCTGCGCAAGGCGCACTTCGGGGAAGTGACGGTCACGGTGTGGCCGAAGCAGCTCCACGAAGTCTGCGAGAAGCACAACATCTACGTGCTGAAGTAGCGTGGCGCGGGACATGACCGAGACCCCGGAGGTCTCGGACCGTGTCCCAAGCTCGAACTCACGAGGGGCGGCGCAAGCCGCCCTTCGCGTTCGTGGGCAGTTTGACATCGTTGCCGTGGGGCGTATCATCGGGCATGGCGAGACACATGATTGCCTACTGCGGCATCAACTGTGCGAAGTGCCCGGCGTACCGGCTGCCGAGGCTGGGCGAAAAGCTGCATATGCAGGGCTTCTTTCAGGGGCTGATCAAGCGTGGGATGAAGTCAAAGGGGCTGCCCGTGCCTGATGGCGATGTCGTCTGTGATGGTTGTACGACAATAGACGCCCGGTGCTTGAAGCCCTGCCTGGAGTGCGCCGTGCGCTGCTGCGCCATGGAGACGGGTGTTGCGAACTGCGCCCATTGCAGCAAGTTCCCCTGCGAGCGTCTGCAGGGCATCTGGAGAGTGACCGTATTCAAGGACGCGCAGCCGCGCTTGGAGAAGGTCAATGCCGGGCGGCGGAAAGGAGCGCGAGCGTGAGTGCATCTCCGTTTGAGCTTGACGACAGCTTCCGTTCGTGGGTGGGAGATCTGAGGCGGTGGTTTCACCAACACCCGGAGCCGAGCTTTGAGGAGCAGAAGACGCAGGAAAAGGTGGTTGAGGTACTGAAGGGGCTCGGCATCGAGCATCGACGCGCCGGGAAGACCGGAGTTATCGCCACGGTTCACGGCAAGGGCAGGGGGCCGTGTATCGCGCTTCGCACCGATATGGACGCGCTCAGGATTCAGGAGGCCGAGACCGACCTGAACCGCGACTACCGTTCGCAGAACGCGGGCGTGATGCACGCGTGCGGGCACGACGGTCACCTGGCGCTGCTGCTCGGAGCGGCTCGCTGGCTGCAGGAGCACTGGGATTCGCTTCCGGGAAACGTCAGGCTTGTCTTCCAGCCGGCCGAAGAGGTGCCGCCGGGCGGTGCCGTCACGATGATTGCCGACGGCTGTCTCGAGGGCGTCGACGCCATCATCGCCGCCCACATCTTCGGCAACATGCCACTCGCGCGCATCGGGTTCAGACCCGGCCCTTTCATGGCTTCCAGCCGCACATTCAAGGTTACATTCCATGGGAAGCCCGGACACCACATGTGTCCGCAGAACAACATCGATCCCATCCAGATGGCGGCGCAGTTCATCAGCATCATTCAGACCGACATCCGCCTGCGACTGAACCCGAATGCCAGATACGTGCTCGGCTTCGGCGAAGTCCACTCGGGGATGCAGCACAACCAGACCCCGGCCGAGGCCAGGGTGGTCGGGACCTTCCGAGCCTACGATACTCGTGACTCGGAGACAATCGCGGCCGCCATCAGGTCGAACCTCGACAGCCTGATGCAGAAGTTCAGCCGTCCGGGCGTTGAGGGAGTGCCGTCCTGCGCGCTCGACGCGGAGCCGGCCTACCCGCCGTTGGTGAATGACCCCGTCTTCACGCGGCGGGCAGCAGAAGTCCTGAGAGCGAGCTTTCCGGATGTGGATGACGACATGGAGCCCAACCTGGGGGCGGAGGACTTCGCCTGCTACCTTCAGCGAGTGCCGGGTTTCTTCATGTTCATTGGCGGGGGCAACCCGGAGCGCGGCATCACCGCGATGAACCACTCCGACCGGTTCGACATGGACGAGGCCGTCCTGCCTGCCGGCATCAAGGCGCTACTGACGCTCGCCACCGATTTCCTGAGCGACCCTGTTCCGTACTTCGGACGGCGGCCGTAGAACCGCCACCGGCGGCCGGCCATGCCGGGTGATGCGACAATACCCGGCGAGAGATGCGACGCGGAGGAGTGTCTACTAGATTGTGAACCAGAACGACGACGGGCAACTGGTCGCGCAGGCGCAGGCCGGAGACCTTCCCGCGTTCGACGAGCTGGTCCGCCGGCACCACGGCGCGGTCTACTGCTATCTCTATCGGATGTGCCGGAACGGGGCCGACGCCGAGGAGATGACGCAAGAGTCGTTTGTAAAGGCCTGGGAAGGACTTATGGGTTTCAGAGGTAGGGCGAGTTTCAAGACCTGGCTCTATCGGATTGCGACCAACCTCTGCATCAACCGGTTGTCACGGCAGAAACCCAATGACCCGTTGGCGGAAGACCTGCCGGCGGCGCGCCGGGACGATCCCGAAGAGAACTTCCGGCAACGGACGCGCCGTGAGTACATACAACGGGCGCTTGCCGGCCTGTCCGCAGACCAGCGCTCGGCGCTGGTGCTGTCCATCTACGACGAGTTGAGCCACGAGGAGATAGCCGCGGCCATGGGCCGTTCACCGGCTTCGGTTAACATGCTGCTCTACCGGGCAAGGAGCAGCGTGCGGCAGTTCCTGGCGGACGCAAGGGAGCGCGGATTGATATGAGTAGCTGCGAGAGCCGAACGTCAATTGCGTGTCTACTAGAGCAAATACCATGAAATGCGATGACGCGAGAATCCTGATGATGGGCCCGGCCGATGATGATCGGGTCGAGGCGGCCCGTCAGCATGTGGCCGGTTGCGCCGAATGCCGCGCAGAGCTGGCTCAGATTGCCGCCGACGCCGAGTTCCTGCGCCGGGACGAGAAGCCGGAGATACCCATCGACCTCGGCACGCGTATCATGGCCGAAATCAGGCAAAGGCAGACTCGACCAAGGCCATGGTTGGCCGCGGCGGCCCGAGCGTATGGGCTGAACCGGGCCGCGCTGCCGTTTGCGGCCCTTATCCTGGTCGCAGTCGGACTCTGGCTGGGCGCAGCGCTGGGGCGCGGCATAGTCGGCCCGCAGCCAAGCCTTTCCGAACGGCTGGCCCAGGTTGGGGTCGAGCTGCCGAACGGAGGAGACCAATGAACAAGAAGTGGTTGTACGCTGTGCTCATCCTATCGCTCGCCGTGAACGGCGGGGCGCTCGGGTTCTACGGCGTGAAGAAGTACAGGGATTGGCGTCATTTCCGGAACTACATCGGCAAGTGGTTCAAGCCCGGCACCACTCGGCGCCAGGTTGACCGGCTCTTCACCGACGTCACGAAAAACCGCAAGCCGTGGTGCGATTCCCTGCGTACGGCGACCAGGGAACTTGGCCAACTGGCCGAGGAATCAAACCCGGACACGGAGCGCGTGAATGCGGCCCTGGACAAGATTGCCCGCTCCACGCGCGCGCAACTGTGGCTGCTGCACGAGAACATGCGTGAGCTTCGCCGTCTCTACCGGCCGGAGAAATCGGAGCTGTTCCGGAAGATGGTTGGAGCCGAGCGCGATTCGATTCTCCAGGCCGATTCGACCGCAGCCGCGGGAAACGGAGGTAGGCAATGAGACCGAAGTGGCTGATACCCCTGCTTGTAGTTTCGCTTGCCGCGAACCTCGTAGAACTCGGCCTGTATGGCCGGGCAGAGTGGCAACGCCGGCGCTACTGGGGCCGTTTCTTCCACTGGGTCCAGACCGACGCGCCCAAATGGCATCAGCGGGTGGTCGTGGACAGCTTCGAGTCGGAGATGCGACGGCTGGAGAGCCGGGCGCTTCGCTGGAAGGCGGAGTTGAGCCGGCAGAACTACCTGCCGCAGCCGGACTCGGCCATGGACCAACTCGCACTCGACAGTGTCGCGAGCATCACCCGGCAGCAGTACGATCTTATGTATCGGTCGCGACGCGCGCTGCCCGGGATCAGAGACCAGAAGCTACGGCAAAGGATGGAGAAACGCTGGCGAATGCAGATGGGAATAGCTGACTGACGCGCAGAGTGCTGACCGGCGCCACTGACTTCCAGATCGAACCCGCGCCGTACGATTCCCGCCCGGATTGACAAACGACCGAGGCG
>Ga0233423_10000761_pt1 | contig 16426 bp, 13 predicted proteins | sample Watercolumn_Mata_FD_180713 | JGI IMG/M metagenome (GOLD analysis project Ga0233423, IMG submission 180713) | Freshwater microbial communities from Lake Matano, South Sulawesi, Indonesia - Watercolumn_Matano_2014_112_MG | ecosystem: Environmental > Aquatic > Freshwater > Lake | place: Indonesia...
GGATGCCGGGAAAGGAATTCATCAGGAGGGCGGATTGTTCGCCGTTTCCGTGGATCAGATCTCCCTGGGCGTCCTGAAACCGCCCGGAGAATACGGGGCGGATGTGGCGACAGGGGAAGGACAGGCGCTGGGGAACGCACTGAATTTCGGCGGGCCGTATCTCGGCATTTTCGCGGTCAGGCAGGAATTCGTACGCAGGATGCCGGGCAGGCTGGTCGGCGTCACACGCGATGCGCAGAACCGGAGGGGTTTTGTCCTGACCCTGCAGACGCGGGAACAGCACATCCGCAGGGAGAAGGCGACGTCTTCCATCTGCTCCAATGAACAGCTCTGCGCCCTGGCTGCAACGGTTTACATGGCCTTGATGGGCAAGGAGGGATTTCCGAAGGTCGCAAATCTATGCCTGCAGAAGGCGCATTATCTCGCCGAACAGCTTGCGAAAATCAAGGGCGTGAAGCTGCTTTTTACAGCCCCGTTCTTCAAGGAATTTGTGATACAAACCCCGATGCCGGCGGACGCCCTGATCCGGGAGATGCGGAAAGAGAAGATATTGGCCGGCATCGACATGGGCCGTTTCGATTACGGATTCGAAAAAGCCCTGCTGGTGGCTGTGACGGAAAAACGGACCAGACAGGACATGGACCGATACGCGGAAGCGCTGAAAAAAATACTGAGGAAGTAATGTCCTCAAATATCCGGAATCAAAACCCTGAAGCAGGAATTTGTTTCAGGGTTTTTTCGTTGCTTTACAGAGAAATGTGATTTTATTTGACTTTACGGGTCTGATTGACCAAATTTCCATGTTCCACTGATAGGGGGGATGAACATGAAACAGAAATGGATTCTGCTTCTTTTATCGGCATGGTTTTTTACATTCTCCGGCTGCGGGCGCAAGGCTGCCCGGGAGGAGACAATCATGCCGGCAGAGGAAGGAGGGATTGCCGTATCCATGCCTGAAGTCACCTGGTCGAAAAGCGTTGCATTGGAAACCGCCCCCGGCCTTTCACAGCGGGATCTTCAGGCAACCGAGGCTTTTCAGCATATATTGGGCTCCGAGATGGGAAAGGATACGCAGGTGAAGGTTTTCAGGAATCCTGCACAGGGGGAGACGCCGGAGCATCGGATCAAGGGGAAGGTCATCCAGGACGAGGGGACATGCCGGTATAAGTACCGCATTGAGAACCAGAAGGGAGAACCATCCGGCGGCGGCGTTCTGGTCGGATCGGATTCCAGCTTTTTCCTGCTCGCCGGGCAGGCTGCCCGTCAAGTATCACAGTCCCTGTCCGTGCAATCAGTACCGGATCGGAATTGGATGACCGCGAGAAGGCCCGATCTTCTGGATTCATACCTGGAGTCCAGGCGGTTGATTTCCGAAACGTCCTATGAAGCCGCCAACCGGGCGGTTGCGGGCTTTAAAAGCCTTCTCAGGCAGGACTCCACTTTTCTGCCGGCGCATGCCGGCCTCGCAGAGGCGTATCTGCAAATCACGGAGAACGGATGGAACCGGAATCCGATATGGATGGAACTGGCGCGGCTCTCCTGCATCAAGGCGCTTTCCATCGATCCGGATTTCGCGGATGCACATATGATGCAGGGCCGTGTGCGCCTCATGCAGGGAGAATGGAAAAACGCGGAGCAGGATTTCCGCAGGGCTTTGGCGCTGAACTCCAGCCTGCCCGGCGCGTGGACTGGCCTCGGTTCCGTCCTGGCGCATTACGGGCTGTATGAACCGGCTCTCGAGGCGCTGAACCGGGGCCTCTCTCTGGACGAGGAAAACCTGGCGGCCGGGCGCAGCAGGGCCATGATCCTCGTCGGCCTGGGGAATTATCCTGAGGCGGAGAAGTCATTGAGAAGGCTGCTGGCCCTTTTCCCGCAGGCCTTGAACCTCCATTCCTTCCTGGCTCTCACGCTTTTCTACAGATCCAATCTGAATGCCGCGGAAAGGGAAATCCAGGCCGGCCTGGACGATCCTGATTTCAGGGCTTTTTCACACGCGGTTTACGGTATGATACTGGCCGGGCAGGACAGGCAGGATGAAGCCCTCTCGGAATTGCTGGAAGCCACAACGGGGGCGCAGGGCAATCCTTCGCTGAATGTGGCGATCGCAGCTGTTCACGCTTTGCTCGGCCGCAAGGGAGAATCCGTTGCCTGGCTTGAGAAAGCGGTAGACGGCGGATATATGGAGTATCTCTGGATTTATCGGGATCCGAATTTCAAAAACCTGTCGGACGACGGGCGTTTTCAATCCATCCTCGAGCGGCTGAAAGCCCGCTGGGAGGAAAGGAAAAAATCCTATTCCCAATTGCGTCCCGCCTGATGAATCCGGCGGCAGGACAATCCGCCGCGGAAGGCCGCGGGACAGGCGAACCAATATCAAGGTCATTTTTCTCTGCAGATCGAATATCCCCGGCCGGTTGTGGCGGGGAACTTCAATCTGACAACGAACGCATTCCCCGCCACACGGAGAAACGGACGGACCCGCCGGAAAAGACGTCGGGCAGGTCCTCTGCCCGGAGTGGCGGGCCTGCGGCGGAGAGCTTCAATATCTTCCGCCGGAAGAAACCGGCGGACAGATCGGGGGTGAAACCCATGAAAAAGTCCAATCTCTCCTTCAGATCCGGGATCCTTATCCTTTTATCACTGTTATTTTCATCCGCAGCATGGCTGCGCGCAGGCAGCTACAGGGTCACTGCGGCTGCGGACACGGGCGCAGGATCCCTGAGATGGGCCATCGAACAGGCCAATGGTAACGGGCCGGACACCGTGCTGTTCGAAATCCCGGGTTCCGATGCGGGATTCAACGGTGCTGTTTACTTCATCTGGCCGCAATCTCCTTTGCCGGCCTTGACCGGCGACAGCACCTTTATCGACGGGTTTTCGCAGACCCGCCTACAGGACAGCAATGTCCAGGGACCGGAAATCATGATTCACGGGGGCTCTGCCGGTCCGGCCGCATCCGGATTTAACATCCTTTCAAAGGGCAACCGGATCGCCGGATTGATCCTTTCCGGATTCGGGGATTCCGGAATTCAGATTCACGGCGGGGGCGCCAGGGATAACCGGATAGAGGGATGCTTTCTCGGCACCAGCCCGGATGGCAAGGCTGCATGGCCGAACCGCTTCGGTATCTACTGCTATTCTGGAGCTGCTCTCAACCGCATTGGAGGGGAGAGTCCGGATGAGTGGAACCTGATCTCCGGAAACATCTCCATGGGCATCCATCTGGCCTCATCGGACAGCAACAGGGTAGCCGGAAACAGGATCGGAACGGATGCGGACGGATCGGCAAGGCTTCCGAACGGCATGGGCATAGGGATTTCCTCATCTTCGGCCATGAACCGCATCGGAGGGGTGCTTGCGTCCGAACGGAATGTTGTATCCGGAAACAGGGATGCCGGGATTCTCATCACCGGCAAAAAATCGGAAAACAACATCGTGCTGGGCAACTTCATCGGTTTGGCGGAATCGGGGCAGGACACGTTGTCCAACAAGAACGGAATCGTCCTGTCTCTCGACGCGAAGCGCAATCAAATCGGGGATGCGCCTGCAGGCTCCGGCAATGTGATATCCGGGAACAGGGAGAACGGGATCTATGTGACCGAGGCGGACAGCAACTGGATACAGGGCAATTGGATCGGAACGGATCCGGACGGGATGCGCGGCCTCGGCAACCTTTTATACGGGATCCGGATCATCGATTCCAGAGGCTGCATGGTCGGGGAGGGGGCAGCCAATATTCTGTCCGGAAACCGGCTGTACGGCATTCAGATTTCCGGGTCCCGTTCGGTCGACAATGTGGTTTCGAACAATGGCATCGGAGTGGACTCTACCGGGGGAGGGATGATCGGCAACCGGGGCGGCGGAATCGAAATTATGGGAAGCGCCAGCCGGAACCGGATCGGCCCGGACAACCGGATCCTGAACAACCGCGGCAACGGCATTCTGATCACGGGCGCGAACACGCGGGCGAACAGGATCACACGCAATTCGATTGCAGCCAACCGCTTCTACGGCATCCTGCTTTCTTCCGGCGGAAACCATTCCATGCCGGTCCCGGAGATACGGGACATAGAACCGGTCAGGGGAATCGCGACACCGCTGGCCTTCGTGGAGATTTTTTCCGACAGTGCGGGCCAGGGGCGCGTGTTCGAGGCCGGCGTTCAGGCGGACAACACGGGGCAGTTCAGCTGGGATGGAAACGCCGGCGGGCCCTATGTCACGGCAACGGCCACGGATGATCTCGGCAACACCTCCGGTTTTTCACAACCGGTGCGCCCGAGGCGGCTGATCGTGACCAGCACTGCGGATGACGGCCCGGGCACGCTGCGGTACGTCCTGAATCAGGCAGCCCTGACCGTGGGGCCGGACACAGTCACCTTTGACATCCCAGCCTCGGATCCGGGATTCGACGGATCGGTCTGGACCATCGTTCCCCGTTCGCCGCTCCCCGTCATCCGGGATGACAGCACGGCTCTGGACGGAGCCTCTCAGCGTATCAACCAGGGGGATAAAAACGCAGACGGTCCGGAAATCGTCCTGGACGGATCCGCCCTGGACACCGTTGCAAGCGGGCTCCGTATCACTTCCGGGTATAACCGGATCGAGGGATTTTGTATTGGGCATTTCAACGAGGCGGGGATCACCCTGTCCGGTTCAAGGGCCTATCATAATGAAATCATCGGCAACACCGTCGGGATGAATGCATCAGGCTCGGATACGATGTCAAACGGAACAGGCATCTGGTTGCGGGACGGAGCTGATCAAAACCGGGTCACAGGCGGAAATCTCATTTCCGGGAACCGGTACGCGGGTATCGCCATTTCAGGTTCCGGCGGGAACAGGATTTTCGGGAACCGCATCGGCACAGACAGGTCAGGGAAGATATCCGCAGGGAACGGCGCAGGAGTCAGGGTTGAAGCCGGTTCGACCGGCAACCGGATCGGGAGTGCGGAGGAGGGGGGCAATTTGATTTCCGGAAACCGGGGCGCGGGCATCGTCATTCACGGCCGGGGGTCGACGGGGAACCTGGTACAGGGGAACAGGATCGGGACGGAGCATTCCGGGAAGACGGCCCTTGGAAACGCAGGTGCGGGCGTGTGGATTTCGGGCAAGGCTGCATTCAATATTGTTGGAGGCGCAGGGGCCGGGGAGGGGAATCTCATTTCCGGCAATCTGAACATGGGCATCAATCTGGGGGAAAAGGGGACGGAAAAAAACCAGGTGCTCGGAAACAGAATCGGTACGGATGAAACCGGGACTGCCGCTGTTCCGAATGCCTTCGAAGGGGTGCGGCTCTATTGGGAAGCGAAGAACAACCAGATCGGGCCGGGCAATCTCATCTCAGGAAATAAATCCCACGGGATCATCATCGTGCATGCAGGCACGGATTCCAACAGCGTGGGTGGAAACGGCATCGGCCTCGACTCCTCCGGGCAGGATACGATTCCGAACCGCAAGAACGGCATTCTGATCGATGGGGGGGCCAGGCACAACCGGATCGGGGGGGCCAAGGCCGAAGACAGAAATGTCATTGCCGGGAACGGGCTGAGCGGGGTTGCCCTGTCCGGCGACTCCACCGGATATAATACGATTCAGAATAATTTCATCGGAACGGATGGAAAAGGCAGCCGGCCGCTCGGCAACCGGGCGGGCGGCATCTCCATCGCAGGCGTGGAAGACCGGGTGCGGGACAATCTCCTGTCCGGGAACCGGGGTCCCGGCATTTGGACAGCTGGATTTTCCGAGCGGCACGAGATCTACAACAACCGCATCGGCGTGAAGCCCGACGGCACTACCGCCATGCCGAACGAGGCCTCCGGCATTCATGTCGGCGCAGGCGGGAGCTCTTTTCGGATCGGGCCGCGCAACCAGATCTGTTTCAACCGTCACTTCGGAATCCTGATATCCGACGGTTCGGTGGTGAGAGTGACCATCAGCCGGAATTCCATAGCGGACAACGACAGCGGCGGTGTTGCAGTCCGGGACGGGGCGAATCAGAACCTGCAGCCGCCGACCGTCTCGACTGTCACGCCCCTGAGCGGCACGGCCGCTTCGAACAGCATCATCGAGATTTACTCGGACATGGCCGCCCAGGGCCGTTTCTATGAAGGATCCGTATATGCAGACGGATCCGGGCGGTGGACCTGGAGCGGGCACCCGCAGGGGCCCCATATCACGTGCAGTGCCACGGATCCCCGGGGGAACACGTCCGCTTTCTCCGATCCAGTCGATGCTCCGGCGGACGCAGTCGGGGATGTCGACGCAATGCCGGAAACCTTTTACCTTTCCCGGAATTTTCCGAATCCATTCAATCCGGTCACAGCCATACCGTTCGGCGTTCCGGAACGCTGCCATGTGCTCATCAAGGTTTACAATGCGGCCGGCAGGGAGATGGGGACCCTTGCGGATGCGGACTATGAAGCCGGGCATCACCGTGTGGAGCTGGACGCGGACTCCTGGCCGAACGGCGTCTATCTATGCCGGATTCAGGCAGGGGCCTTCAAGGCAGCAGGGAAAATGATGCTCATCAAATAGTCGTCTGCTTAAAGACATTGAAGGGAATGGCGATGAGGATACGAAAAGGGTGCGGCTCGGATCCAATCAGGACATGGGTCCTGTTGATCGCGGCTGCGGCCTGCCTGGCGATTCTGGCCGGCTGCGGCAAGAAAGAGGCGAAAAACCCGGTCGCCCAAACGGAAACGGTGACGGATCAGGACGGGAATGTGTACCCAACAGTCCGGATCGGAGATCAATTGTGGATGGCGGAGAACCTGAAAGTGACGCATTACCGGAACGGGGACATCATCCCGAACGTCACGGACAGCACGGAATGGGAAAATCTGGACGCTGGCGCCTGCGCCGGCTACGCCAACCTGGCGAGAAACACATCCGTATACGGCCTTCTCTACAACTGGCACGCCGTCCACGGCAGCCGGGACATCGCTCCGGACGGCTGGCATGTGCCGACGGACGAAGATTGGAAGGAATTGGAAATGGCCCTTGGCATGAGCCGTTCGGATGCGGACAGGACTCAGTGGAGGGGAACGGATGAAGGCGGGAAGCTGAAAGAAGCGGGCCTCTCACGGTGGCAGAGCCCGAACCGGAATGCGACGAACGAGACCGGCTTCACCGCCATCCCAGGGGGATTCCGGTACGACAACGGCGGGTTCAACAGCTTCGGATACTATGCCTATTTCTGGTCCTCGACGGAGACCGATCCGGCCGGCGCATGGTTCCGGTATCTGGGCTACGGCGACTCGTACATCTTCCGCTCCGGTTGCGACAAGCGTTTCGGGTTTTCCGTGCGCTGCGTGCAGGATTAGGATTTTCTTGAAAGAGCGCCGCTGTTGAAATAAAAACCCTTTTCAGGACTGCGGGATCTGCCTGCGGATTTCAAATTTTAAAGCAGATCAAGAAATCATTTTTTTGTGCCATTGTTTGATTTGATCTGATAATCAGATGAGAAAGATCAGCAGAAAACAGATGCTTCCGTCTGTGGCAGTTATTGCTATGGCTGTATTTGCCGTCACCTCGATGGCGGTGATCTGTTGCGAAAAGGGCGAAAACATGAATCCGATGGCCGAGACGGATCCTTTGACGGATATAGACGGAAATGGTTATCGCACTGTAAAAATCGGCGCACAAGTGTGGATGACAGAAAACCTGAGAGTCACCCGTTTCAGAAACGGTGATGGGATACCGCATGTTGCGGATCAGGCGGAATGGCCGGATCTCATCCGAGGTGCGTATTGCCACTATAATAATGATCCGGAAAATTCCTCCACCAGCGGATGTCTTTACAACTGGTATGCAGTCGACGACGGGCGGGGTGTGGCGCCGGCCGGCTGGCATGTACCGGCTGACGCCGATTGGCAGATTCTGATCACCTGCCTCGGAGGAGATACCGCTTCAGCAGGCAAGTTGAAGGAAGCCGGCATGTCGCATTGGCGGGCTCCCAACAGGGGTTCGACCAATGAAAGCCGTTTTTCTGCGATTCCGTCCGGATACCGGGATTTCGGCTATGGGGATTACTTCGGCATCGATGTCGTTGCCGTGTTCTGGTCTTCCACGGAAAATGACTCGGGAAGCGCCTGGAATTGGAACCTGGTATCCCGCGAGCCATACGTCTACCGCAAGAGCTCCAGTAAAATTTGTATTTTCGATCCGGTGCGTGAAGGATTGAGAAACAAGTGAATGCGTGTGCGCGATCGGCTCTCCGATCAGCCTGAACGGCAGATCCTGGCAGTCCGGTTTTTTTCAGGAGGATAATCGATTCATGAGAACAGGGCCTCTTCTGCTATTGAGGATTGTTCTGCTTGCCTGCTGCAGTTCCGCTGCAGCCCAAGATCTGTCGGGCATCCGGAGTTTTTTATATCAGCTCGTCAACCTCGATATCGCCCAGGTTGGCGCGACCGCATTCGACTTGATCATCACGGATTATTCATCGGATGGATCGGAATCCGGCGAATTCACAAAAAATCAGATTCAGAGTCTGAAACAAGGCCCAGGCGGCGAAAAAACCATCCTGTCCTATTTCAGCATCGGAGAGGCTGAGAATTACAGGTTCTATTGGCATGCCAGCTGGAATACGGGAAACCCCTCCTGGCTGGGGCCTGAAAACCCGGACTGGCAGGGCAATTACAAGGTCCGGTACTGGGATCCCGGCTGGCAGGCGATCGTTTTCGCCTATCTGGACAGGATACTGGGTGCGGGGTTCGACGGCGTTTATCTGGACATCATCGACGCCTATGAATACTGGCAGGACAGGGGAAGGACAGGCGCGGCCCGGGAGATGGCGGATTTGGTGGCAGCCATTGCAGGCCGGGGACGCGCCGCCGATCCCGATTTCCTGGTTTTCGTTCAGAATGCCGCGGAACTGGGCGGCCTGTTTCCCGAATACCTGGAGGTCGTGGACGGGATCGGGCAGGAGGACCTCTATTTCGGGTACGATTCAGACGGGATCGCAACGCCGGCCAAGGTGACCGAGGAAATGGAAAGCCATCTGAATCTTTTCAGGAATGCGGGCAGAACCGTGTTGACGATCGACTACCCCTTTTCGAACAGCGAGGATGTCCCTCATTTCGAGGCGGTTACGCGGGTGAAAATCGACAGTGCCTACGCGAGATCCACGAGGAACGATTACATACCCTACTGCACGGTGCGCAATCTGAATTATCTGACCGTGAACCCGGGCCATGAACCTGGCGTGTCGACTGCAGCCGGATCCGCTGATGTTTTACGGGATTTCGAATTTTATCCGAATTTCCCGAATCCGTTCAATCAGTCAACCGTGTTTCCATTCCGCCTTCCGTTACAGGCTGAACTCCGCGTGGACATCTTTGATGTCCGCGGAAGGGGAATTGCTTTTCTAAGGGACTCCGTCCGGAAACCCGGCAAGGGCGTTATCGCATGGGACGGCATGGACCTTCACGGCAATCCGCCGCCGGGCGGGATCTATCTGGTTCGAATGGAAGCGGGTTCATTCAGAAAGGCCATGAAGATATCGCTGGTCCGGTAATCGGAGGTTGTCCGGCAGCGAGCGGCCGGGGAATCTCCGATTTTTAAACCCAAAAACATTTGGATTCGCTTAAATGCCCCGCGAACTTCTGTGATGAATGCGCTCGCTGTCAGATTCTTCCCCTTTCGTTTCCATCGCCAGGCAAAAATGCATCTCTGCCTTTTCGCTGCTGTTTGAAGGTTCTCCGGCGGCCGGGCAGCCTCAAATCCGGTTTTCCTGCGCTTTTTTCAGATCCGAAGCCCTTTTCTCCTTCCGGTTGTTCCACAGTTTCATGACCACGGGGATGTTCAAGAGAATAGTGACGAAGAAAAAGAAAATGCCGAGCATCAGGTCGGAGATGTGGATCGAATTTCCGGCCCATGCAATGATGTAGAACCGCGGGGTGCGCGACAGCAGGACTGCGAGAAGGTATTTCCATACCGGATACCGGGCGAGCACGACCAGGAAACGCAGCGGATAAAAAGGGATGGGCGTGAATCCGGCTATCCAGAGTGCTGCAAAAGGAGCCTTTTTAAAAAGTTGCACCGTGAAACGGACCCAGCGGTTTTCCCAGATTTTTTGAAGTGCCTGAAGATCAGCGAAAAATTGGAAGCAGGTATAATTGAGAAGCTCGGTGCAAAGGGTTCCTGAGATCGCGAAGAGGGTCACCAGGGCGGGCGCGTAGAACTTGCCGAAGTATAATAGGGCGGGCTCATGCGGCACCGGTGCGATCAGAAACTGCGAAGGAAAATTGTAAAAGAACAGGACCCAGAGATTGCGGCTGGAACGAACGCCGGGGCATCCGAACCAGACTGCAGTCAGGGCGGCGATGAAAAAGAGCTCGAAAAGAACGATGGAAAGCCGCACCCGGGAGATATTCCTGACGCGGGATGCTGGAAGGTCTGGAACCGGTTCCGATGTTCTGCTTGTTGGGGGGTTCATCTCAACTCAGCCAGGTGTTGACATTGTCCCTGATCTGGTGCCAGACAGGTTTTTCGCAATTGGCCCGTATGCTGGTGTTGCATTCCGTGCATTGGTTCCGAGGGAGAAAATCATCCTGAAGTTGTTTCGGCGTCCGGTATGAGCCCATGATGAGACCGCAGGGCGAGAGCGTCCCGTCCGGATTCACGATCCAGAAGCGTTTTCCCGCCTTGCAGCCCGAGATGCCCCGGTTCTCGTAGAAACGGATCATCCGGTCGAAAATGTATTTTGAAGCGAATACGGTCTTGTGTTTTTTCCGTATCGCCAGTAATTGTGCGGAGATGGCCTTCAATTCCGGGAGGTCTTTTGGAGGTATCATGTAATTGTCGTCCTTGGTCCTCAGCCGGGTATAGGTGCTGAAATTGACCCGGACGCCCCAATCCACGGCTAGCCGGGCAATGGCGGGCAGATCCCGGAAATTGTCATTCTGCACCACGCAGCTTAAAATGACGGCGCTGTCGCCCCGGTTTTTCAATTCTGCCATCAATTCTTTAATCTTGTCGAACAAGCCGGGGATCCCCCTGAACTCATCGTGCCTTTTGTCCGGGTAATCGAGCGATACGGAGAACTCATCCACGCCTGCTTCCCTGAGTCTTTGATACCTTTCGGGGGTAAGAAGGGCCGCGTTTGTCGTGACAACGATGAACGGGGCGCGCCCCTTTGTGGAGAGTGCATGTGCGATTTCTTCAACGTCCTTTCTCAGAAGAGGCTCGCCTCCCGATATCTGGACCACCACGGCTTTGGCGGAACGGCAGATTTCAGCGTATTGATCGGCTGCTGCCCTTTTCTCGTCCGGGATCGGGCCACCGAGATGGCAGTGCTTGCACCGGGCATTGCAGGCGCGCGTGATTTCGAACGACACGGAGAGCGGCCCTCCTGCAAGAATTGTAGATGCTCCCCTTCCGGCGAGTTTGAGAGTATGGGACAAAGAGGGCATGTTTTTCCTCCCGATGGGGTGAAACAGCCTTCGTCAGGGCGGGACTGACGAGAGGTTGTGCGTTCGAGTGTGGACATGGCGATGATGACAGGTTGATGAGTGCGCGAGCCTACTATAAGGGGAATATAATAAAACTTGTTGGGATATTCCAAGTGATTTCAGAAAAAAGGCGGGGGAGCATGCGCTCCCGCCGCCTTTTTTCTGCGGTGCAGAACAGACCTTCGGAACCATCCCCGGCCCGCCGTGCGGCGGTTTTTCAGGTCATGATTTCCGGGGTGGCTGCCCCTCCTTTTTCTGAAGGCGGCCCGCCAGCGCATAGAAGGCAAGAAGGCTGATTCCTGCCATAATGAACATGCAGCCCAGAATCACCTCTTCCTCGAATTCCCTCGGTGCGAACTGGCCGACAAGGAACGCGAGCCCGACGCCTACGAGCACCATTCCCCATTTCAGCGAAGTGAGGTTCGATTCCGCGGGAGCGCCCCCCTTCAGGTATTTCACGTTCTCGTTCAGCATGTTTTTGTCGATGAGCCTCTGCCGGACGCGGTGGTCAAGGACGATCTTGATGATGAGGGTGATGGATCCGAATATCACGACCGGTATGAGAATTTCAGGGTTCATGGTTTTCTCCTCCTGGTTAGCGGTTTGCCGTTTTACCCTTTCATGATAATCAGACAGGCATGCGGGAAAAAGGTTGCATTTTTTAAAAATTCATGCAACAAACCGCCGATACGGGCTGTCTACTCAAATGTGATGATGGATGACTCCGCATTAAAGGCATGCATCGAAAAGGCGGTTTGCGGCGATGCGGATGCCTTCAGGGATGTCGTGCTGGCGCATCAGCGCCTGGTCGCGCATGTCGTTTTCAGGATGACGGGGAACGCTGCGGACGCGGAAGACCTTTGCCAGGACGTTTTCGTCAAGGTCTATCAGAATCTGGGGGGATTCCGGGGGGAAAGCAAATTCTCCACCTGGGTAGGCCGGATCGCCTACAACACCTGCATCAATCATCTGCAGAAAAAAAGGATGCCGCTTTTCGGGGATATGCGGAACGGTTTGGAAGGCCCGGATGACGAGGCCGGGGAAGGGGAATTGCCTGATGCCTATGCAGAGGGCCGGGATCTGAAGGCCAGGCTGGAGAGGGAAATGGCCTGCCTGCCGGGCCTTCAAAGAACCGTGTTGACCCTCTATCATGTGGATGAAATGTCCTATATTGAAATCGGCGAAATGCTCGGAATGCCTGAGGGAACGGTCAAAAGTCATCTTTTCAGGGCCAGGAAAAGGCTGAAAGAGCGGTTGATGAAAAAATACCGGGTCGAGGAGTGTCTGCCATGAAGCATCTGACCGAGGACCAAATCCAGAGCTGCCTGGATGCAGGGAGGGATCCATGTCCGGATGAGATAGCACTGCATCTCAAGCAATGCGGCCGCTGCCGCGATGCATGGGAAGAACAGCGGAAGCTGATCGACTGTCTTTCCATGGAGCCGGATTTTTCATTGCCTGACGGATTTGCGGACCGGGTTGTTGCCTCGGTATCAGGGGGGAAGAACCGGAACCGGCTGCGGATTTTCGGGGTCTCCATGATTGCAGTCGGCGTACTCCTGATCTCAGGATACGCCTGGTTCATTCTCAAAGGCAGCGGTCTTGAAAAATATTTCGAATGGATCAAGTCCCTGGGATCAGCCGGGGCCCGGTTCTGGGCCATGCTGGATTTTGCGCGGGAATGGGCGGACGGTCTGTTCGGCGAGCGTTCGGACCTTGCGCTGGCGGCAGCCATGGTGCTGGCAATCATCGCCCTGGCGGACCGTCTGATTTTCAAGCCGAGAATGGCCCTATTTTTCACTTCCGGGAGGACTATCCGCTAAATTCAATACTTTTTACGGATTTCGCAAAAAGGTCCTCCCGGAGTTGATTCGAAACAATACGCCGGCGGATTTCCTCAATACCATTCCAGGATCAAAAAATACACCTTGTCGTCATTGTAGGAGCGATACTCGAGAGTATGGGAATCCGGGGAGTTTATGTCGATTTGAAGCACCTTATCGCAAGGGATTGGCGAGGCGCTTGCTGTCAGATTCAATGACTCTTTGGGGAGGAATGCATTTTCAAATAATCCAAAAATCCCATGAGATTGCTGGAGAGTGTATCTTCCCCTTTCAGGGATTGGATCGAGCGTGATATCAGGATCCTTTTTTTTGCCCCGATCATGTCCGCGCATTGATTGAGACGATTCATGTCTTCCCTACCGGGGGCGGAAGTCAATTTAATTTCAATTGCCCAGAGATCCCCGTGAAGGCCGAAAATCAGGTCCAATTCATATCCATCACTCGTTCTAAAATAATATGGACCGTCGAAGGGAATGTCCCAGGCTGCCATTTGAATCAGAATTTGTTCGATGACCCAGCCTTCCCAGCTGGCGCCCACCCAGGGCTGTTTGAGCAGCATTTCGATCGAATCCGTTTTCAACAGGGCGTGGAGCAAACCGCTGTCCCTCCAGTAAATCTTGGGACTTTTATATAGACGTTTCCGGATGTTTACATGGTAAGGGGGAATTCTGCGGACGAGAAAAGCGTGTTCGAGCCAGTCGAGATAAACATTCACCGTATGAAAACTGATTCCGAGGCTTCTCCCCAGCTGGCTGGCATTCCATACGTTTCCATGGGAGGCCGCCAGCATGTGAAAGAATCGATCCATGATTTTCGGCCTGGCTCTCAAGCCCCAAGCGGGCAAGTCCCTCATGGCCATCAGGTTCAGGTAATTTTCCTGCCAGATAAAGAAAGCCGCCCTGTCCAGAATGCCTCCGTCCGGATAACCGCCCATGAGCCATAGCGAATCATGCTTTTTGCGGTCCAACTCGCATGCGGAAAACGGAGCAAGTTCGATCATGGCGATTCGACCCGCGAGTGACTCTGAGACATGTTTCAGGAGCGCAGGGGAAATTGAACCTAAGATCAGGAACCGTCCGTTTCGCTTGCGATCCATGTCAATCGCACTGCGGATTTTCGGAAAAATTTCCGGGTCATTCTGGGCTTCATCCAGCACCACCGGCAGTTGTTGGTGCAGGATGACATTCCATTCGATGTCCAGTTTTAATTTGTCGCTTTCCGCTTCAAGGTCATAATAGACGGAGGAAACGGACTTTGCCAGCGTGGTTTTACCCGCCTGTCTTGGTCCCAGCAGGGATACGGCCGGATATTTCTGAAGACGGCCCAGGAGAACATTTTTTATCTGACGTTCAATCATGATTTGTAATTTAGAAATTAAATTCTAATTTGTCAAGATCTTTAAATCAGACGACGAACACATTCCCCGCCGGACAGATGGGAAGAAAGCCCGAGGCCTGCCGAGCGGATTGCCCCGGGCTTTTCCTGGGGCCTGTCACAGGCTTTGACCCGGGATAATCGAGCGAGCAAACGAACTACCGCGTAGCGGGCGGTTTCGTCTGCGGCCAAAGGCCGCAGACGAAGAAAGGCGCTTTTGCGCCAACCCATTTACGACCCCAGGATCCCGTGCGGAGCACAGAACCTGAAGATCAATCCAAATTCCTCCCTCCTTGCAGATCAAAGATTCACCGCTGCAGGCTGCGGATTTTTTAAAGCCGATCAGCCTTTGCTCTGGAGGTGAAATAATATTGCAGGATGATTTCTTCAACCAATTTTGGTTTTATTAAAAAAAATCTTGACATCTGGTTTTTTTTGCATTATCTTGCAAACGTTTGCGGGAACGTTTGCGATAATTAAAATTCCAATTATTAAAAAATATTTGAGTTAGGTATCTGCCCCATGCGGCAAACCACAATCATCGACATTGCGAAAAAACTGGATATTTCGCCGTCAACCGTGTCGCGTGCGCTTTCAAATCACCCGGACATCAGCCAGGAAACCAAGGCAAGGGTCAGGGCCGCGGCTGATGAAATGGACTACAGGCCCAACACCATCGCGCAAAATCTCCAGAAGAAGCAGTCGCAGATCATCGGCGTGGTGGTCCCGCAGGTCAAGCATTATTTTTTCGCTGAGATTATGGCCGGAGTCACGGATGTGGCATACCAGGCCGGGTACACGGTGATGATATGCCAGTCGAACGAAGATTTCGAACGCGAGAAAAGCAACATCGATGTGCTCATCTCGCACCGCGTGGCAGGCCTTCTCGTGTCCGTGTCGAGCACGACCACGGACTGCCATCATTTTCAGAGGCTCGTACGCCGCGGCATGCCCCTGGTCTTCTTCGATAGGGTCTGCGACCACGTCGAGGCGAGCACGGTCGTGGTGGATGATATGGAAGGCGCCTTCCGCGCGACCGAATACCTGATCGGGAAGGGCTATCAGCGCATCGCCCACATGGCGGGCCCGCCCTTTCTCTCCATCAGCCGCCTGCGCCGCACGGGTTATGAAAATGCCATGAGGCAGTGCGGCCGCCCCGTTCATCCGGAATGGATCATCCAGGCCGGCCTCAACGAGGAGGACGGCACTTCGGCTGCAGAAGCCATGCTGTCCCGGCTCAATCCCCTGCCGGATGCGCTTTTCTGCGTTAATGACCCTGTAGCGCTCGGCGCATTCGTCAAATTCAAGGAAAGGGGTGTGCGCGTCCCGGCAGACATGGCCTTGGTGGGATTCACGGACGGGCCCATCGCCTCCATGATCGACCCGGCCCTGACCACGGTACGACAGCCCGCCTATCTTCTCGGCAAATCTGCAGCCGAACTGCTGCTGGAACAGATCCGGCACCGCGAAAGCAGGAAGAATCCGGTGCACAAAGTTTTAAAAACGGAATTGATCATCAGGCAGTCTGCATAGAGGTCTTTTCCTATCTGAAGGAGGGTATATTCATGAGAAGTCGCATCTTCAGGAAAGCCGCTGCCCTCATCCTGCTTGCCGCCGTGCCGGTGTTGATGGCCGGAACGACGGGCAAGATTGCGGGTACGGTAGCGGACAAGGAGACCGGCGAGCCGTTCGTCGGAGCCAATGTCATGATCGTCGGCACCACCCAGGGCGCGGCATCCGACGCAAACGTGAATT
>Ga0233423_10000762_pt1 | contig 16419 bp, 10 predicted proteins | sample Watercolumn_Mata_FD_180713 | JGI IMG/M metagenome (GOLD analysis project Ga0233423, IMG submission 180713) | Freshwater microbial communities from Lake Matano, South Sulawesi, Indonesia - Watercolumn_Matano_2014_112_MG | ecosystem: Environmental > Aquatic > Freshwater > Lake | place: Indonesia...
TTCTCATCCTCATAAAGGGTGAATTGACCGTCCGCTCCCGGATAAATCCGGAGTTCGATGGGATCTGCCGGTTTTTCCGTGGCATACTGAACAAACGGCCACATGGGGATGATGGAACCGGCCCGAACAAAAAGCGGCATTCTCTCGATGGGCGCATCCGCAGTGACGGTTTGTCCCCCGGTATGCGATTCGCCTGTCCAGAAATCGATCCAGGATTGCCCCACCGGCAGATAGACCTGCCTCGTTTTTTCCGCATCCACCGTGCGTGTTTCCCTGGCGAAAATGGAAGGCGTCTTCCAGAACATCCTCATGCGCGCTGCTCCCGTGGACCGGTTCTCCACCTCCACGATGATGTCATAAGCCCTGCCTGCTTCAAGGGGGACCTTTTCCGTGTACCGCTCCGTGCTCCTGTAAACGAATGGAATTTCCCTGCCGTCGAGGCGGATGCGGTACTCGTCGAAACACTTGAAATGGAACTGATGCGGTCCCGATTCATCCGGGATCAGCTTTCCTTCCCACCGGACGGCGTATGTGGAATCCGTCACGTAATCCGGCCGGCCCGTGTACCAGAAAAGGTCCACGTTGGGGTCCACCTGGCGCCTGGACAGGGTCCTGTATTCCGCATCCTTGTAATAGGAGGCGTCCAGGCCGGGTTTGCCTTCCTTTGTTTTGAAATATCCGGGGCCGGTCAGGACGCTGGATTCCGGAGGATGATGGTACATGAACGTTGTGACCGGACAGGCCATGAGCGAGGGGCCGAACATGAACTGATCGTCGATGGAATAAGTCCGGCGGTCCGCAGAAAAATCCATGGAAAGGCCGCGCATCATCGTATATCCCCCGCTGGTCACTTTCCAGGCCAGGGAATAGATGTAGGGCATGAGGCGGTAACGGAGATTGTCGAATTGGATCAGGACGGGAACAAACTCTCCCATCTGGTATATCTCACGGGGCGTCTCGGAGCCGTGGGAACGGAATATCGGGGAAAACGCGCCGAGCTGGAACATGCGGGTGTACAGCTCCTGATAGGCCGGGTCTTTCCCGCCGTTCATGAAAACCCCTTCATAGGACCCGATCACAAAGGCGCCGATGTCGAAGGTCCAGTAGGGAATCCCGGCCATGCAGTGGTTCAGGCCCGCTGAAATCTGGTTTCGATAAACCTGCCAGTTCGCCCCGATGTCGCCCGACCAGGTCGTGGCGGCATTGCGCTGCTGGCCTGCGAAGGTGGATCGGGTCAGGATGTAGGCGCGTTTCCGATCCGTCTCCCGGCGCAGGTTCTGATGCAGGGCGTCCGTCATGACGAGCGAGAACGCGTTCAGGGTCCTGGCCCAGGAGCCGAGATGGTTTCGGCCCACCTTTTTCATCTCGAAATCCGTGGCTTCCTTGGTCAGGGCATTGACCACGTCCGGTTCCGTGGAATCGATCCACCAAGCGTCTATACCCTTGGACAGCAATCCGTCCTTCAGGTATTTCCAGTACAACTCGTTTGCAGCCGGGTTGAATGCATCGTAGTATTTGAAACCGGCCCATCCCACCGGCTTGTACAGGAACCCTTTGCCCAGCATATCCTTGTAAATCGCGGTATTGGGGCCAAGGGCCGGCCAGATGGAAATCATCAGGTGATAATTCATGCCGTGCAGCTCGTCGATCATCTGTTCGGGCTCCGGAAACAAATCGGGGTCGAAGAACATGCCGCCCCAGTTCTTCGCGCCGTTCCAGTAGTCCCAATCCTGAATCATGTTGTCGATGGGGATGCGTCGTTTCCGGTATTCCTTGGCGACAGCCATGAGCTCTTCGCGGTTGTCGTAATGCTCCTTACTCTGCCAGTAGCCGTAGGCCCATTTGCCGTACATCGGCGCATGCCCGGTGAGATCGCGGTATCCCCGGATGACTGCATCCATGTCTTGCCCGGCAATGAAATAATAATCGACGTTGTCGCCGAGATCGGACCAGAAAGAAGCCTTCTCCTGATCATCCTTGAAAATCGTCTTGGATGTATTGTCCCATAGAATGCCGTACCCGTTGGTGGAAATGAGGAAGGGTGTGACGGCCTCCGTATTGGACTGGACCAGCAGAACCTCCCTGCCCCGGTAGTTCATGATGCCGCTCTGATGCTGCCCCAGGCCGAAAAGCCCTTCCTCGGTCGTTAGCTGGAAATCCTGCCTGAAATGAAAGGCCGTGTCGCCGCTGTATTCGGCCGGATCGAAAGCAGCCCTGCCTTTTTCTTTCAGAACGATGCTTTCATCAGGGGAGATAAATTCGATTGTCCCTTCTTTTTTCGAGACGCGCGCAGCCATCTTTTCTGATTTCAGGGTGATGAAAGCGCCTTCGTCGGTGGTCCTCACGTCCAATCCGCTTTCCGGTTTCTGAATCACAATGAGGCTTGTTTTTTCAGATGTCCCTCCTTTCGGCCATTTCAACACGCGGATGGTGTTGTCAGAAAAAAACTGGATTCTGACATAACCGGATCCGGATGCCAGCTCAACGCCGCCTCGGATCTGACGGACTTCCGGCTTCCTCATTGAACAAGTCAAGAAAATCAATCCTGAAATGAGACACAGAACGAACATTCTTGGCTTTTTCATTTCTTCTCCTCAGTATCTGACGGCCATATGGGGAGTGATCAGTTCAAACTGCCACGCACTTTAAAGTGCGTGGCAGTTTAACGGGCTACTCGCAGCGGAAAACCCTGAACGAATGCGGCTTGAGCGTCGCGTCGTAACGGATCTTCCCGCTCCTCCTGCCCCAGAATCCCGGTATCTCTTTTCCGGTCAACTCCTCTCCGGACAAGGCGTCGCGGAGTTTCTGGTATTTTTCATCCAGAACAATGCGCATGGAAGCATCCTCGGGCAGAAAAGACTCCGCGATGAAGATGTGGTTGTCGTACACAAAAAGCGAAACCTTGGCCGGAGCGTCCACGCGCACATACAGGTCCTTCATCAGGGTTTCCCGGATGCGTGAGAGGACTTCCGGAGGAAGGCTGTACAGATCCCCGAAATTGTCCGGGACAGTCAGCACATACAGCTTGGCCTTCGCATAATCCGCTGAATGCAGGATGGGCCAGCCGATGCCGTCGCTCAGGGCCGACACTTCCTCCCAGGAGTCGTTGGTCAGATATTGGATCTGCTGAATCAGAATGTCCTTCCCTGCCTTCACAGGAGGACCGAAACCTGCGGCAAAATCCCTGACCAGGGCCTTTCTTTCCGTGAACTGCAGCTCCACGATGTCCTCGATCCCCTTTCCCTGCAAAGCCCGCAGAAGCCCTGAGGTGATCATGACGTTTTTCCCATTCAAGAGCTGCTTCTTGATTTTTTCCACAATGCCCGGATCCGCCTTGGCTGTCTCGGCAAGGAAGATCATGCTCTCCTCAGCCGGGAATTCAGGAACCAGGTCCATGGGGATTCCGGCCATGCCCAGATAATTATGCAGAAAATCCTCGCCGGTCGAGTGGAACGGCTTATAGCTCTTGACTCCCACGGGATTGCCCAGCATGCCGATGACCGGATCGATCCGGTTGAACGCATAGGCCGCTGGAAGGGCGTACGTGGTCCCTTCTTTCCAAGCACCGTCCGGCTTCAAGGCAGGCGCGATCATGGCGTCGAAATCGAAGCTCGTGCCCTTTCCCTGCCATTCGGCCCGCATTTCCTTGCGGAAGGGCGACAGCATGCCGCGGAAATCGAAAAGCGTGATCTCCGGAGACTTGGCAAGAAGGGTCAGCCAGAGCTGTTCCGCGTACCGGTCCAGGTAGGAGGCGCCGTAGGTATCCACCCAGCCTCCCGCGTTGCCGCCGGGTTTGATGTTCTCGAAATACCTGAAGATTTCATATCCCTGGTACTGCTGCAGATGCTGGTTGCTGCGGTCCGGATCGCGCGTCTCATTCCCGGTGTAGATTTTATCAAACATCCGGGGCTCCGTCTCGAGGTTGAATCCGAGACCCTGGAAATGCTCGTACCAGTTCGGGTATTTGATGATCACGGACACCTTCGGATTCACTGCCTTGGCCGGGCCGATGATCAGGGTCTGAGCAGCCTCTGTGATCAGATCCAGCCTGAACCGGGTCCAGGATTTGTCCCCTTTGGCCTTGATGCACGATTCGCATTTGCAGTTGGTGAAATAGAAATCGTCCAGGATGAATTCGTCGAAATGCCGGGCCGTTCTCTCCGCAATTTCCCGCACCTGCTGGCGGTGATCCGGCCGCGAATAGCAGAAAGTCTGGAAGCGGTTGCCTTCATTGATCGTGTAGGTGATGCCTCCGGCAACGCGTATCCCTCTGTCCTGAAAGAATTTTTTCGCACGGGCCAGCGTCTCATCATCCGGCAGGACGCCGTCACGATGCGTTTCAAGATAAATTTTATCGACTCGCAGTTGATTTTCGATCACAGCCCAGTTGGATTGGAGCCATGGGGGGTCTTTCATCAGCTGGACTTCCTGGGCCCTCGTATAGATCGCCACGTTGAAATTTTTGTATGCCCGGGCCTGCAGAATGCCGGAAAACGTGATGAAAGACATCAGCACAGCGCCGATATTCCACCTGTGTAACAGTCTCATGGGACCCTCCCCGAATACGGATGAATTCAGCGGATTTTATAAATGGCATAGGACTGTCCGGGGACAGTCAGGGAAATGGCATGCCGGCTCGCGGACATTTTGAGTTTTCTGCCAGCCAGCAGCGTCCATTTCGAGAATGTGGCGCCCATATCAAAATCCGCCTTTGCAGCTGCTGCCGAGGGATTCAATGCGACCAAGATCGTCTCTTTGCCGTTCATTCTTTTATACACGAAGGGATAGAGGTTCTCCTTGGCATACAGGGGGACGAAATCCGCATACGCGGCCAGGGCTGCTTCTTCATGCTTCAACCGGATGAGCTTTTTAACCCCGTTGAGCAGCGACTTCGGATCCTTTTCCTGGTCGGACACGTTCGGCGCATCCGGAGCGGGATCCATCGGCAGGTACAGCTTTTCAGGATCAGCGATGGAAAATCCCAGGTTTTTTCCCGGCGTCCATTGCATGGGCGTTCGCGCCCCGGCCCTGGGCTTGTAGGCCCCTTCCACATGCGGGTTTCCGTGCAGTTGGCGCATGCCGATCTCGTTGCCGTAATAGATGAACGGTACGCCCGGCATGGTGATGCCGAATGCCATGATCATCTCCAGATCCCCGGGGCTGCGCTCGACGTTCAGCCGCGCATTGTCATGGTTGCCCAGCGGCAGTACGATGTATCCTTTCCCTTTTGTGGCCTGGACCTGATCCAAGTATTTCTGAAGGAAATTGGCGATGTTGCCCTTTCCTTCTTTGTCGAAATAGCTGTGGCCTTCGGAATAACCGTTCAGGATGCGCCAGCTCTCCTTCTGGGTCAGATCGTTGTATCCGTCGAACCAGTGGAAAAAATCCGCATGGAAAGCCCCGTCCAGCGCATCCTTGGGATAGGACCATTCCGCCACCATAAAGGCATCCGGGTATTCGCTGCGGAGAATCTTCCTGATCTCCTGCCAGAATTTCTTGGAATGCGGATCCGAGCCCCTCCCCTTCACCAGTGCCCCCGCCATGTCCGCCCGGAATCCATCCGCACCCATGTCCATCCAGAATCGGAGCACCCTTTTCAACTCCTCCCGCATGGCGAGGACGTCCGGATGGTCCACGGGCAGCTGCCATTTCTTATTCGGATCGGGATTCGCAAATCCGAAATTCAGGGCAGGCTGGCACCAGTAAAAATTCCGCATGAAATTCCCGTTCCTGCGGGCGTATCCCTGGATGAAACGGTTGGCGAATTCGCCTTCCTCCATCACCCAGGTGTTGTCGTTCCAGATGTACCAGTTGGAATACGGATTTTGCTCCTGCCTGCAGGATTCGACGAACCAGGGATGGTCGATGGCCGTGTAGCTGATCACGTAATCGAAAATGACCTTGAGACCGCGGCGATGGGCCTCCTCAAAGAGCCGCCTCGCGTCCTCATTGCTCCCGTAACGGGGGGCCACTTTGTAATAGTCGCGCACGTCGTACCCTGCGTCGTTGAAAGGCGAATCGAAGAAGGGATTCAGCCAGATCGCATCCGCGCCGAGGCTCTTGACATAATCCAGTTTCTGGATGATGCCGCTTAAATCCCCGATGCCGTTTCCGTCCGTGTCATAAAAGGTCTGTGGATAGATCTGGTAAAACACCGCATGATGCGCCCATTCCGGGCAATCGGGTTTAACCGGATCCGCGGCCGTGGCTGCGGCCGTGAAACCCGAAACCGCTCCTGCAACCAAACCGGTCATGATCCAAAGCTTGGTTCTGGACATGGTCCTCTCCTCCCTGGATGATCAAAAAAATCGCCACCTTACTCGATTAAGCTTTTCCCTGGTTCCCCATCCCCCGCTTGAGGCGGGGAGCATCAACCCATTTTCAACCCGTTTCGAAAATTGAAATCCCCAGCTGCGACCTGCGCGGCATGTACCCTTTGCCGGATTGGCGTCTCCCGTCAGCAAGCCTCCGGGAATCTTCAATCCCTGGGAAAAGATATCCCTTCTACCTGCCTCAGGGAATTCATCCTTTGACAGATCCGTGCTCCCCGGCGGGAAAACATCCCCTGCCTTCGTTCTGCGTGTACCAGACAAGGGTTTTCGCCTGCCATTGGATGGAAATCCCCCTCCATATGCTGCGGGGAATCTTTGTTCTGAAAGAAAGAAGACATTTGGATTCGCCGCCTGCCCGCGTCAGGCTGCGGGGATTGCGTTCGATGGATGATTCAAACCATTCCCGGCCTGTCTGCTCTACGTCCCTTGCCTGCCCCGCCGCCAGAGGGCGAGTTGTTCCTTCTCCTTCGGATCATAAAATCCTGCGATCCAGAGCCAGGCCGGGAAGGTCAACAGCAGACCGGCCGAGTAAAGGGGTCTCCATCGGTCCCTAAATATATGAAATAACAGTGCCATTGCGCAAGAGAGGAGTACGATGCGCAGGACCCTGCCCCATTCGTAATGCACCGTCATCCTTCTGCCGGAAGCCCCGGCCGTCAGGAACGCCAGAAGCACGTAAGAAACCGTGCAGGAAAGGGCTGCGCCTGTCAGCCCCAGCCGGGGTATGACCAGGATATTTGAAATCACATTGAAAGTGGTTGCCGCAGCGGATATCCAGATGAGATCACCCGTTTTTTCTTTGAGATAGATGCCGGTGGTGAACACCAGGTGGAATCCGTATGCAATATAACCCAGCATGATCAAAGGAACGATGGAAAGGCCGGAAAAATAGGATTCATGCATAAATGAGAATCCGAAAATCCGGAAAGCCGCAATTTCCCTGACGAAAAACGATACGCCGAGAAACAGCAGGCTTGATGCCAGCGTGAAGTATGTGAACGTGCGGGCAAAGAGAGGAACCGGGTCCCCTTTTCCTGCTTCAGACACGAAAAAAGGATGCCAGGCGAAACGGAACGCGGTGACGATCAGCTGGATGATCATGGCCATCCTGTAGGCCGCTCCGTAAATTCCCGTTGATTCGAGGCCCAGATACCGGGTGATGAAGAAACGGTCCATGACCCCCAGCAGAGAAAGGGCCGAGAGATAGGGGATCATCGGCAGGCCGAAACGGATCATGCGTTTCAGAAAAGAACCGGAAAAAGCGGAAATGCCATGGCGGATGGACACGGGCAGCAAGGACAGGAACATCAGGGCGGACGCGGCCAGGTTGGCGATGAAAACAGCCTTCACACCGCCGCCCTGCCGCACAACCAGAAGCACGTTCAGGAGCAGGTTCAAGGCGACGTTGAGAACCTGGTACAGGACGAACCGATGGGGTTTCTCCTGCGCCCGGAAGATGTTCAGCGTCAGCAGGTTCAACGCGTCCAGGGATAGGATGGCCGTGGCAAGGCCGATCAGGCTGCCGTAGAAGCGGGATCCGAATAGAAGTTCGGAAAGGAAATTCCTGGCGGCAAAAACCGGCACGGAGAAAAACAGGGCTGCGAAGGCCGTGAACAGAAAGGCGGTGGAGAAATACAGCCTACGCTGTTGATCCGATTTTTCTGTCATGAAGAACTGGAGGAAAGCCGTATTGAGTCCGAAAGAATAGAGGATGGACAGGACAAGGATGATTGCATAGAGCTGCGTGGATATTCCCAGTTCCGACGGGCTCAGGCAATTCGTGTGTATCGGCAGTAAAAGCAGGCTGATGGAGCGGCTGAGCACGTATCCGGAGCCGTACACGACCGTATGCTTGAAAAGCCTCTGAAAGGCTCGCATCACGCCCCGGGCCCTCCTGTTTCGCCGCCCGGCGCCACCCGGCTGCGCCGGGATATTTTCTCGAGAATCTTGCGTCCGGTCCACTTCAGTCCGCATCCTGCCGAACGCGTGTATTCGTCCCAACGATTCCGGATGATTTCCATCCAGGGTTCCTGCATGCGTTCGTACAGAGCGGTCAATTGGAGAACGTGCAACCGGTGATAGATCCTGGATGAAAGCCTGCCGGTTTCATGGAGATCGTACCTGGACCAGTATCCGCAATCGTAGCGTTCGATGTTGGCCCTCAGGCTGTCCAGAAGGCTGCGCAGGAATGCCGAGGAGCCGGCCTCCTCCGCGTAGGAGGAATAATCCATCACACCGAAAACGGCGAACAGGGATCCGTTGAGCACGGCCGTGATGCCGAATGGAGACGGATATTCTTCGATGAAAATCCCGCCGTCAGGGAACACCGAGAGCACGCCTCCCTCTGCCACGGGAATGGAAAGAACCGAATACGCACGCCGCGCTGTCTTCAGGTAGGCGGCCTCTCCTGTATGCTGATGCGCCCGGAGCAGGAGGGACACAGCCTCGGCCTGTGCCATGCCGGATATCCAGGGATGCCTGATCCCGTAATAGGGGATGTCGAAACGGTAATGCCAGACCGCTGAACCTGTCGGTCCTTTTTCCGCCGAACGGCAAAGCCAGGATGCGGCCTCGAGAAAATCCTTCTCTCCGGATTTTCCGGAATCCCCGCAAAATTGATTGTACCGGTGCAGGCCGTACTGGCTGATCGTCACAGGGTTGTACACCGGCTTCCTGTCCCTGCCTGCAGAGAACGGGAGCCTGGATGCATCCCTGCGGTATTCCGAAAAATCCTCGCGGATCTCCTTTCCGAAACGGATGAAATAGGGACCCAGAGCGTTCATGGATGCCCCCCCGCGTCAAAAGAACCGAATCTTTCGGACAGGCTGCGCGTGAACCAGGAATCCAGTTCGTCGTTGGATGCCGGGGCGGATCCGAGCACGGATTCCCACACTGCCGGGTGCTCCATGCAGAAATAAAGGAACACATCCCTGGAATGAAGCCGGATGCGGTCCGCAACAAGTCGGTACATGGCCGTCCGCATGGGCCTGGGATAGCGCATCTTTCCGTCCAGGCCGCGTATCATCTCTTCGTCCAGGATCCGGGATTTCGGAAAGCGGCGCCGGATGATGCCCTGCAGGTGAGGGGGAAAGCGGAGCGTGCCCAGGCTGATCCAGGCGATGCGCCCGGCGTCGATTTTATGGAACAGTCCGTCCACCAGGTCCAGGTACCGGTCCTGCCAGCCCGGAAAAGAAAGAATGGGATCAAAATGGAAAGCCAGCTTGTATCCTGCCTCCATGCAGCGCCCGGCTGCCTCGATGCGCTGAGGCACAGCCGGTGCGCGTCTCTCTTCATGCGAAGCGATTTCGCCCGGATTCAGGGACCAGGCCAGAACCGTATTTTTGGATTTCAGCCCAGGCAGGTTTTCGATCCGGACGGACTTGGTTTTCAATTCGATGATCGTATTGGGAAGTCCGGAAAAAAACTCGATCCAGTCCGCGGATGCTTCCGTGAGGGAATCCAGAGCCAGGCTGTCCCCGGTCTCGCCAGTTCCGAACCGCAGGATCCTGTCCGGGTTTTCCGCAGCCTGGCGCCGTATTTCTCCGAACATGTCCTCCAGGTTGACATTCAGCAGGATGCAGGGCGAGTCCAGATAGCCCTGCATGATGCAATAGGTGCAGTCCATGGGGCACTGGCCCATCTGGTTGATGACGCGGTATCCGCAGCAGAGGTATGGATCCGATGTCCCGGGACAGCTTTTCACGCCGGCCCCCGCATGGCGGGTCAGGAACAGGGTCCGCTTGCCTTCCTGAGGGGAAAGCCCGGCCATGCGCGCCTGTGCTGCGCCGGATGAGAGCATCTCCACTGGGATGGGACCGGCATTCCGGAGCACGCGCCGGGTCAACGGATAATCCAGCACCTTTTCATCGACCCAGATGGACCGGATGGCGGACGCAGGGTCCGCGGCAGGGCCGGAGGCGGCGGCGGTTCTTTTCATCCTGCGACCGAAAACATGTCGCCCAGGGCGCGGCGCGCCCTTTCGCTGTCCAGCCATTCGGACAAACGCAGCAGATCCGTTCTTTTTCCGAGAAGAGAACGGATTTCCAGGCCGGGCTTTTCCAGCGTTCTATCCCAGAGTATCTCCGTTCCCGGCGGCGGCATGCTGGATTCTTTCAATCCTTCCAGCTCCGCATTCCATTCCGACAGCCTGGGATGGCGCTTCAGATGCAATTTCTGTTTCAGAAGCTGGATTTTCCGAATCCGCGGAACAGGATCGCCCGGAAGGATCCATTCCCGGATGCCAGTGCCTTCCAGGCAGGATGCGACTGTTTCACCGTCGCGGCCGGCTGCCTCCCATGCGAGGCGGGCGATTTCAAGTGTTTCCACGGGCCGCAACTGAAACGAATCCGCGATCTGCATCAGGAGATCCAGGCCGGCCGGATTCCATTCCAGAAGCGGTTCCACCATTTTGAGGGGCGGCTGATAGAGCTCGATGAAGGCGTGCAGCGAGGCCGGTGATGCCGCCAGGGATTGAAAAGATTCCAGAACCGGACGCTGATCGGGTATCTGGAGAAGTTCCAGAAAGAGCGCCCGCAACCGGCCGTGGACGCCCAGCATCTCCATAATCCCCAGGACTCGCACCTTTTCCATCAGGTTCAGGCTCCGGAGGCAGAGATGTTCGAGGAGCGCTTCGTAGAAGGCCCGGCCGCTGTCCTCTCCATGCGCCACGATCCGCACGGGCGTTTCTTCGATTCCCAGATCCGCGGCGATGCGGTACCGGCTGAATCCGGCGAAAAGATCGAATGAACCCGCAGCATCCTCCAGCAGAAGCAGCGGAGAAAGAATGCCGCTTTCCCGTATCGAGGCGGTCAGGAGCCCAGGATCCCGCTCCGAAGAGAATCGGAATGCAGGGTTGAATCTCATTTCATTGATGGAAAGTGTTTTTCGGGAAACCGCCATGGCGTTGAATTGGCCCCCCGGGAATGAAACCGCAGCGGCGAAATCCCCCGGCTTGCCCCAGGCTGAAGGCCGACTGCATGCCTTCGGCACTTCTTGAAAGTGCATCCCCGTTCACAACGATCTGAGACACAATAACAGCAAACCGCCGGGAAGCTGCCGCTGCTGCGGTTTTCTACTTCAGTTTTTCTACTCCTGCGCCCTGAGACGGTTCAGAAATGTAGATCTCCGGTTCGATTCCGGTCCGTTCAGGATAGTATTTCAGAACCGCCTCTTCCAGATCCTTTTCCCTGCCTTTTTCGACGATTGCGATGGCGCAGCCCCCGAAACCGGCGCCGGTCATCCTTGCACCCACGACTCCCTTTACTGCAGATGCAATGTCCACCAGACTGTCCAGTTCCCTGCAGCTGACCTCATACAAATCCCGAAGGCTCTTGTGGGAATCGGCCAGGAGCAGCCCCATCCGCTCCGAATCGCGGTCTTTCAGAGCCCCGACAAAGGCCTTCACCCTCGCGTTTTCCTTGATCACATGCTCGCAGCGCATTCTCACCTTTTTCGGGAGAACCGTTTTATTCCTGTTGAAGTCATTGATTTCCACGTCCCGGAGGGCCTTGATTCCCCTGATCTTCCTGCCCAGAAGGCGCACACCCTCCTCGCATTGGCCCCTTCTCTCGTTGTACTCAGTGCCGGTGAGTTCACGCTTCACTTTCGTGTTCATGATCACAACCGTATAGGCGTCGTTCGGGAAGGGAATCAAGTCGTATTCCAGGCTGCGGCAATCCAGAAACAGGGCCTTCCCCTCCTCCCCCATGCAGGAAATGAACTGATCCATGATTCCGCAGTTCATGCCCACGAATTTATTTTCAGCGTCCTGGGACAGTTTGATCATGTCGATGCCGGACAGATCGAGGCTGTTCAAACCCTTGACCGCCTGGCTGGTGGCCATTTCCACAGCAGCGGATGAGGAAAGACCTGCCCCGACCGGTACATTGCCGTAGATGAGCATGTCCGCACCGCCCGGTACAATGCCCCTTTTCAGGTATTCCGAAAAAACGCCGCGTTCGTAATTGCTCCAGGGATGAACCGTATCCCTCTCGATGGGTTGATCAAGAGAAAAGGAGGAAGATTGGCCGAATCCCACAGAATGGAGGTGTACGAGCCTGTCCCGACGGGGGCAGGCCAGTACGACGATTTCATAGCGGATGGCGATGGGCATCACGAAACCGTCGTTGTAATCCGTATGCTCCCCGATCAGGTTGACGCGGCCCGGTGCCCGGGCCCTGATCTCGGGCTCCCTTTTAAAAATTTCGAAAAATTTTCTTTCCAGATTCATAAAAAACTCCGATTGCTTGCCGATTGTCCGCCATGAACGCAGTTTCAGGCAATTTACGTTCATTATTTAAAAAATGAAACCGAAAAAATGAATACTCCCCGTTGCGTGTCCGCAGCTCGATAAGACCGGTCTCAGGCATTGCATCCTCCTCAGCCGGAAAAAAAATGGATTCCTGCACCCGCCCGGGCCGCACTCGGATTCTTCCTTTTTTTACCCCGGCGTATCCGGCCCCCCTGCTTTGGATACGGCCGTCCGGAGCGAAGATTCAGCCAGCTTGGAGAGCATTTGACGATCGAGGCCGGCGAGATGATCGACGATGCAATCGGCAAGGCTCAGATCCTGGTTCCGGCTGTTGGGGCTGACATAACCGATGCAGGTCATGCCTGCCTGTTTTGCGGCAAGAACGCCGTTCCTGGAATCTTCGATCACGATGCATTCCGCCGGCCTGCAACGGAGCCGCCGTGCCGCTTCCAGGAAGATATCAGGCGCGGGCTTGGTGGCTGGAACATCCTCACCGCTGACGATGGCATCGAAAAATGGGATGATTCCGAAATGGGCCATGACGATGTCGATCAGCCTTCGGTCTGAACTGCTTCCGATCGCAAGGCGCATGCCCGATGCATGCAGGCTGCGGATTAATTCCAGGGCATGCGGGATGGGCCGGACGGAATTCCGGAAATTTTCCTCAAGGCTGAGGCGGAGGCGGTTGAGAAGATCCTCCAGCGTGGTTTTCAACCCGTACCGTTCGATGAAACGCTTCAGCAGAACGTCTGCGCCCATTCCCGTATTGGCCTGCAGTTCCTCCATTGTGGGCGTGATCCCGAAGGGCTCAAGCACCTGCTGCTCGGACAGGCAATGGATGGGCTCGCTGTCGGCGATCACGCCGTCCATGTCAAAAATACATGCCTTGAACAGGATGCCCCCGCGCTGGAATGATAAAAAAAACCCACCGGCTGGTGGGCATTTTTCAATGTCTCTGAATGGGTGCCGGGAACCGGAATCGAACCGGCACGTCCTAAAAAGGACAAGGGATTTTAAGTCCCTTGCGTCTACCAATTCCGCCATCCCGGCTTTCGAACTTTTCCTGAGGCGGCGAGCGGATTCGAACCGCTGAATAGAGGTTTTGCAGACCTCCGCCTTACCACTTGGCTACGCCGCCGTAGAGCGGGAAACGGGACTTGAACCCGCGACATTCACGTTGGCAACGTGACGCTCTACCAACTGAGCTATTCCCGCGTCAGAATCACGATAATTTAACAAATTTCTTTACTTTGTCAAGGTGTAATTTCAGTGACGGCTTTTTTTCTGAGATGACCGATGGTAAAGAAACTATACAGGTTTCTGCCGCATCCGTTGGGGCAATGGAAGGATTGAAACACCTTCTCGCATTCCGCGTACGAGGAGACCGGAAATTTCTGCACGGTCTTGCACGCCTCGCAGGTAATGACCAGTTCCTGGTAGGTTATCTCGGCCATCTTCTTCCCGTTTAATTATTTAAAAAATAATAAAATCCCCCTGTAATGTCAAGGAAAATAAACGGCCGGCCTGTTCCTCCCCGGAACCCGATGCCTGTTTTTCCTCATTTTGTCCCGCTATCGGCGGTCCGGGCATTGATTATGTGGCCTTTCACCTTTCCTCCGGAATGCAGAAAGACATCGACGGAAAGGTCCGGATCCAGGACACGGATGTCGCCCTCTATCACTGATCCGTCCAAAACACGGATGGACAGCCCGCGACGGGCATGACCGGAACCCTTGCTCTTCCGTACGACCACGTCCCCCTTCACCACGCTGGAATCCGAAAGCGAGATGCTTCCATTGTAGGTATCGAGGCCCTTTTGCACGACAGTGCCGACCAGATCCATGCCGCCGTTGACCGTCCTGATCCTGCCTGCCACTTTCACCCCCGATTCGCAGGATACAGGGCCGTTTACGGATTCCACGTTTCCGTGAACCCCGGAGGCGGCGCCGATCAGGATGCCGCCGTTCACGGTCTGAAGTCCGCGGACATGGGATTCCCGCCCGATTCGGATTTCCCCGTTCACGGTCCGGCAGCTTCCGCGCAACTCGCAATGATCCCCGACATCGATGTTGCCGTTGATGGTCATTTGATCCGAACCGGACCGTGTCCCGTCCGGCACGCGGATGTTTCTGTTCACGTGCATGGTGCAGCCCGCGGCCAGAACCGCCAGGCCGAATACTACCGTTCTGAACAGCTCTCTGAACATGACGTCCCCCTGTCCGGTTGACCTCTGATTTCCGATGCAAGGAATAATCTAATTCAGGATATGGATTGAAATCGAAAATGTTTCCGATTTTTTTCGCTACTGCCGGAAATGGGGATTGTCAAGCTTGCCGAGGCTGATGGCCGCTGTAAGTGAGGATTGCGGCTCTGGAGGACACAGTTCTTTTCTCCAATGCTGCATGACAGCCGGTTTGGATGTGAAGGCGGGTGTATTTCACGCTGCTTGCCGCCAGGTTAGCAGGCGAATACCCATCTCTTTTCCCCTGCAGATCAAACCTCCCCGGCAGCGAACTGCCGGGGAGGTTCGATGGGGAAGTGAGACGTGCAATCGGTTCAGGCCAGCCGGTCCAGGAATTTCTGGATTCTGTCCGATGTTTCTTCAATGCGCCTGGAATCTTCCTGCACGGACCGGATGAATCCGTTGGACTCCGGATTTCCCCGGACAGCCTCGAAATCGGCCTTCTGCTGTTCTTCGGATCCGTCCCTTCCGTATCCGATCATGGAGACGGCGCCGTATTCCTTGGCCGCATCCTGAAGAATCAGATTGTTCTGCTTGAGCGCCGCAGCCTTCCATTCCTCGATGATGCCTTTCAGATGACCGGCATGGATCTGCGACAGCTCGACCTTCAAATGATCGGCGAGGAATGCAGCGCACCAGGCAAGGGTTTCCTGGTCGTAGGATCCGTGCAGTCCCCGGAGGCGTTGGTGCATATCCTCGAGTCCTGAAATGCGTCCAGCTTCAGCGTCTGAAATCAGGGACTCGAGCCTGTCCATAGGGACGAACATGCCCCCGACATCAGCCCACTCCGGCAAGGAACTTCCGAAGCGGTTCTCCAGCCCCCGGCGCAGCTGTTCCATCGAGGCGCCGGGCGGGAGGCCCTCCAGATACTTGACCAGTTTTTCCCCGATGAAGATCCGGATGCCCATTTCATAGTATTTGATGCCTGTTCGCATCATCAAACGGTTCACGAAAGCCCCTTTGACCATCACGAATTCGTTTCCTGCAGCCTTCACCTGCAGGTCCTTCAGCTTTTCGACCGCTTTCTTCATCCTCCCCCCCGTATAGGGGGAGAAAACGTCAAAGTGTATCAGGTCCAGGCGTTCATCCTTCCGGTTGTCCCTGGTCGGCCATTTCATGCCGTCGCGGCGGACTCCAACCGTGCACAGATTCATACCCGGTGTGATGACTGTTTTCCCGTTCTCCTCCTGGATGAGTGAAAAGGGGAAATCCGATGCGTCGAAGCTGTTGTGATGCTTGCCGATGACATTCGAGAACGGCCCGACATGCGTCGGCCAGAGCATGTAGCTGAACGAACCGGTTTTGGAACCGCGTTCCAGAATGCCCTGATGAACCGGCCCCAGCTTGTACATGTGATTGCTCTGGTTCGACCCGCTGCCTGCGTTGTAGAACGAGAAAAAACCGGCGATGAGAAGCGTGGATTTATGATGGGTGACTGTATAGGGGCCTGCGAGTACGGAACAGCCTTCCCCGTGAAAAAGCTCGGAATTGGCGAAAAACGCCGAGTTGTCCGCCGAATACTGCTTGCCCATGCGGACCCCCTGGCCGACGAAACTGGAGGTCAACACCGCTCCATCGTCCAGGACGGAGCCGGA
>Ga0233423_10000763_pt1 | contig 16406 bp, 14 predicted proteins | sample Watercolumn_Mata_FD_180713 | JGI IMG/M metagenome (GOLD analysis project Ga0233423, IMG submission 180713) | Freshwater microbial communities from Lake Matano, South Sulawesi, Indonesia - Watercolumn_Matano_2014_112_MG | ecosystem: Environmental > Aquatic > Freshwater > Lake | place: Indonesia...
CTTATTTTTCAATTCATAATGTAAATTCAATAAATTCTTCTCTAAATCCTTTTCAAAATCAGTTATATCGCTGTTTGAGTTTTTGTTTTCTCTAGCTTTTCTCCAAGCTAATGTTAAATTGCTTAGCGAATATAAGTATTGATATGAAATTGGAGTTTTCATAGTATAAACCTCGACCTAAAGCCATTGCAAAAGCACTATTGTCGTTGTTCAAGTTCCTGTTCCTGCAATTGAGGTTAGACTCGCTCTGCGGAGCGTTGAACCAGAGGGCGTTATAGCCACATTACCTTCTTATCACCACTGCTTCACGTATGTCGCAGTTGAATTTTACAGCTTAAAATGATTTTAATAAGCATTAATAATCTGGCTTGTGGCCTCTTAAACTCTTTTTACAGAGCCGGTCGAGGCAAAGAATTAAGAGAAAATCAGTTTAAGATAATTATTGTTCTCTAAGTTTTTCTAGAAGACTTTTATTAAGATCTCTTGAAATCCTGCTGGCTAAATCTGATACTTTTGCTCTTTCGAATACAACTGGAATGATTTCAGAGTTCGCTTTTTCTATTTCTATCAAAGTGTAGCCTTTTTTTGGCGCGCTGCCTTCGGCAGTTCTTAACACCGCAAAAGCACTATTGTCGTCGTACAAGCTCCTGCTCCTGCAAATGAGGTTAGACTCGCTCTGCGGACTGCTGAACCACAGGTAATTAACTACTGCTCTATCTTTAGAATTACCTGTTAAATTATAAAATGGAATTTGTCCCTCTTTTCCATTTTTTACAAATTTTTCAAAATATTTTTGATTATGTTCTCTAAGCAAGAATCTAGCTTCATCCATTTCTGTCTTTAAACCAAAATCTCCATCTTGAGAAACCAATATCGCGCTTCTGTCTTCAGGTGCTATTTCAGTTTCAGCTTTTGCAATTGCTTCAGCAACTTCATAAACCTCCTTACCCAGCAAAGGATACTCTCCTTTGCCATGTGCATTTACTGCATAAGCAGCCATTAAAGGATTCATTAATGGAGAATCTCTGAGTAGAATAGTTTTACCCCCCCTAATTGCAATAGGTGCAACATTAGTTCTTGACTCATTATTTGGAATGTTTGCAAGTCTTATTTGCGCGACTTCTTCAGGTGTTGCAAGAGTTATTATTCCTACTTTTTTAAATGCTTGAAGTTGCCCATCTAAAGGAGCATTTATTCTATAAATTGTTCCTAATCCTTCAACTTCTCCAACTTTTTGTGCTTCGTATTCCATCTTTTTTCCAAGAATAAGGGGTATTTAAATGTTTTGCTTTTGTTACTACTTTATAGTATTTATCTGAACTTTGGACTACTTTACTTGTTTTTTGTGCATCACTCGTTTTTCAAAAAATAAGCTTTGTATCTAAGCAATCTCTCAAAATCTCCATACTTTCTTTACTTCCCCCGATTTTCACATATTTTTTCTTATTTTCCATTTTATCGTCGATAAAACTGATTTTTGTATAGAAAAGTTTTTAAAGGATGTTTGGTTCTTTTTTATGAAAAAAGGACATTATAACATGGTTAAAAGTGATACTGAAAACGCAGGTAAAAAATACACTGCTGAAAATATAAAGGTTCTTGAAGGGCTGGAAGGCGTGAGGCATAGGCCTGCTATGTATATAGGAAGCACTGGAAAACCTGGTTTGCATCATTTGGTTTATGAAGTTGTTGATAATTCTGTAGACGAAGCGATGGGAGGCTATTGCGATGAGATTTGGATTATACTAAATAAAAATGGCAGTGTTACAGTTATTGATAATGGGAGGGGCATTCCTGTTGACCCTCATCCAGTTTATAAACGGCCTGCAGTGGAAATTGCAGTTACTAAACTGCATGCTGGCGGCAAGTTTGATAAGGGGAGCTATGTTGTTTCAGGAGGATTGCATGGTGTTGGTATTAGTGTTGTTGCTGCCTTGTCAAAATTAATGAAAGTTAAGGTCAAAAGAGATGGAAAAATCTATCAGCAGGAATATAAAATCGGGAAGCCCATTTACAATTTAAAAGTTGCAGGAGAATGTGACAAAAAAGATACGGGAACAGAGGTTACTTTTTTTCCTGACGAAACAATTTTTTCAACAACAAAATTTGAATTTTCTGTTTTGGAGACAAGACTCAGAGAAGTTGCTTTTTTGAATAAAGGGCTGAAAATTGTTCTTAAGGACGAATCTTCTGATAAGAAAGAGATTTTTCATTATGAGGGCGGTTTAGTAGAATTTGTAAAATGGGTGAACTCAAATAAAGAAGTGCTGCATAAGCCTATTTATTTTTCTAAAGAAGATTCAAAGACAATCGTTGAATGCGTTGTGCAGTATAATTCTAGTTACCAGGAGAATATGCTCAGCTTTGTTAATACAATAAATACTGTTGAAGGCGGGACACATGTTGCAGGATTTAAGACTGCTTTAACAAGGGCTATAAATGACTATGCAAACAAAAACAAGCTGAACAAAGATGAAAATCTCACCGGCGATGATGTCCGTGAGGGGCTGACTGTAATACTCTCTGTTAAGGTGCCAGAACCGCAGTTTGAGGGACAGACAAAAACAAAACTGGGAAATAGCGAAGTTAAAGGGATTGTCGATAGCATAACTATGTCTTCATTATCACAATTTTTTGAAGAGAATCCGGCGATTGCGAGGCGCATTGTTGATAAAGCACTTGAGGCTTTGAAGGCAAGAAATGCTGCTAAGAAAGCAAAAGAGCTGGTGAGAAGAAAGAATGCCTTTAGCGTCAGCGGATTGCCTGGAAAACTTGCAGACTGTTCTAGCAATAAAATGGAAGAGTGCGAGTTGTTCATAGTTGAAGGAAATTCTGCCGGGGGTTCTGGAAAAATGGCTCGCAACAAAGAATTTCAGGCAATTCTGCCACTAAGAGGAAAAATACTCAATGTTGAAAAAGCAAATGCGGTTAAGGTACTTTCAAACGAAGAAGTCGCAAATTTAATAACTGCAATAGGAACTGGCATTACTGACCAATTTGACTTGGAAAAACTAAGGTACGGAAAGACTGTGATCATGACTGATGCTTATGTTGATGGCGCGCACATCAGGACTTTATTGTTGACATTTTTCTTTAGGTTCATGCCTAAATTAATTGAAAATGGCAAGATTTACATTGCAGTTCCTCCATTGTATAAGATAAGAAAAAAGGTTGATCATTATGTTTATTCAGATGATGAACTGAAAAAAGTTATTGCAAAAATGGGCGGGAGTGTGAATGTTCAAAGATTTAAAGGTCTCGGAGAAATGAATGCTGACCAGTTATGGGAAACAACAATGAATCCTAAAACACGTTTATTAAAAAAGGTGATTATTGAAGATGCTGTTAAAGCAGATGAGACATTTTCGAAATTGATGGGCGATAATGTTGAACCAAGAAAGATTTTTATAGCTGAAAAGGCGTCGGAGGCGCAGATTGATATCTAAGATGGCAAAAGAAGAAGAAAAAAACGGGAACGGCGAAGATAAGATAGAAGAAGAAATAATCGCTGAAGAGCAGAAAAGAAGAGAGAAAGAGCAAATTGGCAGCGAGAAAGGTGTTGCTGCTGCTGAAATTGTTGATGAAATGGAGCAATCGTTTATTGATTATGCAATGTCTGTAATTATTGATAGGGCTTTGCCTTCTGTTGAAGACGGCTTGAAACCTGTGCATAGAAGAATTTTATACGCTATGAACAAACTCGGGCTTGATGCAAGCAAACAAACTAGAAAATCTGCAACAGTTGTTGGAGAAGTTATCGGCAAGTATCACCCTCATGGAGATGTTGCTGTTTATGACTCGATGGTTAGAATGGCACAGGACTTTTCATTAAGGTATCCTCTTATTCACGGGCAAGGAAATTTTGGATGTTTTACTGCAGATACGAAAGTGGCTCTGGCGGACGGGAGAAATTTAAGTTTTTTAGATTTAATAAAAGAATATAATGAAGGAAAAAGAAATTTTACTTTTACGTTTGATAATGGCAAAATTAAAGTTGCAGAAATCAAAAATCCAAGAAGAACAAGACATAATGCTGAAATAATTAGAGTTGTTTTAGACAATGGAGAAGAAATAAGGTGCACTCCAAACCATAGATTTATGCTTTTGAGTGGAGAATACAAAGAAGCGCAGTATCTAGAATCTGGCGAATCACTAATGCCTTCCTATCTTAGACTTTCAACAAAAGATGATGACAAAAATGCAGTTGGTTATAAAATGATTTTCCAGCCTAAAGGAAATGTTTGGCAATTTGTTCATATTCTTTCCGATGAATGGAATTTAGATAATAATATTTATTTAAATTCTTCGGGCAGAATAAGGCACCATATTGATTTTAATAAATTGAACAATAATCCTGATAATATAAGAAGACTGCAATGGAAAGATCATTGGAAATTACATTATGAACTTACTTCACAAAAACATGCTTTAGACGCCGAATATCGAAATAAGCTTGCAAAAGGAAGAGAAGCATTTTGGGCAGATAATAAGAACCGAGAGCGTTATTCTGAAAGATTGAGGAAGAGAAATATCGAAAATTGGAAAGATGAGGGCTATCGTGATAATATGATAAAATCACTCAAAAGAACCAGCAAAGATTATCTTGAAGCTCATCCGGAAAGAATTGAAAGAATCCGAGAAATTTCTTCACAAACTATGAAGAAAATGTGGAATGACCAGAGATACAAAGACCTTTTCCATGAAAAGATTGTTGCTTCTAATAAAAAGCGGAAAACAAATCTTACCGGCAGAAGGAAATTTTTTAATATCTGCGATTATTTGAAAGCAAATAACAAAATAATAAATAAAGAAAATTATGAAAAAGTACGCATTGAAATTTTTGGAGGAAAAAACTTCACTTCTTGGGACCATGCAATTACAAAATACTTCAACGACGACTTAAACTTTGTTCTTTGCGAAGTTAATGGAAATCACAAAGTCGTAATTATTGAAAGATTAAACGAATTTGCCGACGTATATGACCTTACTATTGACAGTACGCATAATTTTGCTTTATCGTCAGGAGTTTTTGTCCACAATTCACTTGACGGAGACGAGCAGGCGGCAATGCGTTATTGTGTTTCTGAAGATAGTTTAGTTTTAACAAATAACGGGCTTGTCAATATAAATAAAATCTCTAATAAAGAAGATATTAATATAAAAGTCTTATCAAAGGATAAAAAAATAAACTCTGCTTCTAAGTGGTTTGACTCTGGAGAGCATGAAACATTAAAAATAACAACTGATAAAGGTTACAGCTTAACGGGAACTAAAAATCACCCTCTGCTTGTCTTAAATACTGATGAATTCGGGAAACCTGTTATGATGTGGAAATTACTCGAAGACATAAAAGAGGGCGATGTTGCTGTTCTAGACAGGTTAGAAGACGAATTTTGGCCAAATGAGGAAATTGATTTAAAAGAATATTACCCAAAGAACAAAGACGGGCGTAGCCATAAAAAAATTTTGCCAGACAAACTTGATAAAAATCTTGGGTTTATTTTGGGTTCTCTTATTTCTGAAGGGCAGATAGGAAAAAATAAAATTGAATTTTGTAACACTGATTTAGAATGGATTGATGAATTTGAGAATACTTGGATTAAAGTTTTTCCAGACAGCCGCATTCACAAGTTTGAAGAACACCCCTCTTCTTATGGGAAAAAAATATATTTTAGACTGGAATGCCATTGTATGTATACGATTGAATTTTTGAGAAATATCGGTCTGCTCCCTGTCAATTCTGCAGAAAAGACCGTGCCAGATTTAATTTTGCAATCCCCAAGGGAAGTAGTAAAAGAGTTCTTAAAATCTTATTTTGAAGGGGATGGAAGCATAAGTTACGCACCAAAAATGATTGAATTAAGCTGTTGTTCAAAAAGCGAAAAATTGATAAACACTTTACAAACCATCTTACTTAGATTCGGAATTGATGCTACAAAAAGATTTGATAAATATAAAGAGTTCCACAAACTATATTTGAGAGGAAATCGTAACATTTTAAGATTTTATAAGGGAATTGGATTTATTTCTAAAAAGAAGAACAAAAAATTAGAATTAGTGATTCTAAATTATAAAGAAGAATCTTCTCTAAAAGATTATGTGCCTTTTATTACAGATTTTGTAAGAAATTTAGTAAATTCGAGATTCATTAAAGTTAACAATTTTGACAGATATGGCAATATGCGACAAAATTATCAGAAAGTCTGCCAGATATTGAAAGAAGAGACTGGAATGGATTATACTTCTATGTTTGAATACTTTCTAACATATTCGTATCTTTTTGACAAGATTGTGAAAGTTGAAAACACGGGGCTCCAACAAGTTTATTCTTTGAGGGTTGATAGCAATTGCCATTCTTTTATATCTAATGGATTCATTAGCCACAACACTGAGGCAAAATTAAGCAAAATATCTGAAGAATTGCTTAGCGATATTGATAAAGAAACAGTAAAAATGATGCCTAATTTTGATAATTCTGAAAAAGAGCCTGAAACTTTGCCCGGAAAACTGCAGAATCTTCTTCTTAATGGTGCAACAGGCATTGCAGTTGGTATGGCAACAAATATTCCTCCCCACAATTTAACAGAAGTTGCTGATGCAATAACTGAATACATTAATAACCCGAAGATTGAGATTGACCAACTTGCTGGAATCATAAAAGGCCCGGATTTTCCTACTGGCGGGATTGTTACTGGCGAAGGTATAAGAGAAATGTACAGAACTGGCAAAGGAAAAGTTCTTGTCAGAGGCAAAACAACAACTGAAGAGCATAAAGGAAGAACTTCTATTGTAATAACTGAAATTCCATATATGGTAAACAAAGCAGAGCTTGTTAAATCAATTGCTACTCTTGCGACAGAAAAAAAACTGCCCGATGTTTGGGATTTAAGGGACGAATCTGCAAAAGGGAAAATTAGGATTGTTGTTGAATTGAAAAAAGATGTTGATTCAAAGTTTACTTTGAATAAACTTTACAAGCTGACTAATCTGCAGACTAGCTTTGATGCAAACCTCCTTGCTCTTGTAAAGAATAAACCAAAGGTTTTGAACCTAAAGAATATAGTTGAAGAGCATGTTAAATACAGGCAGCTTGTTGTGCGTAATCGAAGCAAATTTGAATTGAAGAAAGCAGAAGATAGGCTAGAAATTGTTCTTGGTTTGCTTCTTGCTCTGAAAGAAATTGATAAGGTTGTTGAATTTATAAAAAAATCTGCAAATACAGCTGAAGCACACGATGGTTTGATGAAAAAATTTGGCTTGACTGATAGGCAAGCGAAAGCTGTTTTGGAAATAAGATTGCAGCAATTAACACATCTTGAAGCAACTAAATTAAAAGATGAAGAGAAGAAGTTGAAAGAGGAAATCGCAGAGCTTAAAAAGATTCTTGGCGATGAAAAAGAAATCTTGAAAGTTATTAAAAAAGAAATAAATGACTTAAAAAATAGGTACGGCGATGAAAGAAGAACGCGTATTTTGAAGAGAGTTGATGAAATAACTGAGAAAGACTTAATTGAAAAGAAAGATGTTGTTGTTATGATGACTGATTCAGGATATATAAAGAGAGTTGACCTTAAGACCTATAGGGAACAGAAGAGGGGGGGCTCTGGTGTTTCTGGCACAGAGTTAAAAGAAGAAGATTTTGTAACAAAGATGCTCTGTTGTTCAACTCACGATTATCTATTGTTTTTTACAACAAATGGGAGAGTTTATTGGCTGAAAGCAAATGATGTGCCTGCTTCTGAAAGGCAGAGTAAAGGCAAGGCCATTATAAACGTTCTGAATCTGCACGATGAAAAAGTTGCAAATGTTATGGCTATAAATAATTTTGATTTTGGTTATATAATGTTTGCAACAAAGCTTGGGCAAGTTAAGAAATTGCCATTGAAAGACCTGGCGAAACCAAGAAGCACCGGAGTACGTATTATGAACCTGCCTGCAGATAATTCTGATACAATAATCAATGTTCGCCAAGTAGTAGACAATCAGGAAGTTTTGCTCATTACTAAAGACGGGCAGGCGATTAGATTTAATTCAGACGATGTTCGGCCAATGGGGAGGTCGAGTTATGGCGTCAGAGGAATTGAATTAGATAAGAAAGATTTTGTTGTCTCTCTTGAAAGCCTGCCTTTAAATGGGAAAACTACAATTTTAACTGTTACTAATAAGGGATTTGGCAAACGTTCTGAACTTGAAGAGTACAGAAAAACAGCAAGAGCGGGCAAGGGAGTTATTAATTTGAAGACTAATGACAAGACTGGCGATGTTATTGGCTCACTTTCAGTCAATGATAAGGACTCTGTAATTACTACAACGATAAAAGGGATGGTTATTCGTGTCAGCATGAAAGACATGAGAGTTATGGGCAGGGCAACTCAAGGTGTGCATATGGTTCGAATTAAAGAGGGAGATAAAGTTGTTGATGTTATTAAGGTGCCAGTTGCAGAGAATTTGCCGCCTGAGAAAACTGAAGATGGACAGACAACGCTGGATGAAAAGAAGTAAGCATGTTAAATTTTTCTTGTTTTTCTAGTAAAGAATTGAAAATTTTTTTGTATATCTTCATAAGAGGGAATCGGATTACAAAATTTTCTGATGATTAAATTATAAAATTCGGATAATTTTGCTAAAATTATGAGGTTCTTATCAAAGAAAAGAGGAGATTTTTCAATTAATGCTTTTTTACGCAGTTCATAATTTGTTTTTGACTCGTATTTTGAGAAAGGATGCCATTCAATTAATGTATCTTCAACCATAAAATCAACACTTGTGCTTCCGTCGTAAACATGCAATGTTCTTCCTTCTTCCGGATTCCATCTCTGAATGTATCTCATCAATAATGCACTTATTGCTGCTTCTGAGCGCGAGTCGTAAACAATTCCTTCTAATTCGTACCTTTTCATGTTGCTTTAAAACGGCTGCCCAGCAAGTTTTACTCTCGCATCGCTATAACTCGCAATCTGCCATTTAAAATTAAGTTTACCAGAAACCAATAAGAAATATATGTAAGGTTCTCTGATTTGTATTGAGCCTCCGCAATTCTTTGCTGTCATTCTTAATCTATAAATTCCAATTTCAAGGGGCATTCTTCTATCTTTACATTTATTTTCGAGGTTTTTGCATATCGATTTTATTTCTCTGGGCAGTTCAACAAAGAAACCGGCGTTAACGTGTTTAGGGCATTCATTTGTAAAATAAGTTTTTTTATTCATCTTCTCCCCCATCAATTTCTTTATAAAATTGTACAGCACACGCATTTGCATTATAGTACATTAGTCTGTACGAACCTATTGACTCGCTTTTCCCCACTGCATAAAATCTTGCATTATTTGGTAGGGAATGGTCGAGCCATGCTAAACCTACTCTTTCCGGAATTTCTAGCCCATTGGACCCATAAATGATTACTACAGGCAGACCAACTGGCCTAAACCTTGCTAAAGCCTTTTTGTCTTCTCCAATTGCTATCTGGTGTGAACTAAAAAAATGGGTTATATCTTCTAATTTTGATTTCTTAACAGCTTCCTTTCTCTTTCTTTCTTCTTCTAAAGATTGCCTTATTGCTTCGTCATCTCGCTCATAATATCCTCTCATCTTCTTCCCCTCTTTGAAAACCACGACACATAGTTTGTTCTCTTAGATTTCCATATTTTGTTATATCTAAAAGATACAAGGGAACGCCTAAAGTCTCCGGACAGCAGGTATTCAATTACCCCTCTGGAAAATATTGAAAATTCATCTCTTGTAATAGGAGGATGGACATATCCACATTTTCTGCCCAGGGCACAAATCTTTCTGGCTCTTTGTTTCTCGTCATCTAATCTTTGTAATCTCATAAATGCTTTCTCGTTTATAACTACAGGTACACTATCCATACATTATCTAATAATATCTTATAATTAAAGTCTTAGACTTAGCTTTTTGTAGAATAGATATATTTATATGATATTGGTTCTAATTATCAAAATGGACAAAATTGACTGGAAAATACTCGCAGAACTGGATAAAAATCTAAGAATTTATACTTCAAAGCTGGCAAGAAAGTGCAGAGTATCGCAGCAGGTTGCAGACTACAGAATTAGAAGATTGCTGGAGAATGGATTAATTACAAAATTTGGTACAATTGTTAATCTTAAAGCGCTTGGACAAGAGCATTATAGGGTTTTTTTACTTTTAATGCGAAAAAATAAAATTCTTATCTCTCTTTAAAGAGTCTTTTTCTTTTCCAGTCCAAATAATAAATCTCTGGTTTCTTCGAACAATCCTTCCGCGACTTCAAGAAATCCATCTATTTCTTCTTTTCGAGGCAAATTTGGCGCATTGCTATAGTTGCCAAAGTCTGCTTATTGAATTAAGAGATAAATTTGAGATTATTGATAATTATGAGATTCTTCCGCTTTTTCAGGACATTTCAATTAATCTGATGCCTATGTAAGAATTGTTTCTATGGATTAACAAACGGACCTTCAACACAGATTCTTCGCCCTTTTTGGTCAGCTCAACTGCCGCACATTCCAACTCCGACAGCAACGATAATTAGGATTATCAAAACCACAAAACCAATCATCTTATAAACTCTTAATCTAATTTATTTTTAGAGGTGTTAAAAAAAATGGAAGTTGCTGCACTTGCGTCTGGCTCATCAGGGAATTGCTTTTATGTTGGTAATGGGAAAAACGGCATATTAATTGATGCAGGCATAAGCGCCAAACAGATAAAGGAGAGGCTTGCATTTGTTGGTAAAAATGCTAAAGATATTCAGGCTATTTTCATAACGCATGAACACTCAGACCACGTTCGCGGCGCAGATGTTTTCGCTCGCGAGTTTGAAATTCCTCTTTATGCGACTAAAAAAACTGCTTTAAACTGCTTTTTATGTTCAAATGATAAATTAATTAATCTTATTAAGAACACTGGAAATGAACATATCTCTGGAATGGATATTTCTGCTTTTCCAAAATCGCACAAGGCAGCTGATCCTGTTTCTTTCAGTATTTGCGCTGGAAAGAAAATTTCGATTATTACAGATGCAGGACATTGTTGCAATAATGTTGCGGGGAATGTATCTGACTCAGATTTTCTTTTTTTGGAATCTAACCATGATTTAAAGATGCTTGAAGAAGGCCCTTACCCCCATTACCTGAAGAAATGGATAAAAAGCGATGCAGGGCATTTATCAAACAGACAAGCTGGGCTTTGCGTTCTCGAACATGCTTCTTCACAGCTTAAGCATGTTGTGCTTTCTCACCTAAGCCAAACAAACAATACGCCGCAGCTTGCTCTAGCAACTTTTAAGTCTCTTTTGAAAGAAAGGTTTGACTTAAAAACAGAGATAAGTGTTTCTGAAAGGGAAACGCCGACTAAAATGTTTAGGGTTTAAAACTGGCTTTTAATTTTTAAACCTCTGACTAAAAGATCTTTTTTGTTACAGAGAACTGCATAGTTTATAGCTCTGTTTGTATGCAGTTCTCTGTCTGGAAAACTCCGTTTTTTGAGTGCTATAAGCAACGCAGTTATCCATATCTAAATTTATTTAAGACTTTAACATAATCTCTATTTAATCCCCCCAGTCTAAATATAATTATGTCAAGAAGCTTAACGAAAACCGCACCTTTTAGGGTGCGGTTGCTTCTTGAGCATCCAAAAAACGAGCACTTTTTCAAACCACAGCTTTTAAGTTGTGGTGGTGCATCGTTTTTTTGATTTTATTAAAACCTGCTTTTTTAATAAATTCTACATCTCTTTTCAAGTTGTCTGGTGATAGTATGGGTTCATTACCTAAGATGCCTCTGGCGATTGTTCCTAGGCTTATCGAATGAGCATTTTTATTCTTTAATCTTATTAACTTTTTTTTGACATTCTCGTTTATCATTTCCGGATTCGTGCTCGAGTACCACATAAAACTTTTCTCCACTTTAATGTTATAATCCAAACCTAAGATTTTCATAAATAAATCAATTGCAGAGGGAGGAAACTGGGCAGTTGTAATTCTATTCTTATTCTCTTTTAAAAAACTTCTAATTAGTCTTCTATTTTTGAAATATCTCGAAATATTACTCAAGATTAATCCTTTGTTTAGGGGCAGCTCTAAATCTATTAATATATGATTTGAACATTTATTTAATTCATTAAACAAATCTAATAAATCTTGAGTATCAGCAAAGGGCGAAATCCAGTAGGAATTTTTGATAATAGGCCAATAGGCGCATTCGACTTTATTGTTTATTTTTTTAGCTTGTTTTTCTAATTCTTGAAACTTCTTTAAAGATTTCGATGCTATAAAAAGCCTAGTCTGAAACTTTATTAATTTTAATTTATTGAGATTTTCTTTTTTTGGAAACTCTTCATAAAAGTCTATTTTCATCTTTTTTTAAAGTTGTTCGTTTTTTTGATCTTAAATTTTTTTGAATCAAGCTGAAGCTGCCCCGTCTCGGCGGCATCTGGGAATGCCCCCGCCGAGATTCGAACTCGGGTTTAGGCCGCGAAAGGGCCTCGTCCTTGACCTCTAGACTACGGGGGCTTAGAGAGAAAGATGGTTTTTTACTTTTAAATCTTGCTGTGCGACTATAGTCAAAAATCCTCTGATTCGTACGCTGGCGGTAGGAATCGAACCCACATATCCTTGCGGAAACTTGCTCTCCAAGCAAGCGAGCTACCACTGCTCAACGCCAGCATAATATCTAATCTAGATACCACGATTATAAATTTAACGATTTCTCTAGAAAATCGCAGATTATTACAACTCCAAAGTAAAGATTATGTAACTTTTGGAATCAAAAAGCATAAAAAGGCTGAAATTTAGTATTATCATGCAACAAGTCAATGATTTGATATTCAAAGAGCTTATTAAGAGGGGATATTCTCTTGAAGGAAAAACAAGAGTTTGGAATATTTCTGATTCAAAACTTTGGTATCTCACTCCTTCGCAGGCACAAGCTTATCTTAATTTGGAAGGTTCGCCGGATTATAAGACTGCTATGTTTGATACTGAAATCAAGATGCTCGAGACCTTTATGGAAGATATTGCTCAAAGAGTCCTCAATGGAGAAACAGTTAACATTATTGATATTGGTTGCGGGGATGGAAAAAAAGCGATTCCTGTTCTTAACTCGCTGTATAAAAAAGTCAAAATGCGTTATTGCCCTATTGACATTAGCAGTTACATGGTCTCTAAGGCTATAGAAAAGATTACTAAGTTAAATAAGGGAGAAGTAGTGCAGTTTAAATGGAATATTTCTGATTTTGATAATCTTGAAAATGTTTCTTCTTTATTAAGAGACAAAGAATTTAAACAGAACTTTTTTTTGTTTTTAGGTAGTACTATTGGTAATTTTGAATTGCATGAAGTAATGTACGAAATTATGGAGGCTATGGATGATTTTGAAGATTATCTTCTTATGGGTGTTGCTCTTTCTAATGCAAAGATTGAAGACGTTGTTAAATCTTACAATTCTCCCCTTATAAATGAATTTCTCAGTAAAGTTTTAATTGAAATTGGATTTAAGAAAGAAGATATTGAACTTAATGTCCGTTACAAGAATTCGCGTGTTGAGATTCTTTATACAATAAAGAAGGACATTACATTATATTTTGGAGATCAAACTATCCAATTTGTAAGGGGAGACCAGATTCTTGTTGCAGTATCTTATAGATATAAAGAAGAAGATTTGAAGAAAGCTATGAAAATCTACTTCAAGGATGTTAAGTTTTATTTCAACAAAGAAAAAACATGGGCTCTTATCTTATGTCACAAGTAAACTAATTATTTTTAAAAAAAGCAATTGCCTATTTAATAAATGATCCCGCTGGGATTTGAACCCAGGACCCCCGCCTCACCTAGAATCTTCCGAGTGAATCGTGTTTCTAATGAAACGCGTTCTTATAAGAGCGGTGCTCTAACCAACTGAGCTACGGGATCTTAAAATTAAGCGCATACTTATATATTTAAAACTTAGTTTTTTTGTATGTCAAGAATTGCATTTTTTGTATTTCATCAATTAAGTGACGAGTTTTAAAAATGCAATTCTTGAGCATGCTCAAGAACCTGCCGTTTCAGCGGTCGGTTTTTGACATATATCGTCGATTTTTATTTGTTACTTGCCTGTTAAAGCATACATATTTAAATGAAAATCTTAAAATTTTGATATGATAGTTGGTTTAACCGGACCTATTGCTTCTGGGAAAAGTGTTCTTGCGGAGATGTTTGTTGATAAGGGTTTTATTCGCCTGACTTTATCTGAAGAGGTTCGTACAGAAGCTCGCAAAAGGGGACTGCCAATTGAGAGAAAAGCCCTACAAGATCTCGGGAATGAAATGAGGCAAAAATGTGGAAATGGATATTGGGCTAAACAATTAGTTGCTAAGATAGAAAAAAGAAAAAATTATGTCATTGAGGGCATAAGAAATCCTGGAGAAATTGAAGAATTGAGAAAAGAGAGAAATTTTGTTCTTATTGGGGTTGATGCTCCTATTGAGCATAGACTCAAATGGATTCGCGCGCGTGATAAAGACAGCGACCCAAAGACACTTGCAGGTATAACTGCGATGGATGCGCGGGATAGAGGTGTTGGAGAAAAAGATTCTGGGCAGCAGACTTTGGCTTGTTTTGAGATTGCTGACTATTATATTTTAAATAATACAAGCTTGGATGACCTAAGAGAAAAAGCAGCCGAGCTTGTTAAGCAGTTAATCTGATAATCCTCTATTGTTTTAAACGTCTAATACAAATTGCGCAATCCATTGATTATCTAACTTTTTGATTTCCATCTCAGCGTAAGTTGGAGCTTTAATTTGTTTTAAATGGTATTTGGAAGAATTATCTCCTGATACCTCTGCCTTTAGATTATTTCCCCGAAGAATCAAACTGGCGCTTGCGGGCGCGAAGCTTTCTGCGTCTATTAAATACAGCAGTTCTTCGATGAGATTATAAAGTAATGCTTTGATATCTAAGCCTTGAACATTTATTGTCTTAATCCTCTTACTTTCTATTTTTCTTTCCGGGGAGAGATATTCTGATATTGCAAGAACTGAATTCTCAAATATCTCCGTTAAATCTGCACCGTGTACTTTAACTTTTATATCTGCTGTGTGGTCTATAAATTCGTAAGGCCTTCTTTTCATTAAAATATACAGAAAAGCTTAATTAAAAATATAACTATCTTGCGATTAGTTTATAAATTTCATTTTCTTTATGAAAACATGAAGACCCTTGATCTAGCAGTATTATTCGTGTTATTTGTTTTACTTGGAATTGGAATTTATTTTTTTTGGTCAAACACTTCTGGCGACCAGTCTGTTAAGAGTTATTCACAATTTGTGATGAACGTATCTGAAAATGCTCTATTCCAGAGTTCGCAGTTTTATCTGAATATGAGATTTGCTAAAAGAGAAATAAGTTATCGCATAGAAGAAGTATGCGGAAATAGAAAAAACAGGGAAATACAAGAAGCTTTTTCTTTAATTGCTGAAAAAACAAGGATAAGCTTTTATCCTGTTTCAAATAATGCGGAGATAGACATAATCTGTTCTGATGAAGCACCTCAAGAAGACATCAGCGATAAACAATTTTATATAGCGGGAGAAGGCGGGCCAACAGAAGCAAGAAACTTAACTACAGGTTATCTTATTTTGAAGGGAAAAGTTTCTTTATTTAAAGATGAAAAATGCGACGAACCAAAATTGGCTGTTCATGAGATACTTCATGTTCTTGGTTTTGACCATAATAACAATCCAAAAAGTGTAATGTATCCAGTAACCCATTGTGATCAGAGTTTAGATGAGTACATTAGTAATGAAATAAATAGATTATATGCCCAAGATACATTGCCAGATCTTACGATATTAAAAATCAACGCAACTAGATCTTCATATGGAGTGTCATTTAAAATCTCTGTAATCAACGCAGGATTTAAGGAAGCAATTAATTCCAAAATAGAACTCTTTTCAGGAATAAATAGGATAGCAAATTATAGTTTTGGTGTTATGCAACCTGGAATGATTAACACGTTGGAAGTTAAAAATCTGAGAACAAAAAAGTCAGATAATTCTGTTAAATTCTTAGTATTATATGGTGATAATGGTGAGGAATTGTCTTACGACAATAATCTAGCTGAATTGTTCTTATTAGAAGAAAACAACTAATCAGCTTTGGATAGCTGTGGCGGTTATTGTATCTTGGAGAAGCCCTGTCTGAGAGTCTGCAGGAACTCTCAGGAACATATGAATTCTTAATTGGTCTTTGGCATCTTCAAAATTAAACCAATCACATACTCTCGCCCCGTCTCCGGTTGTGTTTACATTGTAATACAACCCCAGTGTGAAATTTAAGGCATTAGAAGAATTCCCGGTAGTTGATGCATTTTGTCCGCAGCTTGATGATTCATTATTTGTAACATTTATCTTATATTCTGGGC
>Ga0233423_10000764_pt1 | contig 16363 bp, 16 predicted proteins | sample Watercolumn_Mata_FD_180713 | JGI IMG/M metagenome (GOLD analysis project Ga0233423, IMG submission 180713) | Freshwater microbial communities from Lake Matano, South Sulawesi, Indonesia - Watercolumn_Matano_2014_112_MG | ecosystem: Environmental > Aquatic > Freshwater > Lake | place: Indonesia...
GATGGGTAATCCAGACATTCCGCCGCCTTCTGGCCCGGCCTGGTCAGGGGGCGGCGTCTCCCTCTTCCCAGGCCAGGCCGGGCCAGAAGGCGGCGGTGCCCAAGTCGTTTAACAATCGCTGCACCTGGAGGGTCACCTGGCCGGCGGCATAGGGGGTCCATCTGGCCCCGCTGGCCGCGGCGGGCATGACCACAAAGGCGCCGTGGAGGCCCATCACCCGGTTCACCGGCGCGTTCCGGTTGTCGAAATAGAGGTAGGTCCCCGGGGGGCCGGTGACGTTGATAGTCCGGTTAATAGTGGCGCCGGGCGCAATGGGCCCGGAACCGAAGATGCCGGGAATAAAGAAGGCATGTTCCTGGGTCAGGTTATTGGTGATGGTGACGGGGATGGTGTCTCCCTGGGTGGCCAAGATGGTAGGGCCGGGAACTTCCACCGGAATATCAACGAAAACCCCGGGGTTGGCGACAAATTCCACCGACATCTGGTAGACCCAGAAATAGCAGGTGCTGTTGGGGTCCTGCTGTTCCGGCAAGCCGTTGAAACAATGCATCTCCTTCAGGGCGTCGGTAATGGTGATGTTGAGTTGGTTAATGGGGGAGGCGGCGAAAGCCGGGGTGTTTAGCACGCCCGGAATATTGCCGGCCACGGCCGCAGCCGCCACGCCTCCAGCGGTGATCTTGATAAAGTCTCGTCTTTTCATGATTTCTCTCCTACCCTAATTTACATATTAGTTAACAATAACAAGTATTTAACCTCAAAACCACCCCGTCCTTAGGCGTCCTCCTCTGCGTCGGCCGGACTGCACGGAGCTCCCCTGCACCCAGCCTCTGGGTTTGATGTTGACATTATTATGTTTATGGATTTGAAGATGAACAATAGGCACTGTTGCCTATTTAGAAGTGATAAAATTGTTTATGAAAATCGAATGGCGAACCATAAAGAAAGCAAGATTATTGATGTAAAAGAAAACGAGACCACAAACCCCTCGGGAATTCCCTCGCCCAGACCGAAGTCCGGTCTTATCATACAGTTTTTTGGTTCTAGATAGAAATTGGCGAGAACTAGGCAAGATTGCCTATTTGGGTATCATTAACCATGTATGATAAAGCAGGTAAATTTCCCTAGTTAGGGAATGAGGGAGCGCGCTGGTGGGAAACGATTTTCTGGGGAGCGCGGGATTTTTTGGGGCCTATCTCAAAAGCCCGAGGGGACCGGCCGGCAACAGACAGTTGCTTCGGATTCTTGAAGGGAAAATAATGTTGCAATGTATCGATACTATATATCTATATCGATACTATATATATCTATACCCCTTAAAGGAGCGGTATCGGGCTTAATTATTGGCCAAGTCGTTCCCGGGTGGCAGTGTCGGTCCCTTCTCTCCCGTTACCACTCGTAAAACCCCACCGTGGTCAGCACTGTGGCCCGATCCTCATTAAGAAGGACCATGTCTTCGAGGCGCACGCCGCCCCAACCGGTAAGGTAGATGCCGGGTTCCACGGTGATGATGCTGCCTGGAAGCAGGGTGGTGGCCCGGTCTTTATGGGGGCTGAGGCTGGGGGCCTCGTGGATGGCGAGACCCACGCCGTGGCCCAGGGAATGGCCGAAGGCTTCGCCGTAGCCTTGAGCCGCGATCACCTCCCGGGCCAGGGCGTCGGCGTCCCGGCTGTCCATGCCGGACCGGAGTCCTTGCTCCGCCCGGGCCTGGGCCCGACGCACCAGGTCGTAGATTTTCCGGAACTGCTCATCCGGGGGCCCGAGGATGAAAGTACGGGTCAGGTCCGCACAGTAGCCGTTAACCCGGGCGCCCAGGTCGATGATGATGGGCTCCCCCACCTTCAACCGGTAATCGCCGGGGTGGTGGTGGGGCTGGGCGCTGTTGGGGCCGGCGGCGACGATGGGAGGAAAGGCCAGGTCCTCGGCCCCTCTTTCCCGGAGCCGGCGCTCGATCTCCCAGGCCACCTGGGCCTCGGTCTGCCCCGGGGCCAGGACCGCGGCCACCTCCAAGAGGGTTTCTTCGGTCAAGGCCAAGGCCCGGCGGATGGCGGCCACTTCCTCCGGGGCCTTGCTCTCTCTTAAGCCCTCCACCAGGCCCGCCGCGGGCCGCCACTCCACGGTCAGGCCGGCCTCCGCCACCGCCTGCACCAGGCGCTGATACTGCCGGTAGGTCAGATAGGCGTCTTCGAATCCCAGGATCCGCACCTCCTGGTCTTGCAGAAGTCCGGCCAGGGTCGTCCCCAGGGATTGGGAATACATCACCACTTCCAATCCTAAGGCTTCCTGCCGGGCCCATGCCACGTAGCGAAAATCGGTCAGGAGAAAGGCCTGCTTCCGGGTAATCAGGAGCAGGCCGCTGGTTTCCGTGAAGCTGTCGTCCCGGGAGGTAAAGCCGCTCAGATAGCGGCGGTTTTCGGGTCCGGCCACCAACAGGGCGTCCAGTTCCGGAGTCCAGCGGCTCCTCAAGGCCTCAAGTCGCAGGGTGTTCGGGTGGGGCTCCATAATCCGGATTTTGGGGAATTTACCGGAGAAAAGCAAGGGAAGAAAATTTTAGGAAACTTAAAGTTTTCGTTAAAGATATTGCCGGGAAAAGTCGACAAGACTGGTGAGAAAAGGCATATCAGGAGAAATTTGCCCCAGATACCCGGCTCCAGGACATATGGTGGGATAATTAATATCATGTAATATCAACCTCTTAGCCAATTAGCGGCTAACGGCTGGGAAATTTGCGAATCCCGGCGAAGCAGGCAATACCGAGAGGGGTTTAGGACCGGCAGTATGGATAAAAATATTGACTACCGCATGAGAGTCTTGGTCGCGGATGACTTTGCCACCATGCGCAAAATAGTTCGCAATATCCTCAAGCAGATCGGTTTCGATAACATCGTGGAGGCTGAAGACGGCCAGGCGGCCATTCAGGTTTTGAAAGCCGAAAATATCGGGTTGGTGGTGACGGATTGGAATATGCCCAACATGACCGGCCTGGAACTGCTCCAGAAGATCCGCTCCGATCCGAAAACCGCCAATATCCCGGTCTTGATGGTCACTGCGGAAGGCCTCAAAGAAAACGTGGTGGCCGCCGTGAAGGCCGGGGTGAACAACTATGTGGTAAAGCCGTTCACTGCGGAAGTCTTGCAGGAGAAGATCGAACAGATCTTTAAGAAACTGGCAGGCTGACAGGGTATGGGAATAAACCCCGAGTCTTTGGTTGCGGTGGCGCTGCCGGATCAGCCGGAAGAAACGGGCTCAATAGCCGCGCCGGCCAAAGATTTGCCCAAAGAAGCTTCAGGAGGCGATAGTTGACAGACCAAGCCCCGGATAGTCGGAAACTCGTCGAAAACCTGGAGGGGTTGGCCCTCAAAGTAGTTATGCTGGAGGAAGGCGATCTCCCCGGCCTGGGGTCTTTCCTCAACCATCTCGAGACTGTCCATAAACTGGTGGACGCTCAGACGGCTCCCGAAGCGGCAATGGTGGTGCAGCGGCTGGAGGAGGTGGGAAACAAGCTGATCCTCCAGGAACTGGCCTCAGCGGCCCAAGGGCAGGAACTGCTGGGCCACGGGGTGAGTCTGTTGCTGACCTGGACCCGGGAGAACAAGTTCCCCACGGCCGGGGACGCCTGGAACGCTTACTGCCGCCTCTCCCAAGAGCTGGGTTTGGAAGTAAAGGAGGAAGCGGCGGAGAGCCCACCCCCTAAAGAGGCGGAAGCTGCCGCGGCCCCGGACACCGAGACCATCATCTTTGAAGATCCGGAGCTGACGAACAATTTTATCACCGAAGCCCGGGAACACCTGGAAGGGATCGAAAGCGGCCTGGTCCACCTGGAGCAGGCCCCTTCGGATTTAGCGGCCATCAATGCCGTCTTCCGCCCCTTTCACACCATCAAGGGAGTGGCCGGGTTTTTAAATCTGGCCCAAATCCAGGAGTTGAGCCATGAAGTGGAGTCTCTCCTGGATGAAGCCCGGGCCGGCCGTTTGCAGATCAATGCCGGGACCATCGATCTCACCCTGACCGCGGTGGACCGGCTGAAAGAGATGCTGGACGATCTGCAGGAAGCCCTGGCCGACAAGCGACCTCTCCGCATCTTCAACCTGCAAGATATCATGGACATGGTCCACGCGCTCCAGCGGGGCTCCGAATCCAAAGACGCCCCTCCCAAACGCCAGTTGGGGGAAATCCTGGTATCCAAGGGAGAGATCAGCGACTCCGATCTTAAGGGAGCACTGGAACAGCAAAAAATCGGCTCCAGGCCCCCCACCACGCCTTTAGGGGAAATCCTGGTCAAGGAAGGAAAAGTTACCCCGGGCAAGGTGGCCCGGGCCCTGGTGGACCAGTTGACGGAGGAAAAACCGAGCATTGAGGCCGCAGCCCCGCCGGCCGGGGTGGAAGGAAAAGCGGCCGCCGACGCCCAAGTGGCCGCCACCGTCAAGATCGACCTGGCCAAGGTGGACAACCTGGTCAACCTGATGGGAGAGTTGGTCATCGCCCAGAGCCAGGTGCGGCAAAACCCGAAACTCATGGGGATCTCCGACCAGAAACTGGAGCGGGACCTGGCCCAGATGTCCCGGATCACTACGGAATTACAGATGATTTCCATGTCCATGCGCATGGTCCCCATCGGCCAGACCTTGCGGAAGATGGTGCGTCTGGTGCGGGACCTGGCCCGGAAATCAAAAAAGCAGGTGGAGCTGCACATCGAAGGGGAAGAAACCGAGATCGACCGCAATATGGTGGAGGCCATCTACGATCCTTTGGTGCATCTGGTGCGGAACGCGGTGGATCATGGACTGGAAACCCCCAAGGAACGGGAAGCCCAGGGAAAACCTCCGGAAGGCCATCTCTGGCTGCGGGCCTATCATAAAGGGGGCAACGTAGTCATCGACATCGAAGAAGACGGCCGGGGTCTGGACCGGGACCGGATCCTGGCCAAGGCCCAGGAACGGGGACTGGTCCAGCCGGGGGATCAGCTCACCACCACCCAGATCGACAACCTCATCTTCGAGCCCGGATTCAGCACCGCGGAAAAGGTCACCGATATTTCCGGCCGGGGCGTGGGCATGGACGTGGTGCGTCTGACCATCGAAAAACTGCAGGGCAAAGTCGATATTCACTCCCGGCCCAAAGAGGGCAGCACCTTCAGCATCCGGTTGCCTTTGACCCTGGCCATCATCGACGGCTTGCTGGTGAAAGTCGGCAACGAACGCTACATCCTGCCGGCAGTATCCGTGCGGGAAACCCTGCGGCCGGCATCCGAGGATTATTTTACCGTTCAGGGGCAAGGCGAGATCATCAAGGTGCGCAACCAGATCATTCCTCTGTTGCGGCTGCATCGCCTGTTCCGGACCGAGAACGGAGAGACGCACCCCACCAAGGGCCTGGTGATGGTGGTGGAGTATGACGGCAAGCAACGGGGACTCCTGGTGGACGACATTTTAGGCAAACAGGAAGTGGTGATCAAATCCCTGGGGGAAACTTTTCAGAATATTAAAGGCCTGGCCGGCGGCACCATCCTGGGTGACGGGCGGGTGGGACTGATTCTGGATCTGTCCGGGCTGTTCGCCCTGAGCCAGACTTAAAAAGCCTGGAGAAATCGAGAGAATAAACACTTAGAGCAATTAGCTGCCAAATCTAGTGGCCTGGGTTTAAGGGGCCGAGCCTCCGAGACTCAAGAAAGACCGGGAAGGAGATCGCCAAGAGGGAAGATAAGATTTTCAGAGGGCAGAAATTAGACGCGTGTATATGCCGATAACCAACCGGGGGCGCCGCAGATGGGCCCCGAATGAAAAGTACAGGAGGCCGAAGACGGCCGGCATGCCAGGAGATGGAAATGAATTGGAAGACCTTAACCATCGGCAAAAAAATTTCACTTGGATTAGGCCTTATTCTACTCTTACTAGGCGCCATCGGCTTTTTGAGTTACCGGGGCATCGGCCGGCTGGCCATTGACGCGGAGAGCATGGTTAAAGGCAACCGGCTGGAGGCATTGCTGGTCCAGAGAGAATTGGATCATCTCGGGTGGAGCGGCAAGCTTTTATCCCATGTGGCCGGCGGGAAGACCGGCAGTTTCGACGTGGAAACGGACGACCATAAATGCGGCCTGGGCCTCTGGTTCTTCGGCGAGGGCCGAAAGGAGGCGGAAAGACTGGCGCCGGGGCTGGCTCCGGTGATGCAGGAATTGGAGGAGCCGCACCGCCTGCTGCATGACTCCGCGGCGGAAATCCAGAAGGCTGAGACGCCTATGGCAGTATATGAAAGCAAAAGCAAGCCCAACCTGGAAAAGGTGCAGGCCATACTCCAAAAGGCCAGACAGGTGGTGAAGGGCCAGACCATCAGCGAAGAAGCGCTGGCGGCCGGAGCCATCGACACCCGGCGCAACGTCATGATGCTCAGCCTGTTGGCCCTGGTCATCGGCTTGGCCGTTGCTTTTCTCATGTCCCGGGGCATTAGCGGGGCCTTGACGGGACTCACCCGGCAATTGGAAGAGACCGCGGATCAGGTGGCCGAGGCCTCCAGCCAGGTCTCCTCCTCCAGCCAATCCCTGGCCCAGGGCGCCTCCGAGCAGGCGGCCTCCCTGGAAGAGACCGCGGCCTCCATGGAGTTGATCGCCAATGCGGCCAAGCAGAATATGGACAATGCGGAGGAATGCAACCGCCTGGTGATCGTCACCAACGAAAAGACCAAGGAGGTGCATAGGTCCATCCGGGCCACCAAGACGTCCATCGAGACCATTGCCCATTCGGGGGACAGCATCAAAAAGATCATCAAGAGCATCGATGAGATCGCGTTTCAGACCAATTTATTGGCCCTGAACGCCGCAGTGGAGGCGGCCCGGGCCGGGCAGGCGGGCGCGGGCTTCGCGGTGGTGGCCGACGAGGTGCGGAATCTGGCCATGCGAGCCGCAGACGCGGCCAAGACCACGGATAACCTGATCGGGGAGACCGCGTCCCATATTCAGCTCGGCAACCAACAGATCCAGGAGACCCTGACCAAGTTCTATGACATGGGCGAATCCGCCAAGAAGGTCAACAGCCTGGTGGGGGAAATCTCCCAGGCGTCCCAGGAACAGGCCCGAGAAATCGAGCAGGTCAACCGGGCCGTGGGAGAAATGGACCGGGTGGTGCAGCAGAACGCGGCCAGCGCCGAGGAGAGCGCCAGCGCCTCCCAGGAACTCACCGCCCAATCCCATCAGATGAAAGGCATCGTGGAGGAGCTGCTGACCATGGTGTCCGGAAACGCCAACGGCTCGGGCCAAAGAGACAACGGCAGGCGCCTCTTTCAAGAGAACCCGGCGCGCCGGGCCTTGGGCTTCAGCGGCAAGGTAAGAAATCTCCTGGCTTTTCGGCCCGGGAAACACCCGGAGCAGATTATTCCCCTCGAAAGAGAGGATCAATAATTAACGGAGGTCTGAGAAATGCGCATTCATATCCGCTATAAAATTTTAGGGCAGTTCCTGCTCATGTTTCTGGTCTTCATGTGCTTGATGTTTTTCTGGATGTTGCCGTCCATGAAAAAGGCGGTCTTCAAGGAAAAGCAAACCCAGATCCAGGCCATGGTGCAGACCGTCTACAGCTTGATGGAGCAATTTCACGCCCGGTATCAAAAAGGGGAATTTCCCCAGGAGGAAGCCCAGAGGAGATGCCTGGACCGGATCAAGGCCATGCGTTACGGCCCGGAGAATAAAGACTATCTCTGGGTCAACGACTTCGGTCCCAGGATGTTGATGCATCCCTACCGCTCGGATTTGGACGGCAAGGATATCAGCAATTTCAAGGACCCCAACGGCAAGGCCCTGTTCGTGGAGTTCGTCAGCGTCTGCAAAGAGAAGGGCGAAGGGTTCGTGGATTACATGTGGCAATGGAAAGACGATAAGAACCGCATAGTTCCCAAAACCTCCTTCGTCAAGGCCTTTGCCCCCTGGGGCTGGATCGTGGGGACCGGCATCTATATCAATGACGTGGATGATCAAGTGGCCGGGATGCGCAACAATCTGTTGATAGTAATCATTCCCGTGGCCTTGCTCCTGGGGCTGATGCTGTACTTTCCGCTGCGCAGCTTGGGGCGCCTGGGAGAAGTGACCCAGCAGATGCAGCAGGCCTCGGAACAGGTGCACAGCGCTTCCGGGGAAGTGGCCTCCACCTCCCAGACCCTGGCCCAGGGGGCTTCGGAACAGGCCGCCAGTCTGGAGCAAACTAGCGCGTCCCTGGAAGAGCTGACGGCCATGACCCGGCAGAACGCCGATCACGCCAAGGAGGCCAACCAGATGATGCGGGAGACCACCCAGGTGGTGGCCAAGGCCAACGAAACCATGGCCTCCACCCAGAAAGCCATGGATGCGGTGTCCCAGGCGGGTTCGGAGATCGCCAAGATCATCAAGACCATCGACGAGATCTCCTTCCAGACCAATCTGTTGTCCTTGAACGCGGCGGTGGAAGCGGCCCGGGCTGGCGAGGCGGGCAAAGGCTTTGCGGTGGTGGCGGATGAGGTCCGCTCCCTGGCCCAGAGAGCCGCCACGGCCGCCAAGACCACCTCCGAACTGATCGAAGGCACGGTGACCCGCATTGCCGAAGGCGCGGGATTGGTGAAGCAGGCGGAAGCCGCGTTCCAGGAACTGAGCCGGGGGGCCCAGAGGGTGGCCCAGTTGGTGGACGAAATTGCCGCGGCCAGCCAGGAGCAGGCCCACGGACTGGATCAAATTTCCAAATCCGTGTCCCATATGGACCAGGTGGTGCAGAGCACTGCAGCCGGCGCCGAGGAAGCGGCGGCCACCGCCAAGGAACTCTCCTCCCAGAGCCGCAACCTCCAGGCCACCATGAGGCAGTTGGAAGCCTTGGTGGGCGGCAACAGCAACGGCGCCATGCAGATGGCTCCCCAGGCAAGCTCCACAGCCTACGCCCAGAAAAGGGCCTACCTGAATGGCGGACCGGGGTTGAAAAAACCCCAGGCCAAAAAAACGGAGAAACCGGTGGGGGCTTTGCCTCTCCCCAAAGGCCGGGAACTTTCCCCGGAGCAAGTGATTCCTTTAGGGGACGAACAATTTAAGGAATTCTAATTTAAGTAATGCTGGCAGCCAGGCCGATATTTCATTAGGCATGAATAGTCATCACCCCCTCCTGATGGGCTGCAGGAGGGGCAGCTCCAAATTTGCCCGGTTCGGTCAAGGATCCGAGAAAGCAGGAGGATAAAGGGAATGGCCCAGGTGGCGAGACAACTTCAGCAAGAGTCCAACTCCCTTCAGGAAAAGGAAGGGAAATATCTCACCTTTACCCTGGCCGCGGAGGATTATGGCCTGGAAATTTTAAAGGTAAGAGAAATCATCGGAATGATGGATATTACCGCGGTGCCCCAAACCCCGGAATACGTCAAAGGGGTGATCAATCTCCGGGGCCGGGTGATCCCGGTCATTGACCTCAGGCTCAAGTTCGGGCTGGAAGCCGCGGAATATGGGGAACGCACCTGCATCATCGTGGTGGAAGTGCAAAGCGAAATGGGGTCGGTGCAAATGGGGGTGGTGGTGGACTCGGTCTCCGAAGTATTGAATATCAACGGCGAGGATATCGAACCCTCCCCCTCCTTCGGCACCAGACTGAAAACCCAGTACATCCTGGGCATTGCCAAGGCCAAGGGGAGCATCAAGATCCTGCTGGATATCGACAAAGTGTTGACCAGCGACGAAATGGCCGGGCTGGAGAGCCTGGGAAGTTAAAAGTTAAGGGTGAAAGCGGTGGGCGGTTTCCTCAGGGAAAAAACCCGGGATCAGGGCAAGGATCAACCGGCGTGCGGCCCCGGCATCTCCATGACGATGCCGGAGCTGACCGACTCTGAATTCAACCAGCTCAGCCAGTTGGTTTACCAGCACGCCGGCATCCACCTGCCTCTCCAGAAAAAGGAACTGGTCCGCTCCCGGCTGACCAAGTTTATCAGGAGCAGAAAGCTTGGCAGCTTCCAGGCGTATTACCATTTAGTGCTCGAGGATGCCTCGGGGTTGGAGCTCATCAACCTCCTGGACGCCATCTCCACCAACATGACGTCATTCTGGAGGGAGCCCAAACACTTCGAGTTTCTGGGCCAGGAGCTCCTGCCGGCCATGCGTCAAAAATGCAGGGGCGCGCCGCAATGGCGCTTATGGAGCGCCGGCTGCTCCAGCGGCGAGGAGCCTTACACCCTGGCCATGGTGTTGATGGACAAGATCAACTCCAAGGACCTGTCCAGGGTCAAGATCTATGCCTCGGATATCAACACCCAGGTATTGAACCAGGCCCAGCGCGGCATTTACCCCATTTCCCGGGTGGAACCTTTATCTCAGGAATGGCGGCGACGTTTTTTTCAAAAGGGAGTCAACCAATGGGAGGGCTTCGTCAGGGTGAAACCGGAAGTGAAACAACTGGTGGAATTCTTCCGATTCAACCTGATGGACGTTTTCCGCTTTAAAGAAGAGTTCGACATTATCTTTTGCCGCAACGTCATGATCTATTTTGAAAAGGCCACGCAGACGGAATTGGTCAACAAATTTCACCAGTGCCTTAAACCCGGCGGTTACCTGTTTATTGGACATTCGGAGAGCCTGTGCAACGTCAGCCATCAATTTGCGTACGTCAAACCGACCATATATCGGAAGTAGAGGTCCGAAAGATGCAAATCGTCGTGGGGGTGGCTGATATGAAAATCAGCAACCAGCCCCAGCAATTGGTGGTCACCCACGCCTTGGGATCCTGCATCGGAGTGGCCGTTTACGATCCTCACGTCAAGGTGGGGGGGCTCCTGCATTACATGCTGCCGGAATCCTCCCTGGATGAAGAAAAGGGAAGGCAGAATCCCTATATGTTTGCGGACACCGGTATTCCCCAGCTTTTCCGGGAATGCTACAAGCTGGGCGCGCAGAAGCAGCGCATGTTGGTAAAAGTGGCCGGAGGCAGCCAGGTCTTGGGGGGGCCGGAGCATTTTAACATCGGCCGGCGCAACTACGCGGCCTTGCGCAAGATCTTTTTAAAGAACAACGTCCTGATCGACAATGAGGACGTGGGGGGGTCCAAGGCCAGGACCATGTACCTGGAGATCTCCAGCGGCAGGGTTTGGGTCAAGATCATCGGCCAGAATCAGGTCATCAAAGATTTATAGGAGCAGGAAGCCATGAGTCTAGTGCCACAAGTCTTACGATCATTGAAGAATTTGCCGCCCTTCCCCTTGGTGGCCCAAAGGGCCTTGATCCTGCTCAATAAACCGGAAGTAAGCATTCAGGAATTAGTGGAGGTAGTAAAATTCGATCCGGCCGTTACCGCCAACATTCTGCGCATCAGCAATTCCGCCTACTTCGGTTTGAGGAGGGAGATTCACTCGCTGCACCAGGCCCTGCTGCTGCTGGGGACCCAGGAGCTTTTGAAAATCGTTATCGCCAGCGGCGCCACCCGGGTCTTCTCTGCGCCCACACCCGGCTATTTCACCGAGCGCCAGGGCTTATGGCGCCACTCCGTGAGCTGCGCGCTGATGGTGGACCTGCTAACCCGGGAGCTCTCCCTGCCCGACCAGGCCACGGGCTTCACCGCAGGGTTGATGCACGACATCGGCAAGGTGGTCTTGAGCCTCTTCGTGGAACAGAAGTTCCATGAAATCATGCACCTGGTGGAACAACAAGGCGTCTCCTTCCAGGCGGCGGAAAAGACCGTCCTGGGAGTGGACCACGCCGAGATGGGGGGAGAAATGGCCCGGATGTGGGATTTTCCGGACCGCCTGCGCCTGGCCATCACTTACCATCATTTGGACCGGCCCGAGGCCTATACCGACGACCTGACCCTGCTGGTATATCTGGCGGACATTTTGGTCATGATGTTCGGACAGGATCTGGGTATGGACGGCCTGGCCTATACCGGCTATCCGGAAGTATTGCGGCATTTCCATCTGCGGGAAAAGAACCTGCAGAGAATCTTAATGCAATTCGGCAGCGCCTGGGATGAAGCCCAGATATTCTTCGGTCTGATGGGAAATCAAGATGGCGTACAACGTGCTAATCGTGGATGATTCGGCGACCATGCGGGCCTTGATCCGCAAGGTGCTGGTGATCTCCGGGTTCGATATCGGCGAGTATTTCGAGGGGGCCAACGGCCGCGAAGCCCTGGGCGTCCTGGAGCAAAACTGGGTGGACATCATCCTTTCCGACGTGCACATGCCGGAAATGGACGGCGCCGCCCTGGTGCGGAGCTTAAAGGAACACGAAATGTGGCGCCACATTCCCGTGGTGCTGATCACCACCGAATCCCGGCCGGAGGTGATCAACCCCTTCTTGAATCTCGGGGTTCACGATTACATCCAAAAACCTTTTCGCCCGGAAACGATCAAAAAGAAATTGACCGGTATCTTAGGGGAGGCCATTACGCCCGATGCTAGCGAAACTGAAAGCTGTGACTTTTGAAGTATTGGAGACCATGTACTACCTCTTTCCGGAAACCCTGGAAGAAGGGGAGGTAGTACCCGCCAAGGGGCCGTTTCTGCGCTCCTGGGTGACCATCGCCGGTCCCCAATCCATTCGCATCGGCTTGCAGGTGCCCCAGAGTCTGGCCCGGAAAATGGCCGCCAATTTTCTGGGGACCGAAGAAGCGGGAATATCCAAGCCGGAAATGGAGGACATCCTCAAAGAAACCACCAACATGATGGCCGGGGCTTTCTTAAGCAAGATGGAGGCGTCGGGGGCCTTGAAATTGCAAACTCCTGAAGCCCAATGGCTGGCGGACGCGGATAAGAATAAAAAACCCCTGGCCAACCGGTTGCGTTTCGATGTGGATGACGAACTCTTGGAATTGTTTGTAGAAAAGGGTTAGCCGATCATGGGTAAGACCAAAGTTCTGGTGGTGGACGACTCCGCCATTGTCCGGAAGATCTTCACGGATCTGATTTCCCGGGAGCCCGACCTGGAAGTGGTGGGGGTGGCCCCGGACCCCTATATCGCCAGGGACAAGATCGTCCAATCCCGGCCTGACGTGGTGACTCTGGACATCGAAATGCCCCGCATGGACGGCCTCACCTTCTTGAAGAAGTTGATGCATTACTTCCCGCTGCCGGTGATCATCGTTTCCTCCCTGACCCCCAAAGGCAGCCAGATGGCCCTGGAGGCCATGGATTATGGGGCGGTGGAAGTTCTGGCCAAGCCGGGAAGCGCCTACACCGTGGGCGACTTAGGCGTGCAACTGGTGGAAAAGATTCGGGCCGCGGCCCAGATCCGCTACCTCAAGAGCGCCAATTCGGATAGAAATTCGGAGCCGCCCGTCGACACCATCGCGCCCCTGACCCAAACTTCCCAGAAAATCATCGCCATCGGCGCGTCCACCGGGGGTACTGAAGCCATCAAAGATGTCCTCCTGCGCCTGCCCCCCAACTGTCCGGGATTGGTGATCGTGCAGCATATGCCGCCGAAATTCACTTCCGCGTTCGCGTCCCGCCTCAACGGCATGTGCGCCCTGGAGGTGAAAGAGGCCCAGGATGGGGATTCGGTCCTGACCGGCCGGGCCCTCATCGCGCCCGGGGCCTATCATATGCTGCTGCGCCGCAGCGGCGCCCGCTATTACGTGCAGGTCAAGGACGGTCCCCTGGTCCACCATCAGCGCCCCAGCGTGGACGTGCTCTTTAATTCCGCGGCCCAAAGCGCGGGGGCAAACGCCATCGGCGTCATCCTCACCGGCATGGGGGCCGACGGCGCGGACGGTATGCTGGCCATGAAAGAACAGGGGGCTTATACCATGGCCCAGGATGAAGCCTCCTGCGTGGTCTTCGGCATGCCCAAGGAGGCCATCAAAAAGGGCGGGGTGCATAAGGTGCTGCCCCTGAAACGCATTCCCGAGGAAATCCGGCGGCATCTCTCTTAAGTTATTCCTTATTGACAAAACCGTGATTGGACAGTAACTTAAGATTGTTGAGGCGCGCGGCGGCCTGATGCGAGCCGCCGGGCCCCAACCACTTCATCATGCCGCAGTACCGGGATTAATAATTTGCTGAAATTGGTTGCCTTCGATTGCGACGGAGTGCTGTTCGACTCCCGCCAGGCCAATATCGCCTTCTATAACGCCATCCTGGATCACTTCCACCAGCCGCGCTTAACCCCGGCAGCCGTGGATTTTGTGCATATGCACACGATTTTCGAGTCCGTGGCATACCTGTTCCGGGGTTTTTCCGACCTGAACGTGGTCCTCCAGTATGCGCGCACCCTGGATTATCACCCATTCATTCCCATGATGGTGGAAGAGCCCCATTTGCGGGAGTTCCTGGAGTTTTTGCGCCCCTCTTTCGCCCGGGCCCTGGCCACCAACCGCACCACCACCACCCGGGCGGTGCTTGAGTTCCACGGTCTGGTTGATCACTTCGACCTGGTGATCTCGGCCATCGACGTGAGCCGTCCCAAACCCGACCCGGAGGCCTTCCGGCGCATCCTGGAACATTTCGGCCTCTCACCCCGGGAAGCCATCTATATCGGGGATTCCCGGGTGGATGAAGAATTTTCCAGGAACGCCGGGGTGCCCCTGGTGGCCTACCGCAACCCGGAGCTGAACGCGGATCATTACCTGGATTCCTTCGCGGCCGCGCCGGCGATGATCGCCGAGCTGATGAAGAAGAAAAGAGGAGAACGACCATGAAGAAATATCAATGCAATATCTGCGGTTATGTCTACGATCCCGAGGCCGGGGATCCGGAGAATAATATTCCTCCCGGCACTCCCTTCGAGAGCCTGCCGGCGGATTGGGTCTGTCCCATCTGCGGGGCCGCCAAGGACCAGTTCTCCCCGGTGGATTAAAAGCGGTTTTCTGTTTTCTGTTTTCTGTGTGAAAAAAGTTCCTGATGGGCCTTCTTTAACTTGGAACTTGGACCCGGAACCGGGAACTGCCGGGTTAATTAACGATCAAGGCGTAGATATATGGCCGTAATGGCTCAGAATAACCAAGACAAAAGCGGGAGCGGCGCCGCTCCCCAAAAATCCTTCGTAAGGGAATACGGCGAGGCCCTCTTCATCGCCTTGATTCTGGCCCTGGTGATCAGAGCCCTGGTGGTCCAGGCCTTCTCCATTCCTTCCGGCTCCATGATTCCCACGCTGCTGGTGGGGGACTACCTGCTGGTGAACAAGTTCAGCTACGGGATTCGCAATCCCTTCTCCAACAAGGTGCTGATTCCCACCTGGAGCCCCCAACGGGGGGACGTCGCGGTGTTTATTTTTCCCCAGGACCCCTCCAAGGACTATATCAAGCGGGTTATCGGGCTGCCGGGAGACCGGGTGCAGATCATCAATAAAAAGATCTACGTCAACGGCGAGCTGTTTACGGTGCCCCAGGCCCGCTTTGCCGACAACACGGTCATTCCCTTCAATCAATCCACCCGGGATAATTTCGGGCCGGTGGTGGTGCCCAAAGACTCCTACTTTTTTATGGGAGACAACCGGGACCAGAGCTATGACGGCCGGTTTTGGGGGTTCGTGCCCATGGAAGCCCTGCGGGGCAAGGCGGTGGTCATCTATTTTTCCTGGGGCGGAGCGGAAAACGAACCTCTCTTTCTGGCCTTCTGGACGGCCCTCAAGGCCCTGGCCACCGAGTTCACCTGGGACGCGGACGCCTTCCACGTGCGCTGGCAGCGGATCGGCAGAATTATCCAATAAAGTTCCGAGTTCCTGGTTCCGAGTTCCAAGTTGATGAATGTCAAACCCAAACCCGGAACCCGGAACCCGGAACTCGGAACTATTCCCTCTTCAGAATCAAACATGCGTTGGCAACGTGTTGGGATACCCTTCTGGCTGTTGCTGTTCCTGCCTTTTTTGGGCTGCGGGGCTGAGGGAGGCATTATGGTCTTTTGTTCCCCTGATTCCTCCCGGATGCGCCAGGCCATTGCCGGAGTGGAGGCGGGGTTGGGCCAAGGCAAGCTGGAAGTGGTCTGCGTCCCGGAGTTGGGACCCCGGGGGGAGGAGGAGCTGCGCCGGGTGCGGGAGCGCCGCCCCGGGATGCTGGTGGTGCTGGGATCTCCGGCCCTGCTGCAGGTGGCGCCGGTGGAAAAGCGCGTGCCCGTGGTCTTCGCGTTGGTGGGCAATCCCTACTTCACCGGGGCCGCGCATGACCCGGAGCACCCGGAAATTCACCAGGAAAACATCACCGGCATCGCCTCCCCACCACCCCTGGACGCGGCCTTGAAGCAGGGAGCAACGCTGCTGGGCCCCCGGGTCTGGGGCCTCCTTTATGACCCCAATGACGGGGTGGCGGTGGAATTGAAGGACCGTTTTCTCAAAGAAGCCCCCCAATATGGGATAACCCCAATAATCGCGGCCGCCGGCGACGCGGCCGCGGACCGTAAGGGCCTGGAGCGGCTGCGGGAGCAGGGGGCCAGGGTGATCTATCTGCCGCCTGCGGCC